>Ga0247781_1000174_pt1 | contig 19248 bp, 18 predicted proteins | sample UWRJL184509B5_FD_179922 | JGI IMG/M metagenome (GOLD analysis project Ga0247781, IMG submission 179922) | Plant litter microbial communities from Arlington Agricultural Research Station in Wisconsin, United States - UWRJ-L184-509B-5 | ecosystem: Environmental > Terrestrial > Plant litter >...
CGGCGGTGCTGCTCGTGCTGCTGGTGCTGGACGCTGTGTGTAGATCGCGTCGTCCGGCCAGATCAGTGGAGGCAGAGCCTCGGCGAAATCATGCAGGCCCACCTCGGCGCATTTCCCGGTGCACCCGTGCGACCGGCACAACTTCTGCGCATGCCGCCGAACAAGACCCCACTGCCGCCGACGCGCATGATCCCGCCGGAATCCCTCTTTCTCCGGCGAGTAGTTACGCGCTTTCGTGCGGTCACGCATCGCAGCGGTTTCCGGGCGGGTGAAAAACTGAAGCTGCTGGTACCGCATGCAACGATTATCCCGCGCCCGCACACCACCCGCTAATAGCCGATCATGCCAACCTCGAAAACCATTGGGGAGCGATCTCAACCAATTACTTGACCAAACACCAAAGCAATTCTCCGCCGAAAAGGAGAATCACCTCGCCCGCCGTGGGTGAACGCTCCGAGACCTGCATCAGCGGTGACGCGCTGTGACGTAGATGTGGACGGCGGTCCAGACAGTCACAAATGTCACAAAAGGACCGCTTGACTGGCCCCCGCCCACCCGTGGCTCACTCCCCGGCGGGCCGTCTTCACTGCCTGACCAGCGCCCGAACAGAACAACACGACACCACGAACACGCAGCAGCACCACACCCACCGGCCAGGCACCGAGCACGCTGGGCAGGCCGGCACCACAACCACGCCCTCGAACCGATCAGCACACCCTCGACCCAACCGCACGATCAACCCCGAACCCCATCCACGGATCGAGGTTTAGCAGGTGTTGCGTGTCATCGACATGTGTAGATATTGACAACCTTCTTCAGTAACGTCGCCTGTGCCGTCCGCGGCCGGGGGGCCGAGGGATGTGCTGAAGGGGGAAACCAGATGCGACGAAGCATCGCGACCGTCTCCGCGGCGGTTCTCGGCCTCGCGTTGATCACGCCCGGGGCCGCGCACGCCGATCCGCTCTCACTCGCTCCGTCCGCGCCCGCGGGCGACGGCCTGAGCCCGGCCGACAAGGCCTCGCTCGCGGCCGGCGTCGGTATCGCGCCCAAGGCCCCGTACGGGGCGAAGCCCAAGGGTCCGAACCCATTCCTCGCCGACGTGGCCGATCCGGCCAAGGTGGACTATTCGGGCTGGGCCAACTACCTGAAGGTGCAGGCCAAGGCCAAGGCCGCGGCCCGGGCCAAGGCGGCCAAGGACGCCAAGGTCAGCGCGGCCGCGGCTAAACCCGCCGTCGTGGTCGACGAGGACGAACTGCCCGGCACCAACGGCGGCAACGACGTCCCGGTCAACGCCCAGCGCGTCAGCGGCTACGGCACCGGATCGGGCCAGTATCCGAACATCCGCGTCCTGGGCAGCCTGGACAACGAGGTCGTCGCTACCCCGACCGTCGCCCCGACACCCGAGGACAACGGCTCGATCCCGCTGGCCGGCACCACCGGCGTCGGCGTGGGCAGCCAGAACGGCGCGGTCATCACGTCCGAGATCGGCGACGGGCCGCACGGGCGGCAGACCGGCGACGGCAGCAACGACTTCGACTTTTACCAGGTCACCGCGCCGGCCGGCAAGGTGCTGACACTCTCCACAGCCACCCCGACCGGGCTGCTTGACACCGTGCTGCAGCTCTTCAGCGCGGACGGCACCCTGGTCGCGGTCAACGACGACTTCTCCGGTCTGGACAGTCGCATCACTTACCGCGTCACCACCGCCGGGGACTACTACCTCGTGGTCGCGGCCTACGGCGGCCTGCCCGCCGACCCGTTCGACTCGGGCAGCGGCGGCGGCATCGGCGACCCCGCACCACCGACCGAGGGCCCGTACACCGTGACCCTGACCTCCGGCGGTGTGGACAGCGACTTCTACGCGGTCAAACTGCGCGCGGGTGACGTGATCGGTGGCTCGGTCACCGGGTCGGCGACCTACCTGACCGTGTACGACACCGTGCCGCGCGAAGTGCACGGCTCGTTCCAGGACGCGTCGTACATCTACCCGCTCGACTCGCCCCTCCCGGGCGGCGGCAACGCGGTCACCGACTACGTGGCGACCAAGGCGGGCTGGCATTACATCGGCGTCGCGAGCGGCTCCGGGGCGTACCAGATCACGGTCGAGGCCTATCGTCCGGTGCTGCAGGGTGCCAAGCCGGCGCAGACGCTCTACCTGGACTTCGACGGCGCCCGGGTGAACACAGGCGTCTTCGGCGGGCGGGGCAACGTCGACCTGACGCCGTTGGCGGCCTTCCTCACCAGCTGGGGTCTGACCCGGGCGGACGAGGACGCGCTGATCGACGCCGTGGCCGCGGGGGTCACCGAGAACATCAAGAACGACCTCGAGGCGAGCGGCCTCAACCCCAAGTTCAAGGTCAAGATCGCGGACAGCAAGGACAACGCCGACCTGTGGGGCAAGGCGAACGTCAGCCGGATCGTGGTCGGCGGCACCATCGAGGAGTCGGGTGTCGACACGATCGGCATCGCGCAGAGCATCGATCCGGGCAACTTCGAGACCGAGGAGACCGCGCTGGTGCTGCTGGACGTGCTGAGCTCGCCCGCCGGTTCCACCCCGGCCTCGCTCAACACCTACCTCGGGCCGACCAGTGACCGGCTCAAGTTCGTCGCCCAGGGACTGGCCAACGTGATCTCGCACGAGGCCGGTCACTTCTTCGGCGACTTCCACACCGACAACCAGGACGCGCTGCCCAACCTGATGGACGCGGGCGGCACCGGCTTCGGCACCCTCTTCGGTGTCGGACCGGACGGCATCGGAGGCACCGCCGACGACATCGACGTCGACTTCGGCGACAGCACCTTCCTGCCGGCCGAGGGCTTCGTCGGCACCGAGGACACGCTGGGCCGGATCGTCTTCGGCCTCACCAGCTAGAACGTCAACGCCAGCGAGGAGCGCGTTGCCGCACGGTTGAGTTCGGTCGCCGGGCGGCGTCGGCGAGATGCCGCCGTCGTTCACCGGCCGAACTCAACCGCCTCCGGCGGCGCACGCGCGCTCGGAGACTCGGTCAGTCCTTCAGGGCGGTTTCCACGTCGGGGTAGAGCGCCAGATAATCGGCCAGGCCGAGCGTGTCGAAGAGACGGCGCAGGAACCCGGAGGGTGCTGCCAGGCGCACCCACCCGTCGCGCTCGGTGGCCCGGCCGTGCGCGGTGACCAGCACGCCGACCCCCATCGAGTCGCAGAAGTCCAGGCCGGCGACGTCGACGATCACCCGGGGGGAGGGGCGTTCGACCAGTCGGGAGAGGTTCGCCTTGAGCGCGGGCGCGGTGTCGATGTCGAGGGAACCACGCAGCACCAGCACGGCCGTGTTCGGCGGGTGGTGCGCGACCGAGACCTGCATGGCGTGTCGCTTTCGGTGGAAACTGCAGGGGGGTTGGGGGGTTGCTGAATCGATCGAGCGGACGGAATTTGTAGGTCTCACCCTAGGGGAGCCGAGCCCTGATGGCCGAATCGACTACTGGGCAGTAGGTTGCTCACGTGAGCATTCAAGTGGGTGACGTGGTCGACGATTTCGAACTTCCCGACCAGGACGGGGTTCCGCGTCGGCTGAGCGTTCTGCTGGCCGACGGGCCGGTGGTGCTGTTCTTTTATCCCGCGGCGCTGAGCTCGGGTTGCACCGCGGAGGCTTGTAGCTTTCGCGATCTGGGCGAGGAATTTCGCGCGGCGGGGGCGCAGCGGGTCGGGATCAGCCGGGATCTGCCGGCACGTCAGAAGCAGTTCGCGGAGCAGAACGGGTTCGACTATCCGCTGCTCAGCGACCCTGCGTACGGTGTTGCGTCGGCGCTCGGGGTGAAGCGGCGGCTGCCGCTGGGGCCGCTCAGCACCAAGCGGATGACCTTCGTCATCGACACCGATCGGCGGGTGCTGGAGATCATCCACTCCGAGATGAACATGGACGGGCACGCTGCTCGGGCGTTGGAGGTGGTGGCGGCTCGCCGGGCTGCTTGAGGTCGAGGTCGAGGACCTCAGGGCCGCTGCCCCCTCGACCCGGGACCGCCCGGCAAGCCAAGCCCGAAACCTCAGATGCTGTTCTTCCAGGCCCGCCCACTACGCCCGATGAGCCGGTCAGCGTCAGCCGGCCCCCAGGACGCGGCCTCATACGTCGGGATGGGCGAATTGTCCTGGGCCCAGTGCTCGATGATCGGGTCGACGATCCGCCAGCACTGTTCCACCTCGTCGGTGCGGATGAACAGCGTCGGGTCCCCGAGAAGGGCGTCGAGCAGCAGCCGCTCGTACGCCTCCGGGGACTCCTCGGCGAACGTCTGCTCGTACGAGAAGTCCATGCTCGCCGTGCGAACCCGGAACGAGTGCCCGGGTACCTTGGCGCCGAACCGGAGCGAGATGCCCTCGTTGGGCTGGATCCGCAGGATCAGGGCGTCCGCCTCGAGGCCGGTCAGCTGGTCCTGCGGGATGGGCAGGTGCGGCGGTCGCTGGAACTGCAGGGCCACCTCGGTCACCCGGGCCGGCAGACGCTTGCCCGTGCGCACGTAGAACGGCACGCCGGCCCAGCGCCAGTTGTCCACGTTCAGGCGCATCGCCGCGTACGTCTCTGTGCGGGACAGGGGGTCGACGCCCACCTCTTCGCGATAGCCCGCCATCAGGTCGTCGCGGGTGCCGCCGCGCGTGTACTGGCCTCGTACGGCCAGGTCGGCGATGTCGCGGTTCGTGGGGAGCCGGATCGCCTGGAGAAGTTTTACCTTCTCGTTGCGCAGGCCCTCGGCCTCGAAGCTGGCCGGCGGCTCCATCAGGGCGAGCGCGAGCACCTGCAGTACGTGATTCTGCACGATGTCGCGCATCGCGCCGGCACGCTCGTAGAAGCCGCCCCGGGTGCCGACGCCGAGCGTCTCGGCGACCGTGATCTGCACGTGGTCGATCCAGGAGCGGTCCCAGATCGGCTGGAAGATGGAGTTGGCGAAGCGCAGCGCCAGCACGTTCTGCACGGTGTCTTTGCCCAGGTAGTGGTCGATCCGGAAGACCTGGGACTCGTCGAACGCGCCGTGCACCACGCCGTCGAGTTCGTGGGCCGTGGGCAGGTCCCGGCCGTACGGCTTCTCGATCACCAGGCGGGAGAAGGAGCCCTCGCGCGGGTGGTTGAGGCCGGCGCCGGCCAGGCCGTTGATCACCGGCTCGAAGGCCTCGGCGGGGGTGGAGAGGTAGAAGAGACGGTTGCCGGAGGTGCCGCGGACCGCGTCGAGCTCGTCGAGGGTCTCGGCGAGGCGCTTGTACGTGTCGGGGTCGTCGTAGCCGCCCGAGACGTACCGGATGCCGCCCTGCAGTTGTGGCTTGTCGAGCAGGGTGCGTTCGCCGAGCGCGCTGGCCGCGAACTCCTCGTCGGCCATCGGGGTGCGGGCGACACCGACGAGGGCGAACTGGCTGGGCAGGCGATGGTGCCGGGCGAGGCTCTCCACGGCCGGCAGCAGCTTGCGCCTGGTGAGGTCGCCCGAGGCGCCGAAGATCACCAGCGTGGCGGGTGGGGCGCTGCGCTCCTGAATGAGCTGAGGGGCGTTGTCCATGGTTCTGGTGTCCTCCGACCGTCGAGACCGTCCGAGGAAAGATTACGCAGCGGGAGTCAGGAAAGGTTCATATCCATCCCCGGATGCGACCAGGGCTACAACGACAAAAGTGGCAAACTGGGGTGTACTAAGGCGGACTCTAGGGGGACCCCGTGAAGTACCGGCTCGTGACCCGAAGCGACTTCGACGGCTTGGTCTGCGCGGTTCTGCTGCGCCACCTCGACATGATCGACGACATCATGTTCGTCCACCCCAAGGACGTCCAGGACGGGGCGGTCGAGGTCACCAAGACCGACATCCTGACCAATCTTCCGTACGCCCCGGGCGCGCACCTGGTGTTCGACCACCATCACTCGGAGACCCTGCGCAACGACCGCAACCTCAGCAACCACATCATCGACCCGGACGCGCCGTCGGCGGCCCGGGTGATCTACGAACACTTCGGGGGTAAGCAGCGCTTCCCGCGCGTGTCGGACGACCTGATGCGCGCCGTCGACCAGGCCGACTCGGCGGATTACGCGCTCGACGACATTCTTCGGCCGCAACGCTGGACCTTGCTCAACTTCCTCATGGACAGCCGTACGGGGCTGGGTCGTTTCCGCGACTTCCGCATCTCGAACTATCAGCTCATGATGCTGCTCATCGACGCCTGCCTGGAGATGAGCGACGTCAGCGCGATCCTGGCGCTGCCCGACGTGGCCGAGCGCGCCGAGCTCTTCCACCAGCAGCACGACCTTTTCATCGACCAGCTCAAGCGGGTCTGCCGGGTGGACGGCGACGTGGTCGTGGTCGACCTGCGCGACGAGGACGTCATCCACGCCGGGAATCGCTTCATGGTGTACGCGCTGTTCCCCGAGGCGCGAGTGTCGATCCACGCCATCTGGGGCCGGCAGCAGCTCAACACCGTGTTCGCCTGCGGCAAGTCGATCCTCGACCGGACCTCGCCGGTGGACATCGGCGAGGTCATGCTGCGCTACGGCGGGGGCGGGCACCTGGCGGCGGGTACCTGCCAGGTGCCCCACGACGAGGCGGCACGGGTCGAGCGCGAGATCGTCGACGCGCTCCGGACCCCACGTACGGTGTCGGTCTAGCGAAGTACTCGAGGGGCGGGAGAGAAACTCTCCCACCCCTCGTCCGCGGGTCGCGGGCCATGCCCAATGGACCCACCCGCCGGTCGTGCGCCGCGCCCCACGCGCGTCTCACGACGGTTTCCCACGTCCACCAGCGCGGGAGTCTCTCAGCCTTTGTAGGCCCACTTGCTGGTGCTGCCGCCGGCGGTCACCGGCTCCTTCTCCTCGGCCGCGGGCTCGTCCTTCGCGTCCTCGGTCTCGGCCTCGTCCTCGGTGGCCCGGTGCCGGCCGCGGAACATCATCACCGCGCCGAAGAGCAGGGCCAGCCCGGCGACGACCCAGCCGGCGATCGACCAGACCGACGGGCCGCGATCGGCGTCGGCGACGACCTGAGCGAAGTAGTCGCCCTCGGTCGGGCCGGCGTCGGTGCCGGTCGTCGCGGCGCCGCCGTGTCCGTGGCCCGGGGCCTGCCCGCCCGTGGTGTCGGGGGTCAGCGCCAGCGAGGCCGGCGGCATCGCCTGGCCGGGCTTGCCGTCGGCGTACGTCGTCGAGACGTCGAACTTCATCGAGCTGAGCGTGGGCAGCGGCCCGATCGCGACGGCCAGGTCGGTGCTCTTCCCGGGCGACAGGTCCTTGCCGGGCATCGCCAGCCAGGTGATCGACGCAGCCGTCTCGGTCGCCGCGTTGTCGCCGTGCAGGGTCGGCAGCGGCGTCGACAGGGTGCGCATCTCGATCTTCGGAGCCCAGTCGTCCACCGAGAGCGGATAGGCCTCGGCCAGCGGCAGGTCGGCCGGGAACCGGAGCGTGACCGTGTGGACCGGCCTGTCCCCGTCGTTGGTGACGTGCAGCGTCATGTTCTGTCCGCTGCCCTGGGGTGCGCTGGTCGGCGACACCGTCACGTCGGCCAGCGCGGGGCCGGCGACGAGCACGCCGAGGACTGCGGCGGCGGCGGGAAGGCCCGCACGGCGGGCCGGCTTGGAGTGCCTCACGAGGGGTAGTTCGGATCACGCGCGCCAAAGGTTCAACGCCCCCGAAAAGTTTTCCGCCGCCGGTGGCGGATGATGTCGGGATGCGTGACGTGACCATCGACGGCGACATGATCAGACTCGGCCAGTTCCTCAAGCTCGCCGACCTCATCGACACCGGTGGGGAGGGCAAGGTCCTGATCGCCTCGGGCGACGTGTCGGTCAACGGCGAAGTGGACACTCGCAGGGGCCGCCAGCTGCACCCGGGCGACGTGGTCGAGGTCTTCGGCAGGACCGCACGGGTGTCGTCCATGTCGGAGCTGTGACGTGCCCGGATAGCCGTCGGCGCACCCAGCGTGACGAACGGTTGACATCGCGTCGATCTCAGGCATCTACTGATGGCCGATGTGTTACTGGCGTCACACCGTGGGGTAATGGCGCTGGGACCGACTACGCCTCGCCGGGGAGGCCAGATGCCACGCAGGCAGATGCGCGCCGTGCTCGCTGCCACCGCCGCGACCGTTCTCACCCTTACCGGGTGTGCTGGGTGGGGCGGTGGGCCCGGCGGCGGAGGATCGGACAGCGTCAATGTCCTGATGGTGAACAACCCGCAGATGATCGATCTGCAGCGGCTCACCGCGGCGAACTTCACCAAGCGGACCGGCATCAACGTCAACTTCACGGTGCTGCCGGAGAACGACGTCCGCGACAAGATCAGCCAGGAGTTCTCCAGCCAGGCCGGGCAGTACGACGTCGCCTCGCTGAGCAACTTCGAGATCCCGATCTACGCGAAGTCCCAGTGGATCGCGCCGCTCGACGATTTCGTCGCGGCCGACACCGCGTTCGACCAGAACGACATCCTCAAGCCGATGACGCAGTCGCTGACCGCGGATGACGGCAAGCTGTACGGCGAGCCCTTCTACGGTGAGTCGTCGTTCCTCATGTATCGCAAGGACGTCCTCGACGCCAACGGCGTGCGGATGCCCGCGAAACCGACTTGGCAGCAGGTCGCGGACATCGCCGCCCAGGTCGACAACAAGCAGCCCGGCATGCGCGGCATCTGCCTGCGCGGGCAGCCCGGCTGGGGTCAGATCTTCGCTCCGCTGACCACGGTGGTCAACACCTTCGGCGGTACCTGGTTCGAGAAGGACTGGACACCCAAGGTCAACGGTCCGGAGTTCACCGAGGCGACGAAGTTCTACGTCGATCTCGTCCGGGCGCACGGCGAGAACGGCGCCCCGCAGGCCGGCTTCACCGAATGCCTGAACAACCTCGTCCAGGGCAACGTCGCGATGTGGTACGACGCCACGAGCGCGGCCGGCTCGCTCGAGGCCGACGATTCGCCGGTCCAGGGCAAGATCGGGTACGCGCCGGCCCCGGTCGTCAAGACGGACAGCTCAGGCTGGCTCTACGCCTGGTCGTGGAGCATCCAGCAGGCCAGCGAGAAGAAGGACAACGCCTGGAAGTTCATCTCGTGGGCGTCCAGCAAGCAGTACGAGGAACTGGTCGGGCAGCAGGTCGGCTGGTCCAGCGTGCCGGCCGGCAAGCGCGCCTCGACGTACGAGAACCAGGAGTACCTGGGCGTCGCGTCCTCCTTCGCCGAGCCCACCAAGGCCGCGATCGAGGCCGCCGACCCGCGTAACCCGGGGGTGCAGCAGCGCCCCGCCATCGGCATCCAGTTCATCGACATCCCCGAGTTCACCGACCTCGGCACCCAGGTGTCGCAGTACGTGAGCTCGTCGATCGCCGGCCAGATGAGTGTCGACGAGGCGCTGGACCGAGGTCAGCGGCTCGCCGAGGACGTGGCCGAGCGCTACCAGTCCCGCCAGGAGGGTTAGGCATGACATCGGTCGCCGAACAGCCCGGGATACGAACCGGCAGCGCACCGCCGGCGCCGGGAGCCGCCCGCCGAGCGTCCGCCTGGGCCCGCCGCGCGCCGCTGCTGCCCGCGCTCATCTTCATGATCATCGTGACGCAGCTACCGTTCGTGGCCACGCTGGTCATCTCGTTCCTGGACTGGAACGCGTACTACCCCGAGGAGCGGGGCTTCGCCGGTTTCGACAACTTCACCCGGGTCTTCACCGACGTCAACATGCGCGACGCGGTGTGGACCACGATCCTGCTGACCGTCGGCGTGGTGCTGATCAGCCTGCTGCTCGGCCTCGGCATCGCGCTGCTGCTCGATCGCAAGTTCCGGGGCCGGGGCGCCGTCCGTACGATGATGATCGCGCCCTTCCTGGTCGTCCCCGTCGCGGCGGCGCTGATCTGGAAGCACGCCCTGTACAACCCCGAGTACGGCCTGTTCAACGGCGCGCTCACCTGGATCTGGAGCATCTTCGGCTCGGACCACCCGCCGCAGCCCGACTGGATCAGCAACGCCCCGCTGTGGGCGGTCATCTTCTCCCTGGTCTGGCAGTGGACCCCGTTCATGATGCTGATCCTGCTGGCCGGGCTGCAGGGCCGGCCGCTGGACGTGATCGAGGCGGCTCGCATCGACGGGGCGAACTCGTGGCAGATCTTCCGCAGCATGACGCTGCCGCACCTACGGCAATATCTGGAGCTGGGGGCGCTGCTCGGCTCGATCTACATCGTGCAGAACTTCGACGCGGTCTTCACGATCACGTCCGGCGGTCTGGGCACGGCCAACCTGCCCTACACGATCTACCAGATCTTCTACCAGGCCCACGATTACGGGCGGGCCTCCGCGGCCGCTGTGGTGGTCGTCGTCGGCACCATCATCATCGCGACGTTCGCCCTGCGTACGGTCTCGTCGCTCTTCAAAGAGGAGGCCGGCCGATGACCGTCACCGACACCGCCCCGATCCCGGCCACCCGCGCCGCCGCCGGCCGTCCGGTGAAGAAGCGGCGCGAGGGCGCCAACGTCTGGCTGTCCCTGCTCGCCTGGGTGGTCGGGATCCTGTTCGTGCTGCCGGTGGTCTGGATGGTGCTGACGTCGCTGCACTCCGAGGCGAACGCGGCCCAGAACCCGCCCGCGGTCTTCGCGCCGCTGACGCTCGAGGGGTACCGCGAGTTCTTCTCCGGGGGCGCCTCGCCGTGGCCGCCGCTGCTGAACTCGCTGACCGCCAGTGTGGTCTCGACCCTGCTGGTGCTGCTGCTGTCGCTGCCCGCCGCGTACGCGTTGAGCATCAAGCCGGTCAAGAAGTGGACCGACGTGCTGTTCTTCTTCCTGTCGACGAAGATGCTCCCGGTTGTGGCCGGGTTGCTGCCGCTGTACCTGTTCGCCCAGAACGCCGGCCTGCTCGACAACATCTGGCTGCTCGTCCTTTTCTACACCTCGATGAACCTGCCGATCGCGGTCTGGATGATGCGCTCGTTCCTGTCCGAGGTCCCGGTCGAGATGCTCGAAGCCGCCCAGATGGACGGGGCCAACCTGGTCAAGACGCTGCGCTCGGTGATCGCCCCCGTGGTCACGCCGGGCATCGCCGCGACCGCGCTGATCTGCTTCATCTTCAGCTGGAACGAACTGTTGTTCGCCCGGGTGCTCACCGCCACCGTCGCGGAGACCGCCCCGGTCTTCCTGACCTCGTTCGTCACCAGCCAGGGCTTGTTCCTGGCCCAGCTCTGCGCGGCCGCCTTCGTGGTCTCGCTGCCCGTCCTCGTCGCCGGCTTCGCGGCCCAGGACAAGCTGGTGCAGGGCCTCTCCCTCGGCTCGGTGAAGTAGAACCGGCCGCCGGGTAGGAAGTCTCACCCCGGAAGGAGAAGACTCGGTAAGGTGCGCAACGTGCTGATCCGGCAGTTCACCGAGCCCGACTGGCCGCAGGTCTGGGAGATCGTGCGGTCGGTGGTCCGGGCCGCCGACACGTTCACCTACGACCCGGCGATGACCGAGCGCGACGCTCGCGCGACGTGGCTCGAGCAGCCGCCCGGCGAGACCGTCGTGGCGCTCGACAGCGACGACGTCCTGGGCACCGCGAAGGTCGGCGCCAACCGTCCCGGCCCCGGCTCCCACGTCGCCACCGCCAGCTTCATGGTCGCCGCGGTGAGCCGCGGCCAGGGGGTGGGCACGGCGCTGTGTCGTTTCGCTCTCACCTGGGCCAGACAGCGGGGGTACGCCGGCATGCAGTTCAACGCCGTCGCCGAGTCCAACAAATCCGCCGTCGACCTCTACCTCCGCGAGGGCTTCAAGGTCATCGGCACCGTCCCCGGCGCCTTCGCCCACCCGGTGCACGGCCGGGTCGGCCTGCACGTCATGTACGCCGACCTCACCCACTGAGGCGCCGACCTCACCCACTGAGGCGCCGACCTCACCCACGGGCACCGGCCGGGCGGCACCGAGCGCGGTGCCGCCCCTGGCCGGTCACTGCACGCCGAGCAGGTCCACCACGAAGATCAGGGTCTCGTTCGGCTTGATCGCGCCGCCGGCGCCGCGCGCGCCGTAGCCCAGGTTCGGCGGGATGGTCAGCTTGCGCCGGCCGCCGACCTTCATACCGACGACACCCTGGTCCCAGCCGGCGATGACCTGGCCGCCGCCGAGCGGGAAGGCGAAGGGCTCGCCACGGTTGTAGGAGGCGTCGAACTCGCGGCCGTCCGAGTGCGCCACGCCCACGTAGTGCACGCTGACGTACTGGCCGGGCGTCGCCTCCGGCCCGTCGCCGACGGTGATGTCCTCGATCACCAGGTCGGCGGGGGGCACGCCCTCGATCGGACCGACGTCGGGCTTGTCCATGAGAACTCCATTCGTTGACAGTCGAACCCCGTCATGCAATCACAAGCCCGTTCGCCCTCGGTGGGGACGTGCTGAACGACTCAGGCCGGTTTTCCGTACTGAAGTGACGTGAGAATCCATCACCTCGCGGCCGGTGCGCTGGCCGTCGCCGCCACCACGGCCCTCGCCCCCCTGCCCGCCCAGGCGCACGGGTCGCCGACCACGCCGATCAGCCGCACCGCCGCGTGCGCGTCCGGCGGCGCGGAGACCGGCAGCGCGGCCTGCAAGGCGGCCAACGCGGCCAACGGTGGCGGCTTCGGCAAGTTCGACAACCTGCGCGTCGCGAACGTGAACGGCAAGGACCGGCAGGCCGTGCCGGACGGGAAGCTGTGCAGCGGTGGCCTGCCCGCGTTCAAGGGCCTCGACCTGCCGCGCGACGACTTCCCGGCCACCAAGGTCACCGCCGGGAAGACCGTGACGGTCCGCTACCGGGCGACCATCCCGCACGCCGGCGAGTTCCGGATCTTCCTGACCAGGGCCGGGTACGACCCGAGCAAGCGTCTCACCTGGGACGACCTCGGCAATAAGCCGCTCACGAGCGTCACCGACCCGGCCCTCGAGGACGGGGGCTACGTGATGAAGGCGAAACTGCCCGCGCGTACCGGGCGGCACATCCTCTACGTCGTCTGGGAGACGTCGAGCACCCCGGACACGTACTACTCCTGCTCCGACCTGGTCTTCCCGGCCGCACCGAAGGCCGCGGTGACCACTCCCGCGAAGCCGAAGCCGAAGCCGACGACGAGCGCGGCGACGGTCAAGTCGATCACGAAAGCCGCCACCCCGCCCCCGAAGGCCGAGCCGACCACGGCGAGCCCAGCACCCGCCGTGCAGGCGGTCCGGCCGGTGAGCAGCTCCAGTCAGATTACTCTGGGTCACTGGATCGTCGCCGGTGCGCTGCTCGTCGGGGTCGCCGCCGTCGCATGGGCGGGCGCCGGCGCTTTGGTCCGCAGACGCCGCGAAAACCGTTGAACCGCAACGGTTCGGGCCTCGTACTGATGGGCGTCGACGTCGGAGAGGACACCTGGACACCCATGTCATCGCATCCCGAGGCGCCCGAGATCAGTGGGGAGCAGGTGGCGGAGAGCTGCGATCTCTACGCGTTCGTCAGCCCGGACGCGCCGGAGACCGTCACGATCGTCGCGAACTACGTCGCGCTTCGGCCGCCCGCCGCGGGCCCGGACTTCTCCGAGTTCGGCGACGACGTGCTCTACGAGATCCACCTCGACGTGAACGGCGACGCGCGCCCCGACCTGACCTTCCAGTTCCGGTTCCGCACGGAACTGCGCGACGACGCGACGTTCCTCTACAACACCGGCCCCATCGAGTCGCTCGACAGCGAGAACTGGAACCGCCGGCAGTTCTTCTCGGTGACCAAAGTCGACGCGTACGGGAAGAGCACCGTCCTCGCCGAGCGGCTGCCCTGCCCGCCGTGCAACGTCGGACGGCGCTCGATCCCCGACTACGAGGCCCTCGCCGCCGCCGCGGTCGCCGAGCTGAGCACGGGGGAGCGGGTCTTCGCCGGGCAGCGTGCCGACGCGTTCTTCGTCGACCTGAGCTACCTGCGCCCGCTGACCGACGAGCACCTGTCCGGGCATACGGGCCGGCTCAACGTGCACAGCATCGCGCTTCAGAGTCCCTTGGACGTGCTGCGGCGGAACGGCGGAACCGGGGTGATCGGCGTCTGGTGTTCGGCCAGCCGCCGCCAGGTCGACGCCGGCCTGGTCGGCCCGCACGCGCAGGTCTCCCGCCGGGGCAACCCGCTGTTCCAGGAGGTCATCGTGCCGGTGGCCGAACGGGAGAGGTGGAACAGCCTGCCACCCACCGAGGACAAGCGCTTCGCGTCGTTCGTCGAGCGGCCCGAACTGCAGAAGCTGCTCCCGGCGCTCTACCCCGGGCTCTTCGACAACCTGGCGGCGCTCGACCGGTCGGGCCGGCCCCGCGCCGACCTGGTGGCGATGCTGCTCACCGGCTTCCCCGACGGCGTGATCGGCGGCCTCCGCAACCACACCGGCGACGTGCAGGCCGACCTGCTGCGGCTCGACACCTCGGTGGCGCCCGCCGCCGAGCCCAGCCGGTTCGGACTGCTCGGCGGCGACCCGGCCGGGTACCCGAACGGGCGGCGGATCACCGACGACGTGGTCACCATCTCGCTGCGGGCCCTGGCCGGCGTCACCGTCCCGCTGGTGGACGACGGCTATCGGCCCGACGCGGCCGCCGCGCTGGTCGAGCAGGGCTCCAGCGTCGCGAACGCGGGCGCCGGCCTGTTGACGACTTTCCCGTACCTGGGTACACCCTTCGACGGAATCGGTGGAAGCGCATGAAGCCGCACCCCTCCTGGCACAGCATGACCCCCTCGGGCCAGGGCACGGTGATGTTGAACATCGGCGCCGGGATCGGTGCGCTGATCATCAACACGCCGGGGCGGATGCACGGCCGCGAGATCGAGGTCAGCCCGGTCCAGGACCCGGCGACCCGGACGCAGGCCGCGGTTCGAGCCCGGTACGTGCGGGGCGGTGTCTGCTTCAGCGTGGTGCTCGACAACCTGCCGGAGGGCCGCTACACGGTGTGGGACAACCCGATCACGCCACTCGGTGCGATCGACGTGCCCGGCGGCGGCGTCGCCCAGTTCAACTGGCCGACAGCCACGGCTGCCGCCGCCTAGCCGCCGTCGGGTCTAGGCTGGACGCCATGGTCGGCGCCTCCCGGACCCGTCCGGTCACACCGGGGATGGACGCGCCCGTCCACGTCTCGCTGACGACGACCGATGTGGACGAGGCGCGCGCCTTCTGCCGTCGCATGTTCTACGGCCCGTTGCAGGTCACGCCGGTCGGCGACCGGTCCGGTTTCGACTTCCGGGGCGAGGCGGTGACGCTCGGCCCGATCACGGTCGGCGAGATCAGTTACGGCAGCGACATCCGGGTCGCCATCGCCGACCTGGAGACGTCCTACCACGTGCTGGTGCCGCTGACCGGCAAGCTGCGCTCGCGCCACCGCGGCACCGCCGTGCTCGCCGACCCGGCCCTGGCCGCGGTCTATCGCCCGGTCGGCGACATCGACCTGGACTGGCCGGGCGACTGCCGGCTGCTCAGCGTCAAGGTCGAGCGCGGCGCGCTGGAGCGGGAGCTGGACGCGGCGCTCGACCAGCAGATCGTCACCCCGTTGCTGCTGCGCGACAGCTTCACCGTGGACCAGGCGCCCGGACGCACGTGGGTGTCGCTGGTGCGGCTGCTCTACAGCGAGCTGCGCCGCGGGGACGGTCTTTCCGCCCAGCCGCGCATGGCCGCCCGCTGGCGCGACATGGTGGTCAGCGGCCTGGCCCTGACGGTCGAGCATCCGTACGGGGAGGAGCCGGCCGGTCTGCAGGGGCCGAATCGGCCGCGCACGGTGAAGCGGACGCTCGACGCGATGCACGCCGAGCCGTGGCGCCCGTTCACCGCCACCGACCTCGCCGCGATCGCGGGGGTGGGGGTGCGCGTGCTGCAGGAGTCGTTCCGCCAGCACGTCGGCATGTCGCCGCTGACTTACCTGCGCCGGTTACGCCTCGACGGGGTGCACTCCGAGCTGTTGCGTTCGGATCCGTGGCAGGTGAACGTGTCCGAGGTGGCGTACCGCTGGGGTTTCACCCATCTCGGACGTTTCGCCGGCGCCTACCGCACCCGTTACGGCATCTCCCCGTCGCAGACCCTGCGCGAACGGCGTTAGCCCCTGTTCGGCCGGCCCTGAGCCCGAATCAGAGCTCGACCCGCTGGCCCTTGCCGATCACGACGACGCCGTTGTCCGAGACCGTGTAGAGCTTGCGGTCGCGGTCGAGGTCGACACCGATCTGGGCACCCTCGGGCACGACGACGTTCTTGTCGAGGATCGCGTTGCGGATGATCGCGCGCCGGCCCACCTGCACGCCCTCCATCAGCACCGAGCCCTCGACATGGGCCCACGAGTTGACCCGCACGTTCGGCGAGATGACCGAGCGTTCCACGAGCGACCCCGAGACCACGACACCGGGCGAGATCATCGACTCGATCGCGCGGCCCTGGCGGTCGTCGTAGCCGTGCACGAATTTCGCCGGGGGCCACGAGCCGTAGTTGGTGAAGATCGGCCACTCGTGGTTGTAGAGATTGAAGATCGGCGACGTGGCGATGAGGTCCATGTGGGCCTCGTAGAACGAGTCGAGCGTGCCCACGTCGCGCCAGTAGCCCAGGTCGCGTTCGGAGCTGCCCGGGATGTCGTTGTCGCGGAAGTCGTAGACGTTGGCCTCGCCGCGCTCGACCAGCATGGGGATGATGTTGCCGCCCATGTCGTGCTTGCTGTCCGGGTCCTGCGCGTCGTTGCTGACCGCCTCGATCAGCGCCCGTGTGCTGAAGACGTAGTTGCCCATCGACGCGTAGATCTCGTCGGGGGAGTCGGGCAGGCCGTCGACGTCCTTGGGCTTCTCGCGGAAGGCGCGGATGCGTTTGCCGTCCTCGGCCACGTCGATGACGCCGAACTGGTCGGAGAGCGACTTGGGCTGCCGGATGCCCGCCACGGTGACCGCGGCGCCCGAGGCGATGTGGTCATTGACCATCTGCTTCGGGTCCATCCGGTAGATGTGGTCGGCGCCGAAGACGATGACGTAGTCGGGCTTTTCGTCGTTGATCAGGTTGAGGCTCTGATAGATGGCGTCGGCCGAGCCGGCGAACCAGCGGGGGCCGAGCCGTTGCTGGGCCGGCACGGGTGTGACGTAGTTGCCGAGCAGCGTCGACATGCGCCAGGTCTTGGAGATGTGCCGGTCGAGCGAGTGCGACTTGTACTGGGTCAGAACGACGATCTTCAGGTAACCGCCGTTGGCCAGATTCGACAGCACGAAGTCGATCATGCGGTAGATGCCGCCGAACGGCACACCGGGTTTCGCCCGGTCGGCCGTCAGGGGCATCAGGCGCTTACCTTCTCCGCCGGCCAGAACGATCGCAAGCACCTTGAGAGCCATGGAAGGACGCTAACTTTCCGCCAGCCAGAGCGCCAGCCGAAGGGGGCAACTCGCGGCGATCACCCCGGCGACGGCCAGGATAGCTGATCTTGCACCGGACAGGGCAAGGTTCGGAGCGCGTCAATCTTGAAGGGTTTACGCTGCGATCGTGGCCGAAACAGGGGCGAAATCGTTGCGTGTCGATCTGATCACCCGGGAATACCCGCCCGAGGTGTACGGGGGTGCCGGAGTCCATCTCGAATACCTCACCCGCGACCTACGGGACCTCGTCGACGTGCGGGTGCACTGCTTCGGCGCGCTCCGCGACGAGCCGGGCGTCACGGCGTACCCGGAACCGGTCGAACTGGCCGACGCGAACCCCGCGCTGCGCGTGATGGGTGTCGACCTCGAGATCGCGGCCGGCTGTGCGGGCACCGACCTCGTGCACAGCCACACCTGGTATGCGAACTTCGCCGGATACACCGCCCAGCTGCTGTACGGGGTGCCGCACGTGGTCACCACGCACAGCCTCGAGCCGCTGCGGCCGTGGAAGGCCGAGCAGCTCGGCGGCGGCTACGCGCTCTCCTCGTTCTGCGAGCGGGTCGCGATCGAGAACGCTGACGCGGTCATCGCCGTCTCGGGCGGCATGAAGCGGGACGTGCTGGCGGCGTACCCCTCGGTCGATCCCGGCAAGGTCCAGGTCGTCTACAACGGCATCGACACCGAGCTGTACGCGCCGGATCGCGGCACCGACGTCATCGAGCGCCTCGGCATCGACCTGACTCGCCCGAGCGTCGTCTTCGTCGGCCGGATCACCCGCCAGAAGGGCCTGCCGTACCTGCTGCGGGCCTGCCGCACCCTGCCGGCCGAGACCCAGATCGTGCTGCTCGCCGGCGCTCCCGACACGCCCGAGATCGCCGCCGAGGTCTCGTTGCTGGCCGACGAACTGCGCGAGGTCCGCGACAAGAACGGCGTGATCTGGGTGCAGGAGATGCTGCCCAAGCACGAGGTCGTCCAGGTGCTCACGCACGCGACCGTCTTCGTCTGCCCCTCCATCTACGAGCCGATGGGCATCGTGAACCTGGAGGCGATGGCGTGCGAGACGGCCGTCGTGGCTACCGCCACCGGGGGCATCCCCGAGGTGGTCAGCGACGGCGTGACCGGCCTGCTGGTCCCGATCGAACAGATCCCGGACGGCACCGGGACGCCGGTCGATCCCGACCGCTTCGTGGCCGACCTCGCGGCCGGGATGACCCAGCTGATCGAGGATCCGGGCCGGGCCGAGGCGATGGGGCTGGCCGGGCGGCGCCGTGCCGTCGAGAGGTTCAGCTGGTCGCGGATCGCGGAGGAGACGCTCGCCGTCTATCGGTCAGTGCTCTGACGATGTCGTGGGCGACCGCCCGGCCACTCAGCCAGGCGGTCTGCACACGTGGGCGGCCGAAAGCATCCCCGCACAGATAGACGTGCCCGCTGCGAGCGAAAGCCTCGGGTCGCGGGCGCGGCACGGCGTACGGCCATCGGCGGTGCACGACCCGCGGCACGTCCGCAATGCCCAGCAGGGCGTTGACTGCCTCGGCCATCGCCTCGGGGCCCTGATCCGTCGCGTGTCGCGGGGTCGAGTGCGCGACCAGCACCGGTGCCCCGTCGCCGCGGCGGTCACCGTCGTCGCAGACCGTGGCGAGCACCGGATGGTCGTTGACGAAGACGCCACCGAAGTCGGCCCACGACCGGCGCGGATAGGTCAGCACGACGGTCAGCGCCGGCTCCCAGGTCTGCGTCCGCGCCGCGGGCAGGTCGGCGACGCGCAGCGCCTCGGGACCGGGCATCGCGAGAACCACGTACTCGGCCTCGGGCAGTTCGGTTACCTCGGTGTTGTAGGTGATGTCGAGCCCGGTGGCCAGGCTGGTCGCCAGGCTGCTCAGGCCGCCCGGCGCCGCCCAGCGCATCGGGCCGGGGCCGTGCTGCCCGCGGAAGGTGTCGGTCCACGGCCGGGCCAGGCCCTCGATCCGCCAGCTCTGCAGTCGCCCCTGGAACG
>Ga0247781_1000175_pt1 | contig 19245 bp, 22 predicted proteins | sample UWRJL184509B5_FD_179922 | JGI IMG/M metagenome (GOLD analysis project Ga0247781, IMG submission 179922) | Plant litter microbial communities from Arlington Agricultural Research Station in Wisconsin, United States - UWRJ-L184-509B-5 | ecosystem: Environmental > Terrestrial > Plant litter >...
ACCTCCTCCGTTGGAAGGATTCGAGGTGTGTGAGGGGCATATGCGGCGGCCAGAGAGTTTACGACACACTACCGATGTCACGGACTGCCGACAGAAGAGATACACAGGAGAGGCAAAGGTGCGGTCTGTCGGCGCATTTGCGCGTGGAGAAGAGAAAACGCAACCCCCCCTCCATCTCCGTACATGGCACATGCTCACTCACCACCTTTTTGATATTGCACAAAATAAATAGATAAAAATGCGGAGGAGGCAAAGCCATGAGGCAATTTACTTGTTAAGGGGTGGGGGAGGTATAGAGTTATCCGTTATCCGTCAGGTTTGCTTATATTACTTGGCGAGGAAAAACTATGCTACTAACAATGAGGCAAAATGGCTTGTGCGTGGTGAATACTCTTGGCTGTGCCAATTAATTTCATGGTATCGTAGGCTTCAATATCGGATTTTCTTGTTTCGTTCAAGAGGATCATTTCGACACGTCCGTTCTCAGCTGATGATAATAGGCACCGTCGCGACGGGGAAGCTGCCTCGGTTAAAATACGACGGACGGAAGAAGAAAGAAACTGAAAGAGAGAGAAAGTCTCTAAACCGTTGAAGCGTTACCTACGTTCTGCCTTGAAATGCTGGTGGTTTTCGATATCTCCAGTTTAGAGCTTCCTGATTGGCCAGCGGGCTATTAGATCTCGTCAGTTTGAAGCCCCTCGTCCTTAGGTAGTCACTACGCAACTTTCTTTCATGTGTGTCCAAGGCGCAGACGGGTATCCTCGAGTTTGTCTAATCTTCCTTCACGTTCAGGTCCATTCCTTCCCGTTCGCCACCCGTTTCTTAGGTCATCATCGACATGGCCCTTACCAATCAATGGGCTGTTCCTTGGTGGATTCACGGGAGGTAGGTAGGCTTTTGACCGGGCTGGCAAATGATATTGTCAGGCTTATACAAGATGTGTTTGAAGGATTTTCGCCTCTCTGGGGTAGTAATTATCCCGTGTGTTATACGCGTCGGATGGGTATAGTATCTCGATAGGAGGTTTTATTATAGGGCCTCCGGCGGATGTTTTTTTTTTTTTTGGTTGAGGCGGGAATTGCGCCGGGTAACCATGAGCTTCCGTGGCCCCCTTATTCCGTTGTCTGGAGGCCCAGCTGAGAAATCACCCGGGCCAAAACGCGCAATCGGGTACGCAGGCGACACGAACAGAAACATGTGACACGAAATCAGGTGAGAGATGAATGTCGGAAGAGACTCGGCGTTTTATCCGGAGGACGGAAAACCATGGAAGTGATCAAACGACGGCCATGATTTACGCACCTGCGCACTACCTGCGCAGTTGGAAACTGACAGACAGCAGATTGGGGTTACGTTGACAGTTGTGAAACGGGCCGGCGGGGGACAACATCAGGGAAATCGTCGAGGTCGATCCCCCGCGGTTGATGGGGTCAAGCTTGTTGGAGATCAACATCCGATGAATGCAGGTCACAGGTCTCCAAACTCCGTGCCGCCGTGGTTGCTTGCTTGCGTGCCAAGCTTCTGACACTTGACCAAGACGCTGTCGGTAGGTTGAAATGATACGACCCTGGGTGCAGCGGGTGTCCTCACTGCCACCATTGGTGTTCCTAGATTTCGAGGTGTCCACTTGTCTGATGTGGCTTGTTGCGTACATGGCATATTGCAAGACATTTCCTGATCTGAAGCCGTTCAAGCCATCGATCCACATCGACTCGGTCTAGTGTAAACCCCGAGCCCTAAATCAAGGCCTTGACAAATACCTCCCGCCAAGGTATTCCAGGCAAACAGGGGCTAAATAAGGTTATGGAGACTCGAGGATGAATGATACCGTATCATGACCGAGGTGCATCCAGTCAAGCCGAGGACTTACATGATGACTTACACGCCGAATGGCCGGTGGAGATGTTTCCAAGACCCTTATTTAGAAGCGGGTTGAGCGGGTCGACGGACATCGAATAGATCTTGGGTCATCTCAGAATCCAGCTCTCGAATTCGACTATGCCTCCGGAATAGACTACATAGATTGCTAGTCCATTGCGTTACTGTACTGTTCTTGCATTCGTCCCTACTCCAAGCGTCTCATCCGATCCACCATCCAGACGCCTCCGTGACTGTTGACTATCGATCGGATTGACCCGCAATAGAATCCTACCAGTGTCCGTCCCAATCTGGTGTGTTGAATCTCAAATTCGAGATTCGCCCCCCTCAGCCTAGACATTTACCCCCTGTCGAACGTGTAAAGACCGCAAGGCCTGATGCACTAGGGCCAGGCATCTACACTCCACTCCACATTCTCCCGTCGGAAGTGACGTCCCACCTTCGGATACCTTCACCTTGCACTCACCTTTACCCTCTCTAGGTAACTTCACCTTTGTCTTGATCCGGGATAGTCGGATAGTGGGACCGCTGCGAGTCTATCTAGGCACACTGGAATCCTTGAATTGAACCCCTTTTTTGTTTGTTTGATGGGGCAAGTTTCCGTTGGAACTATTCCGCACCTACCCACGGACGGAGAGTGTAGACTTGGATATTCACAAACTCGCTGTCGCTTGGGGTGACACCTATTCTATACCTTTAATTTCGTTCATTCGTTCTGTTGTTCTGTCACCATCTATCGACGCATTCGTTCAGTCTAACCCCACCACTTACACGCCGTATCAAGGGAATACCAAACATAGAACGGTCATATCTCTTGCACAAGTCCACAAGACCAACAATTACCCTACCTCAGGTAAGCCGCAAATTGCCCATGTTTTTTTTTAAAAATTCATTCCCACTGCCATGCTACAGTCAGCTCATTGCAAGCTGAGGCGTTCTACACGGCAGACACCTGAATCCACATGACAGCTCCTTCAAGGTATTACACTGGTGCCCATCCACCACGCCACCAACATCAAAAACTCCTCTAGTTACGGAATAACTTACTTTGCCTTGCCTTGACCGAAAGGCAATGTACCTTGCCGTGGAACTTCTCAAGGCATGGCTATCATCCCATGGGCATGGGCGGGAAAAGAATCCCCGTTGAACTCCGTACAAGGCACAACAAGCCCGAAGGAAGGATTTACCTTAATTTTCGCAAATGTGTATTATAGGTAGGTTATTGATCCATCCAACGCCAATTGCTCAGATGTGCAAAGACCGTGCCTCCCTGCGGCGTAGTTACCCCGTAGATGATGAGAACATGCAGGCTGATGGAATGCGGCCCGGTACGGTACAGTACGCACTGCACAAGTTTCTTTTCTCCTTGGGGCCGGTCGTGAAAATGGGCTGGGTTGGGTTGTTGGTACTGTACTGACTGGTCACTGGTTGAGCGCAGCCTGCCTAGGCCGTTTAATGTTTCCGCAACTGGGAAGTGCTCAACTCAACTCAACTCAACTCACCTGATTGTGGTGAGACGCGAGTGAGGTCACGTATTCCTTTAGCTATTCCTTTAGCTAGGTAGGTAGCTTGTTGGTGTGACCGACCTGTGGGGCGGGTGTACTGGTTAGGAAGCGTACACGTCACTTTGGGGGCACGATTTGTATTTTTGGTTCAAGTTGAGGATGATCAATTTTCCAATGTTTGTTAGATGGACAGGGCAAGTATCTATGTATCTAGTGTATCTAGCTGGGGGATGCAGCTATTCTGGGATTTATTTTTGTGTGTATCAATCTGGTCTCTGTGTAGGTAGCACAGGACTTGTATCTGAGTTTCAAAATAAACCAACCACCAAATTCGACAAGCAAGAGACAAAAACGGGAATATCTTGAGGTAATAAGCCCAGTGAGAAAAGAACAGAACAAGAGAGTGGTGAATGAAATCCCACGAGTCTAGTACAATGAGTCCTCCAAACAATAACACAATTACATAGGTAGCCAGGAGCGATGGAAGTGATTCCCATCTTTGCTTCAACTGACCGGGAAAGGAAGTGCAGAACGTATATTTTTTGGTGATTTGTTCGTGAGATGCATCTAATGTTCGTTGTAAGTGTCATGATCATGGCGTGAGTGCTAGCTCTTCAGTGACCTACAAGTCTGTGCAGCTCAACGTGCTTCCTTGTGTCGTACCCGTAGAACTCCTTTCTGAACGAGAATGCAAAGGGCTCGATGCTTTCTTTATCGGCGCCATGAAAGGACGGAACATAACTCGGTAGAAACAACTCGACAAGAAACCCAGAGAGTCCCAGTCATTTAAGGAATGTAAAGACCATGCCGGGCTAATAGCCTCTTGGCTGTTTCGAGAGACCGTCTGAGGATGTCGTTCTCCCGTCGGAGCGTGGTGTTGTCTGCTTTGAGAGCGACGCAATCTTCGATCCGAGCATCCAGGTTCTCCCGCATCCTCGATAATGTCCTGTCTTTTGAGGAGCAGTTGCGCTTCAGCTCCTCGATCTGCTCCCTGAGGTTGAGGACCCTCCTCTCGCTGTCGACGTGGAGCTGACGTGTGAGGCTGCGGATCTTTTCGCCGAGGTCCGAGTTCTGCCGCTCGAGATCGTCATTCTTGCTCTTCGCCTCGCGGTATTTGGACTGATAGCGGGTGGCATTGTTGGTTGCGATGTCGGACTCTTTGCGGAAGTTGGACATCTCATGCTGAAGTCTGTGGATCGTGTTGGTCTGCTCCGAGAGGGTTCTCTGCATCCTCTGGGCTTCGATCTTCTGGATCTCGTTCTGCCGCGTGACCTGCTCGTACGAGTAGCGCAACCTATCCATCTCTTCCCGGAGAATGTGAACCCGTTCATCGCTCATGCTGGGCCGATGGCGGGAGTAGCTCCCGCTGCTGCTGCTGCTGCTGTTGGTGCTCTTGCTGCTCTTGTGGCTGCTGGGACGGCGGATGAAGACCGGATTACCAGCGCGGTTGGTCCCGATAAAGATTCGATTGCCGGGCATGCGTCTTAGCTAAGGTGATGTAGTTGTGTCTTGTGGTTAGGGAGGTCAAGGAGGACTGGAGTGGTTTGGTGATAGTCAAGAGAAGTGCTCAACTCCTAGATGGAACACTGCTGGGATATATAGGAGCGAGGTCGAAAGGTTGTATTCAAAGGAAGCTTGCTATTTAAGCTTGGAGGGGTATCTGCTCTAGGTTGACCAATGTTGTTTGCAAGTGGTGTAGTGTAGCAAAGGAAGGAAGAAGGCTAGTAACATTGGTTCGTGTCAGGCGGGACAGCTACTTTTATGGAAAGAAGCTCTTAGGCACCACCTTTTGGTATGACATATGCTTCCAGCCCTGCTCAAGAGCAAAGGTAGAAGGAGGGGATAAGTGTGTGTGTGTGTACCTCCTGGCAGAGCAAGGTAGGTCACGTCTGTGGTGTGTGGTGTGGTACGATACAAAGGAAACAGAGGGGAACGACGAGGCTGCCCGGCACGGCCACAATAGGTTGATTTGCAAGGGGACAGACACATGGTGGCGGCAGAGGTGTGAGTGGACGGTGTCAAGATGAGGTAAGAACGTATATCCGTATGGCCTATATCTTCAGCCTCGCTTGAGCTTTCACCAGTGGGTGAGTAATTCCTGTCTCATCCACAACGCCGAATCCGAGGTACTGACGACAATGACGACGACATCCACACCCACACCGAGAGCGGCCGCCATAGTGACAAAGAGCTGGAAAATGTACAGTAGCCTCGCTCATTTGTGTTTCGGAGGCCAATATGGACGGCGGTTTATTTCGTTGCCTGAAAAATGAGCCCTCTTGCCGAGTGTCATTGATGGAAGCAGGTGAGTTAGCTTGGACAATGATCTGCAAGGGAGGAGGGAAATCGAGGGGTAGGGTTCTTTTTCCAAGCTGATGTCCAACTGGGACACATAGAGGCCAGGAATATGGCCTCGTGCCGCCCAAGGAATGTTCCCTCGTTATCGAGCTCAATACCTGAGGCGGCAGAGCAACAGGTGAAGGGCATCGTGTGGGTTGGAGAATGGGGTACACGTCCCAAACTCCCACACTCCCAGCGCGGCGCGGATGGGGTTACGGTTACACAAGGAGGGCGAGGCGGTGCTGAGAGCATGGAAATAACGAACAAAGTTGAGCCGCATAGAGGAATCGGGACGGAGCAATGTTTGGGGTGGTGATGATGCATTGAGAAAATAAAGTTCCGTCAAGGTTGAGGTATCCCATCCTGGCAAGGACGTTACCGTCAACCATCTGCCATCTGCCAGTGATCGCCCCGACCGCATCAAATGTTCCAGATCCCCTGCAGTTGATCCTGAAAATAGGCGTGGTAGGCGCTGTGGAGAGCGCCATTGGTTACACCAAACACTCTCGCCATGCCCCAACGAGCCTTGAGTGGCTGGTGAATCGCCATGCGTTCACGCTAGAAGCCCGCCGCTCCAGTGGGAGGCCTGCCCTGACCTGATCGGGATGTCGCCCAAAACCCCACCAACCGACGTGCACCGGCATCATCTCGCAGCATCGGAATGCGGCGCCAATTCTTGCCAATCGTTGTATCGTCTTGACAACTTCATCAGTTCAGTCCCATGTGCATTTTAGTAACACCATTGTTGATATCAAGACGTCTATAACCTCACCGCCATCGCCAGGTCGTTCGTAATGCGGCCATTCCGCAAGGCATACTTTGCTCTTGGGCGCCAATGACAGACAGGCAATCAGAATGGCAAGATCTCAAACCATCTCCTGTTCAATCTCCGATCAGGACCCTCCATCTTCTCAGCCTTCTCTTCCATCACCTTCTCCCTTGTGTTCCTCATGCCTCACTGTTCCATCTCATACGAACATCATCCAATTCTCTGAAAATATCATTCATTTTCCACATGCCATGCCTTTCCAGGCTTGCGGTCTTTCCGAGGAGGGTGTCGAGTCTACGCAATCGCCCAGACCCTCAGCTCTCAGCCGCTTCAAAGCACCAATGGAACGTGTCCAAACTCGAGAGACGAGGCTCTGTGAGACCCAGTTTTGCCGCCACTTTGTTGGTCCTATTTTTCCTGTTCGGTCCCAAAGTTCTCGGATGAATTGATGCCGTAAGCATGAACTTGTCCCAAGGGTTCCTCTGGGGTGTTGAGCGGCACAGCCTCCAAGACTCCCAAAACGGTCACGTTTCTCACCGCGCCTCCAATCCCTCAGCTTGTTTTCAGCTGGGCCAGGATTTTCAAATATGCTATCATCCCTTGAGGAGGCCGCCTCACCGAACTGGACACACCGTTCCTGTTTGTCTCCTCGGCAGTTGTTTTCCGTTTTGTCCGCTTTGGACATCAGTCACATGCCGTCCGTTGGACCCGTCGCTGTCTCCGAGAAGCCCCGGTTGTGGCTTCGGGTTTCGGGTTCGAAATAGACGCCTCACAGCCTCCAGTGATTCCTGAGAGGAGGCCGTCTTCCTTGTTCTTGTCTAGCTAATGACGACATGTTAGCAGAAAATATGCTCAGTGTGTGCTATCATAGCGCCGTTGGTGTTAGTCGACGACTCGTCAAGATCTTTCGGCTCTCCCCGCCTTGAACTCATTGAGTCTAGAGCTCGTACCCGTGGAGACCCCCTATCCGACCAGTGTGGATGAAGGCCTCGTTTCAGCTGATAGGCAGAGGCAACATGCCTGGCCATCTGATTGAGAATACCTCTATCATCCTGACGGGTACCATGTCGCTTGACTATCCTTTGGCAGGGATGGCAAGTGGGCATAAAACGGAATCGAAAACGGGTAGCATTTTCCATCGTCGATACGTCGAGTTTGGCGGTTATCGGCGACTTGATCGTGATCTACTCCAACTCCTTCAGTGGCAAGCCGTCGAGCTACCTGCCTCGGGTATGCATGCTCTATGATCAGTCATAGGGGCACACACCAGCCTGTCATCCTGGGCGTCTCGATATGGGCAGTTCGCGTCCCATATGGCAGGTGGAGAGACCTCGGACGAGCCAGGAAGCAGGTGCTGTTGCCTTGTTCCCCTCGTCCATTGCCTCTCGATACGGAGATATTCCCACCCCTTGGGCCAACCCATTGACAGCCAGGAAGGTCTTGGCTCGTCGTTGTACATCCCTGGCACCAAGGAGCGATGCGAGGACCTCTGTAAGGGACGCTTGGTGATGTGACGGTATCCAACATTGATCCACACGGTATACACCCCATCATGGTGATGGAAAGTGCAGGAAAGATGCAAGCGGCAAGTCGAGAGTCACTCTCTGCGTGTCAGACGAGCCTGCGAGATGGTTCGACGGCTCGGGGAGAGCTAACCCATCACCTTCCACCGTCGGTGAGGGGTTTTCCCACTTCGGTCTTGACCTGGTTGCCTTGTTTAAACATCCTTCTTGGCCTCCGTGGAGGTTCCAGGGTGTCGTGAGGCGGCCGTGGAGTCCGTTGGGTTCAAAACGGGCGTGGAGATGCCATGTGCATCCTTTCTTTTGCCGGTGTCTTGCTAGACAAAGGTTACGGTAAGTGCCCAAGAGCCCAACAATAAATTCCCAACAGACGAGACCACCGGGCCGGATACCCTGAGATTTCCATCTCGGATTTCCAAATTGATGACTGGAAACCTGCACTTGCTGACCCTTTCGTACCCTCCCACCTCTTCCCTTTCTTCGGACAACGGTAAAATGTTATTCCTCGACGTCGATTTATGTTGTCGGACAGAATTTGGCGGTGTGGTTCTGTCGGTCTGATTCCTGCCCAAAGTCCTATCGATGGTTTTGTCGTTCCTCACTTTGCAGTCGAAAAGGCAGTGAGTATCCGATGCGTAAAAACATGGTCATAATCTTTCCAACTCCAGCGGGAACAGACACTTTCAAATATATCTTCCGCAAGAGAGAACAAATCGTTCCAAGCCCAATTACGTGCAGGCAAATTCCTTACGTTATCCGTGCGTTGCGCGCGTGAAAAACAGTCCGATACCGAGCTCACGGCGGTGCCAAGACCGCATCGGTGAAATTTGATTCGTGAACTGCACATACGCGGAATTGCCGTCCGAGGTTCTCGGGGTTTGTGTTACGCACGCCGGTTGGTGGCCTCCCGTTGCCAGCTGAATGAGTGCGTGTTAGTGGCGGACTGGCCAATCAGGGGCGGGGCTTGGACGGTTTGGGATTTGGCCGGGGTTTTGGAGCTGGATACTCGACTAATTATACACGTCAGATGTGAGATGTTGATGTGGAGTTTTGTTTAGATGTATGGATACGCGGATTAGGAATTTTGTTGTTTGTTTGGCGGTGCATCGTCATCGGTAAGTATGGTGCTGTTTGGAGGGGTGGGAGGGCAACTCTTTGATGCATGTGGCTTGGATGAAGAGAGTTCGAGAGGCCGTAGTAGGAAGGACAATATCGCAGGAAACGACGAGATTATGCTGTTTCCATATGATGGATGAACGATCTGCTCCCACCGAAAGTCTGGGAAAAGACCAAGGAGTGTCTTGGATAGGGTTTTTTGTACGGAAACTTTCCATTGCCATCTTCGAGTCATCGGCCAAGAACTCTACTTGACTTTTTACTCTTCGCCGAAAACTTTGTTCAAGGTTCGGCCATTCAGATCCTGTATAAAGTCTTTACGTTTTTCCTTCCATCCAAGACATTCTGTCATTTGTTCACATTCTATTAACAACAATTCCTTAGGTCCTCCTCCTCCCACATCGTCTTCAACATGGAAATGGGAGGAAACCGATGCGGCCCCATGTGGAGGTCAAAATTCCTATGCCCACCCTTCGTATCGTCTTCCATCCCGCCGGTAGGCAAAAATACCATAGTCTTGGGCGTCTGTGGCGTGGATCTCGAACATGCCGGACCCGAACAAGATGGCTGGTTCCTCTCTGACTTTTACGCGTTCAACTACCTCCTTAAAGATCTGGGGGCGTGCCAGACCTGGCTTGCAGGTGCTGATCCGCGTGAGCTCTTGGAGAAGTTTGGGGAATTTGGCCACGGGACCTCGCCTCAACAGGAAAGAAAGGTCGTTCTGTCGGAAGAGTTGCTCAACGCGGGGGAAATTACCCTGCCAAGGGTTGTTCCTGGGGGCGGTATGGTTGAGGCTTTTTTTGAGGAACTCGGACGGCTTGGTACCAGAGCGGGAGAGGTGGATGATGCTGAGATATTGATACTCGTGTTTGGTCACTATCAACAGGTGGACAAGAGTGTTGTTGTTGAGTATTCTCCTCCGCCGTACCCTGGCCCGCCTGGCGAGCTGAAGGCATATGCCAAAAGCTTGGCTTGGGGGCAGCTGCTATTTCCTAAGATTCGGGATGCCGTGGTCGGGCTGAAGGATACAAGTGTGAGTCTCTTGACAACGGCTTGCTATTCGGGTGGATGGGAATTGCGCCGTCTACGTGACGGGTCGAGGGTGAAAGCTGGAGATGTCAATGGTGGCAGTGTAGGGGGTGAAGAAAAACCTGGTTCCACCCTGCCGTCGTTTGAAGACATGGGCATCCGCCAAATCTTGGACGCCACGCACGGGGGAGCCAAGTTTACTCGAGTTCATGCGTTCTGTTTTGTCGGGACGGGTGACAGTGTTGTGGAGTTTCGGAGGAGATGGGCTTTGTTGTCGGAGTCGGCGGTTGCGGCGACATTTTTTCCTTTGGAGGAATATCAAGATTCGGTAGATAATCTAGGAGGTCTGTTTGGGGGCACGTGCTCGACCCAGCTCAACTTCGTCAAGCGACAGGCCCGGTCTCATCTCGACACTTGCTGGTGGGATTGAAATGGGGGTGATACCCTGAGACGATCTGCCGTTTTGCAAAACGTTGCGTGGCGTAAGGACAATCCGTCACGAACAGAGGTGCAGTACGCCCTGAGGAATCTCAAGTGGAGAGTGGCGGTTCTGGATCTGACAGATGTGTATGTCCGGATGCTCGACCTGCCCCGTCCGGAGGGCCAGCTATGCCAAGAGTGGAATCGAGGTTCTCCTATGACGGAGGACGTGAGAGAACTGAAGGAAAAGATACACACGCAGATTTTGGACGACTATGACCCACTGAGTAAGATGACTCCTGGACAAGATAAACGCCGAGATGGAAAATTTATCCATCTCTTCAATTCGAACCGGCCTACGCAATATATGGCTGCTTGCATGGCGCTTGCTGGGTACGATTCTGATCGTGTCACGAAGGAGATGGATACTCTTAAGGCGTGGTATTGCGAGATGATGAATTTGGAGGGGTAGGTGGGATGGAAGAAGGTCGAAATTTCTGGGGGCTATGGTCTGCTTAATGTATGGTAATTTACCTAGTCTTTACAGATGAGCAGGGTATCCTCCCTAGGTTGAGGCAGACTCTCCGTGTTGTTCTAATCACATCCGGTATTGTCTTGTTTTGCTTTCTCTCTTCCTGAATTTGTCGTGGTTTGTTCTTTATTTCGATTCCTCTTTTATGCCGTCTAGCGATACAATTCCTATCTCTTTGAGACGTTGGGTCCCGGTTTGGCCAAAACGCACAGGACGCCGCTCAATACCGATAGTCGAGTACCTTACTACAGATAGTGTGGCGCAAATTAGAATCCATTCGAATGTGTTGCTGACTCTCTTCCTCATGCCATACAGTATTATCGTGAGACCAAAAGAAAACCATGAGATGACTGGACAGTGTTCATTGGAAACGAAATAAAATGGAGAGAACAACTTACAAACTGAGGATATCACAACCGTCCATGAATGGCCCAAAACAAGCCTTTCCCGTCTGGTGAACCGATGGTTGTTCACTGCAGTTCTGGTCACAAAATAACACCAGGGTGCCCTGTCCACTCTTGATTTGGTCCGCCAGGAGCTGGAGACTGATGAGCTTGATGTGTGCGTCTTGTAGTTGAGGTTCGGTTTCCTTCAGGAAGCTGACGCACTCCCCCGAGTTGGCTGAGCATCTCGGAAGGGCGGCTAGTGGCTTCTGTGCTTGGGAGTTGTCGTGAGAGCTGTATCTGTAAGCGATGGAAATGTGCTTAGGTGGGAAGGGGAGACATACGGACTTAATGGCGGATATAATCTAGGGACGGCGATGGGTTGTTGATCGTTGGGAATACATACTGCTGAGTTGCTAAAGACTGTTTGAGAGGCCAGAGAGTCAGAAAGGCATGGTTCAAGTTGTCTGCGTAGGATATGTGGACGAGGGAAGATTTACAGATTTGGTAGTCGAATGAGAATGCGGTCGTGGCCACCCCGTTCAAGGAGATTGTTAGGATAAAGGCAGCGAGGAAATGGAGGAGACGCGAAGCCATTGTGAGTAGTATCTCTGTTTCGTGCAACGAACGGCCAGATACTCTGGTTGGAAATGATCCAAACCGAGAGGACGAAAAAAAGGCATGGCAAGGGATAGGAAAGTCGATGACTGACAGCTGGCTTGACATTTCATCCCGTCGGAGTTCTTGACTCGGAAGGGATGACACCATTCCATTCCAGCCGTGTCGTGTCGTGTACACAATGCTGTCAGAAGCGCGCAATGTGAAATTTGAGGGTATAATACATCAACCATGCCAAAGAACACTGCCGGGTGGGCTCGCAGTTGGTTTTGCATTCAGTTCACGCCACGAGAAGAAGGCAACCCGTTTCAGAGAGAAAATAATGAGGGTATGTTGACAACCCATGGCGAGATACATCCGACTTGCTGACTGGGTAATATTCTCTGAGTTGACTCGCTAATAAGGGGGTGAAAGGCCAAGACAACACTTAATTCCAACCACCCTTCATTGGTATATATCTTTCACTTGTTTGGGGAAGACGACATCCGAAGATAGAATAAAATAAATCCCTCTAATCGTTGAGGTCATCTGCAGATTGCTACTGTATGCTATATCCAAGACTTGCTACCAGGTGCAGTGCAGATGTTGCCGAGCTGTACTTGAAGTACGTAGAAGCTATGATAAGGTTTGTCATATTTCGTTTGAAGATATTCTACCAACAATGTTGATTCTGAAGCCAAGGTAGTGAATTAAATCATCACATGATAGAAGAACATCTCAAAGAGAGGTTGCTTGCTTTCTATTACGAGTTTTTCCAACCCATCTCCATTATTAGGTTGGTTTTGTAAGTCATCCTCTGATATTAAAACCGGTACCGGTTATTGAGTACCATGCTAGTTCAAGACTGTTCAAAGACCCCCTGCATCAACCAACAGTTTAATTAACGTAAGCCTTTCTGTTGGGCCTAAGAGTACAGGGAAGGGGCGATTGGGTCTGATAAAGGACCCGACCCCGGAATTAACCAATGACATTTACCAAAGGATCATATGGCACGTATTCCGTACTGTACAGTTTGGGTTTGCAACCCCAGTTTGTACAGTACTTCAATCGTAGGCACCATATAACCCGAGGTTCAAATAAGCATCTCGACATTCCTTACACTTCTTGTGAAGAAAGGGTCAATGTCATGAGGGATCAACAGACACGATACCGATTACAAAACGAAATGTGCATAACACGTAATTACCATGTATTCCGTATAGATTACGAACCCCAAGGACGCTGAATCTCAAACAAACCTTCACCTCATATTCCGTCTCTCCGTAGATAAACCAGTCCAACCACGAAAATATGAGCTCACCTCACCTCACCTTATCTAATCTAAGCCCTTGCTCAAAGCTCGCCAACAGCTTGATCTGCAAGTCTGTTAACACCCCGTGATCTGTGCAACATACCCCGAATCCCACTCCAGCGACCCCCACGAAAAAATGGAGCGCCCCGATTAAACCTCCGTGTGTCATCACAACATGTAATCCATCCGTAAAACAAATAATTCACGCACTTCAAGCCCATACTTTTTCCACACCGGAGATACAAAACCTACCGATACTATAACATAAAAACGATCAACGGCCAGCTTACCAGCCAAGAGATTCTAGAACCTTTTGACCTGTTTCTCAATATGCATATACTTTAAAACATGCCGATGTACCCATTCCATTCAATGTATTTCCCGCCTCTTCCACTCTTCTGTAACACATCCCATCCATACCTTATTTATACCTCATATCATATCATACATCGCATCCCATGCTCATCTCGTAACCAATATAAGACCTCACCCTCTCACCGTCCTAATCAGCTTCATATCTTCATTGATCATATCATGGCAAATCCTTCGTTCAAAGCTCACGAGCCCGCCAGCTTTCCAGTCTCACTCACACTTACAACTTCAAATCCACAACTACCATAACATCACCCTCACCATAATTGACACCCAAAAGTTCACAAACCAATAATATTCACAAGACCTATCTGAATGCTATGCTATATGACCAACCAACCGGCTATGCTTTCATTCCCTCCTTGCAAGATATCCGCTAATCATACCAAACAAACACCACTTTTCCTTCCCCATTCATTCATCCCCTTTTTGTCCGTCTGTCTCTCTCTCAGAAAATGAAGAAAAGAGCCCCTCCCCCCCGAAAAGCTATGCATGCGTTGTTTCAATTTCGCTGATGCCAAAAGAGAGAGAAAGAAATGAGTCGAGAAAAAAACCAAAAGCCAAACTCCAGAAAATGCCAACGCCATGCTTCGTACAACCTGATGGAATACAACAACAACAATTCCTTTTGTGCCATGCGTGTATGTCTCCCTACCCCTTTTCAACCCCATACGGCCCCCCCAAAAAAGAAGGGAAAAAAAACGCCCCGAACCCCCCTTTTTTTGTTCTCGTCGCTTTGCTCGCCAGATGATGGTATTCCCAAACAAAAAAATCCCAAAACCCATACGCCGATCGCTAGCATGCATTCAAGAAAAAAAGAAATGCATGAAAAGGGGGGAAAAAACCCCCCATAATCCCAATCCCCAAACACATCCCACCACAAAACATCACAGCTTCCTCCCAAACATCATAAACCCATACATACCCCCAACCTCGGCCTTCGCCACCGGAATCTTGCGCATCCCCCAATTCTCAGCCCCCATTTTCCACCCCCGACACCCGTTATCTCTGGCCTTGGTATCCCTAACCAACCATCCTCGACTGCCTACCTCGGACGTCCGCCAGCCGATTTGTTTCAGCGCCACACGGCTCTTGCTCACTCGCTTGAAGCCTTCCTCGGCCACCTCGACGACGTCCAGCGGCTCAGAGCTATGCTTCAAAATCGCGCAGTCACGGCTGAATAAATAGGGGAGATCGAGTTCGGAGCCCCAAAAATCGGATAAATCGAGGAATTTGAGGGCCGGCTGGACCCAGGGCTTATCCGCCTCTTCGTCAACATCCATGCTGTCTTCGTCTTTCTGAGCCGGTGGATCGGCTACAAAAAGCCGGTTGACGTCTGCCAGTTTAAGCGCCCGCCCCAAGGCCAATTCCTCTAGGTGCTTCGTCAGTGGGCGCAAAAGGTCGATGTGCGAAGCATCCATGCGGCTCCCCTTCAAGCTAAGTGACTTGAGGGTACCGGGGAGAACGGGTAGAAGCTCGGTGATATCTGCGACGTCGAAAAGCTGATGGGTTCTAGCATCGGTGGACACGCTGAGGAACTGGAGCTCTTGGACCGCCGGGTGGTTCGCGAGGAAATCGATCACACTCCGAGCCGAGAGCAGTTTACACTTGGCGAGGTTGAGATGGGTGATCCGGGCGGTGTGGGGGATCGAAGCAAGCGCGCTGTCAGTGACGCGCGTGCCGGCGAGGTCGAGATGGGTTACTTTGCTGAGGCGGGGGAGGATCGTGTCGAAGACGACCGACGGGAGGTTCAGGCACTTGTGCATCGACAAGCGGCGGATGGATAGCTCGGTCGGCCAGTCGGGCGTTACTATCGACGAAAAGGCCTTCTTGAACTTCTCCGAGCTGCACCCGCAAAAGTCAACAGCCTGCAGTCTGGGCATGCCGAGGAAAAGTTTCTGCAGAACGGCAGCATCGAGGTCATCGTCGATGTATTCTTGCGCAAGGAACTCCTGCAAGTGAGGAGTCAGTTCGAGGCATTGGAGGAGGGTCTCGGACGTCAGATTGCGGGCCGAGGAGCGTTCGGCAGCAGACCCAAACAGTTGAGAGGGGTTGAAGTGACAAAAGTCGATGCGCCGGACGATCGTGCCGAGCGGGGGGTGCGCCGTGATGTGCGTGAGGAACTTGTGGAAGATGCGGCTATGGGGGATGGTGATCCTGCTGTACAACGTTTCCAAGGTGGCAAAGTGCAAGGTCCTGGATGTCAGCAAGAGCGACATCAAGTCGATGTTTCGTCGAGTGAGTCCATTGGGCGGGATGTCGAGGACGAGACGATTGATGATGGAGGCTATATACTTGTCAGCAACGCAACAACAATTGCTTTTGGATTTCGGCGCAGACTTACTGAGAACCTCGAATGGAAGCCTCTCAAAGGGAGCCTCGCCAGGCGGGTTTGGGCGGTTCTTGTCGACGACAATGGCGGGCGTGGGTGGCGGGCTCCACGACTGATTCAGAATTTGCAGATCGCTAAAGCTCTTGCTGGCGAGCTTGCCCTTGACCTGAATATCCTTCCATCCGCGGAAAGAGTCGGCTGGAGTCCAGTAGCCCAAGAGCTTGCTGGTGGGCTGGGTAACAGGAGGCTGGAATTGCGTCTGCGTCTGGATCATGTCGATATCGCGGGGCCGGAGTCGAGGAGAGTTGCCAGTGCTGTGTTGAGATGATTCTTCAACCGCCTCTTCGTCACTAGCGACATACGACGATAACTTGGAGTGGGTAAAGGTCTGGGTCAGGGTACTTTCATGCTCCCGGATGGACGAGAAGGAGGAACGAGACACCCGGTCCGGGGTGGGCGAGCGAGCAAGGTCGGCCATGGTTTTGTAGTCAGAGGTGCATTCGTTGTGCAACGGTCCCCTTGACGGGAGCTGGTGGTCCGGAGGAGTGAGGTGATCAGAAACGGCCATGCTGGCTTGGCCCGAGCTGGTCCCAAGTCCCAGTGGCACACGTTACTGCTACCTGTCAATGGCAGTTACCAATACCAGTCAGGCGTGCGCGCGCGATGCAGGACAGGTATTGCGACAGGCCGGCACGGATGTCAGATGCGCAGGGGGGAGGCTCTCAGACTGGCAGCAAATACCAGACGGGACGAGATCGGTTGGGATGTGCAAGTGAGGCAAGCGCGAGGCCCAGGTATAGTTCCTGGTAGGTCTCACAAAGAAGGAGGTAGGCGGCCAAATGACTTCTTTCTATTAGTCAAAGGAGCAGCTTGTTAGGTAACAAGAAAACTCTGACGATGCGGGGAATCGTGATTCTAGCTTCCCGGGATGATGGCTTGTTGGTCGGGGACGGTCGTCGTCTGTGGATATAACCCGTACGGGATCTGTATGCTAGGAGCCGGCCCAAAGTATCTAACGCCTGTATAGCGTCGAGGATAATGCGTCTTGTAGTCCCAGTAATACGGTTTGGTTTAGCTCGAAAGGGCTGCCTACTGGGGGAGATAGGTGTACTGTAGACAGCAGATACGCAATGTGGCAATGGGCGTGTCCTCCGGAATCTTGCTCGTTGACGAGATCGGGGGATCGAAGGATGGATTAATATTTGTTATAATGGGCGGACTTGTTGATGTCGAAAGCTCGGAATTATGGTGGTTGCACAGCGTAGATGGATAAAAAACATGTACAACGGCAAATGGTGGCAAAGGTGTGTCGTTGACTAAATACGTCAACGACAGGGAGTCAGAGACCCAGAAAAGTTGGCGAGATGGGCTTAGTTAGGACCGCGGTTAACGTTCTGTCCGGTTCCTTTTTGCCCGCCCGACTAGCCTCAGACCCCTAAAACTACAGCGTGCATCCGGCCTACATAAGCCGACAAAGCCCTGCCGGAAGACACAGATGGATCCCGTCACTGTGGCCAGATGGAATGCTTTGTCGACTGGGAACGCCCGACTTTGGCGGCTCTCGCCCAGCTTGTCGCCAGTCAATCCTTGCTGGCACGCCCAGCATGGCCCAGCCATATTGGAGACCAAGCAGGCCAGAGCCAAGGGCGAACCCCGTAAAAAGTGCCAGCGTGATGATCACATTGACGGTAAAGTGGATTATGCTGCGTAAGAAAAATACATTTGGGTGAAAAATGGATCTCCGTGGAGCCAGCAGGATTGTAGCATGTTTTTTGCCTTGGCAGGATTCGTCAGTGGTAACACGAATTTTCTAAGCATATTTCGTTGGTTTTGCAGTGCTGGGAGAATGCCGTGAACCATAAGATGATGGGCGATGAGTGTGTGTGCTTGTTGGGAGATGCGCTGACGGAGCACTGTGCCGAGCCAATCCCGAACCCCCCTTTTTCTTTGCGACGCAGAAAAAGGCAAGCACGAGCTTCAATTGCACGCTGCAGGGCAACTACCAGAGTTGCAGACAGCGAAGCGAGAAGGCGCGAAACGGCGAGCAATTGACGAAATCCATATGGGAAGCGCCAAGGCAATTGCGCCCAGCACAAACCAACAAAAATATGTTGGAAACGTGACCTTGCCGCTGCCCAAAAGGTCAAATACCCGAGTTTCCATGACATGCCATAACATCATCGCCGTAGCTATTCAAGCTTTCGGTACGTAATGGATTTGAAGGCGAAACTACCCTCCACAACGGATCATGTCAGGGGGACACCACTAGAATTTCTTAGCACAAGCACATTGTTACATGCACTAAAATAAAATAAAAAGGAGCTTGGATGAGTGATCCCGTGCCACCGTTTCGGCCGTTGTCTGGCTCCCCTTCTTTTTGTTGTCGTCGTCGTTGTCAAATTGTCTTTTAGACTCTTGACCTGCCGTTCCTGGATCTACCAAAAGTTCACCGCTGGGTTGACAGGGGGCTGGCACGAGACAAGTCATGGGACTTGGTGCAAGCCGCTTCTCGTCCTTTCGTTGGATGGAAGCTGGTTCAAATTTATTTTTTGGGAAAGGCTCGGCCTGATCCTGATGGTGATCCTCCTTACCCGTTACATAATCCAACGACGACGTCCCTTCCTCTAGCCCTATGGATCTCCAAAGTGAAGAAACTTCACTCTCCACCTACCAGAATGGATCCTCGACCGAACAGATTTTCCTGAGAGAACCTCTACGACTGGGCTTGGAAGGTGCCGCTGTCGGAGACCGCGCTAGTGACTCACCTCAATACAGTCGGGCAGAGAAAGGAACCCCCTTATAAAAAGTGAGGCTTTCCAGAAGCTCTTGGGCAAATGCAATGTCCAGTCAGCTCACAGAAGCTGAGGCATCCGATTTTGCTCATGAATGACAGCTGAAATCTCGGACCATCCCGCAAAATCTGCAGCTGCACTGCCAGCCCCGCCCGGTCCGATTATTGGATTGCTCCTAAAGCGCTTGCTTGTTCCAGCCCATTCCCGAGGACATGGAGCACCATCAGAGGCTTCAATTGCGCCAAGCCGGTGGACAAAGAGGCTCATCTGTTCACGTGCCCCTAATCATTCGCTTCGGGCAGGCTAGCGGGGCAATGACAGGGGCCCCTGCTTGGACAATGCAGAAAG
>Ga0247781_1000176_pt1 | contig 19153 bp, 11 predicted proteins | sample UWRJL184509B5_FD_179922 | JGI IMG/M metagenome (GOLD analysis project Ga0247781, IMG submission 179922) | Plant litter microbial communities from Arlington Agricultural Research Station in Wisconsin, United States - UWRJ-L184-509B-5 | ecosystem: Environmental > Terrestrial > Plant litter >...
TCACCAGATTTCGTGACTATGACTGACTGACTAATGATTGACTAAGACTAAGACTAATGACTAATAGTCAGTTTACCAACCCTGGTAAATACTATCCAGCCATACCCTACAATTACACCTGCAAAAATTCTATCGTAAGTCTACTCCTATTATTTTACATCTTAAAAATAATAACTATTATACTAATACTAAATTATTATAAAATGGTATTACTCGGGACAATGCACCTAATAATAATACGTTTTTAACAACGTTTAAAGATTTCCATCCAGAATTCAGATACGATATTCAGTACTTAACCTACATTCTAAACCTCGTAGTAGGTGATATGTTGAGAGAATACACTTCAACACCCGAAATTGACGAACGAATTCTTCAATTCATTAATTTAAGGCTTCTTAATTTGCATAATTTAAATAAAGAGGTTAAAGAAGAAGAATTTAATACATTAGAATTTACTAGTGCGTAATTCCGTTTTTAACTTAGTTTATTCTTTACCATTATTATTATTTTAATTTATTAATTTTCTTTAATAGCTATTACTTCAAGAATTAGAAGAATTGCTATAATGGTTAAATATATAACTAAAGTAAAGAAACTATTCCGCGAAGGCAATTCACAAGCTAAAGAAGAGGAAATGCTTCCAGCAACCTTTAAAAAGCGTGTCATACTAATAGGTAGGTTTATTTTTTATTATTAAATTTTCTAAATAATAATTAGTTACTAATTACCTGTTTTATTAAATACCCTTATTAGGTGGAACACTATCTAGGTTATGATTAAAACAGCTTTAGAAGTTAAAGAGCCGTTAACCTACGTTTTTAGAAATACTATAAATAAGGAGTATAAAAAAATTTCCTTACATAAGCAGAGTGGATTATCCTGAAGTAACTAGAAAGGTTATTTATAATACTTATTCAGCTTATTATAAGGCTATAGAGCGAGTATTATATCAATATCAATAGGGCTTTACTATTTATTTATTCAATCTATAATAAATTAAAGGCCCTAATTAGTGAATTCACTATTTCGGCTTAACACCAGCCTTAACTGGTTTGTATTTGTTTAGTTTTTATTACTATTATTACGATAATTTACTAATTTATTAATAGGCTGAGTGGTATAACGCATTTATTAATGCCATAAAAGCTGGAATTACTAAGCTGAAAAAGTACTATCCACGAAAACTTACACAAGAACGGCTTAAACAGCTCCAACCACATGTATTTGCTGTATTTCTGGATCCACGATATAAACTACACAATTTCGAAGTGGTAGAATTCTGCAATTTACAGAAAGAACAGAACATGAGGTGTGTAGGCTTATAAAAGAAGAATATCAACTGTAAGTTTATTTTGTATTACTTTATTATTGTATTATTATATTAATACTAATAATTCTTAAGCGTTCAGGAAGAAATGAACACAAATAACGCTAATTCTCCATCTGAAAATATTTACGACGAGTCTAACGATGACGATAAATTCTATATTCAGCCTGACGAAGAAGAGGAGTATAAAGCCTATTTCCGTGAGCCTGTGGCTAACAAAAAGGTATTTATTTCATTTAATACTATTACTATTATTAAAATTATTATTATACTACCCTTATAACGGTGTAATCTTATCTTTGTGAGCTAAGGAAGTAATTATAAAGGGCTTTAAGCCTACTATATTAATTAAGAGTGCAGTTATTATATATATAATCGATTTACAGTATATCTTTATAATTAAGGTAATTAATATAAACTGCAGGTACTACAGTTAAGGAGTATAGAACAGGGGAAACGGTACCTTATTTCTTTTCTTTGTCTACCTATTTTTATATACATTACTTCTCCTAAACTTCTTAAAACTTAAGTAACAGTAAACTAACTTATTCTTCCACAAAATAGTCCTCTTTAACAAGTTAATATTTAAGTTAGTGAAGTAAACTCTATTTTAAAGTTACAACTTAATCTCTACTGCTTTATCCTTAAACATTACAGTAAGGCCTTTGACTTACAGGTCCTCCACTTCGTCAATTAATTCCTAATATCTTTCTTTTAGCTTCTAAACCCTTTACTAATGTACCTGTTTCTTATTTTCTCAGGGGACCTTCAGGATACCAGTCTAAAGCACATTAGCCTTAATGCAAGGCAGTTATCCAAGCTGTCCTTCTTCTAAGGAGGTAAGGGTGCTAATTTACTTAACGTACTTAAAGTGTTTAAGAGTTTCAGGAGGTATAGTTAAGAAGAACTTTCGTTTTTCTAACTCGATTCTTTTAACTTACTCTCTTTCACTTTCCAGAGCTTATTTCACCACTTAGGTGGCCTAGAGAGCTAGTTCTTTAACTCCCTTTACTATTTTAGTAAGGTCTAAGTCAGAGTCCTTCTTAAACTTCCTCAGTTCCTAAGCTTACAGCGTAAGGTTTTTAAGGCTTATAACGCCTAACTGGAATATCTTTTCGTAAAGTTAGTCTTTTGTAACCTGCATTTCCAGCTGCTTTAAGTTTCCACATTAGAGTTAGTTTATAGTAACCTGCACCTCTGTAGTTAACTCTTCTAAGACACTTTTAAGGACTGGATATATTATATTTTAGAGTTCTTCTTCTTCTTCTCCCTTATCTTTTAAATCGTACTTATTTATCTAAATGCAGTCTTTTTCGTTACTTACTATCTTAACATAAATATCTCTTAAGTTAAGCCTAGCGTGCTTTCCTCTGTCTGGAACTAGCTTTTAACTGACTTACTTTAACGACAGGCATTACTGCACTATATAGCCTTTCTTACTACAGTTAAAGCACTAGACTTAAGATATATCTTTAGGTAGCTTCTGCTACTATTATTATTACAGCTTATTACAGTTAAGTTAATTTTAATACTTTACTATCCCGATATCTATTAAACCTAGGTAGTAGCCTGTCACGGTCGATTAGTTTCCCTTCTTTAGTTTACTCTGCTAGTAAAGTGTTTGTTCTTTTTAGAAGTTCTTCCAGTAATGGTAATTATAATACCGATTATCAGCCTTAATGGCTATCTCGACTAACTCTTAAAGGCGATCCAGTTAGTCTTCTCGGCAAAGATCTCTAGTAACGTACTCCTTTAATCCGCTCTAAAACAGCATTACTAAAGCTTCTTAACTAAGCTTAGTTTTAACAGCTTTTAACTTAAAGTATGTAGAGAACTTAAGGATTAAAGACGTCTGTCTTAAAGCTATAAAGCACTATTCGGCTTATCTTAAGGCATCCAGTTCTTTAAACTCCGTCTGGAGTTAATCGACAAACACGTTAAAGTTGTTAAAAAGGGCTTAAGTCTCTAAGGCTTCCTTATATGCTCTATCTATAGAAAGGTCGTTAATTATCTTTACGTAAGGTTTATACCAGTAAGCTATTACTCCATTTAGTAAAGCTTTAGTAAACTTAACTTTTCCTTCTTCTTCGAAAAACTACTTATCGTAGTAAGTGATATAGCTCTAGAGTTAAGCTATCTAGGACTCCAGTTACATAAAGTCTCCTTTAAAACGTAAAGGTAGAGGAAACTTTACCTACTTCTTTTATAAGCCTTTAAAGTCGTTATTCTCTAACTTAATAACATTAAGTTAAGCTTAAAATTTTTTCATAAAACTGATATAACTCTTAATATCTTTAGGGAAAGCCTTGTTAAATTCCTTAACCAGTCTTTACTAGTTAAGGTTTAACTCCTTAAGGCATGCAGCTAACTTATTAACAGTAAAGAGCCGTAACTAAGCTTATGCTTCCTTAAGCTCTTTACCTTTTCTAAGTCGATATATTAATAACTGGAGAGGAGTAATGTCTAGGAGTTTAATAAATAGCGTTTAGAACTAAGACGCTAATATTGTATTACGACCTACACCTAGCACAGGCTTTAAGAGGACTAACGTAGGTTAAGACAGAACGTATAGTAGGACGTTAACAGGTAAGGGCGTTCCGAAGACGATTTATTAAGCTAACACTCCTAAACAGAAGGTTAATGTCACTGTAAGTCGCTATCACTATAATGCACAGAGGTAAGTCTGAACAGTAAGACATAAATGAATTATTAAATATTAATATGAGGAACCAGAGTCCCTTACAGTGGTTATAAGCATAACTATAGCTATCTCTACTTAACTAACTAAGAGGTATCTTATACCTTACTCGTAGTGTTACAAGTGTTCGTAGGGCAAGCACTCTACACTACGTAAGCGTTTTGCTCGTAAGGTTTCCCCTACTTGTAATATAAGCACTTAGCATGCTGCGAGTAACACCTTATTAGTCGTAAGGGCTTTAGGTCTTTACACCCCTAGCCTAGTGTGTAGTACTGTACGTACTATCTCTCTACACTGTTCCTTCTGCAGGGGATTCGTCGGGCCGCCCTAGCCCAAGTGACAGCCTGCAGGGTCGTTACATTTAGCCCTTTAACTATCTTAATAAATCTAACCTAAACTGTGTTTAGTTTTAAAGGCTTAATATATTTCTAAGTGCTTTATATATCTTTAAAACGGTTTAGTGCTTTCTTAGCCTTACCTGAATAATGATCACAGTTAGGGGATTTATTAAAAGTAAAGTGGCTACTCCTCTAATTAATTATAAGGTTATACTTTTCTACCTAAAGTAGACCTAAGATTATGTTATACCTTACTCTTAATATGACGTTAAAGTCTACTTATTATTTATCCCTCTCTACTTTAATTAAGAGTGCTAAGTAATAGGTGACTTTACCGTTATACTAGTATAAGCCTCCTTCTCCATTTTAAATGAGAATAACCTTTTTATACTTTTTATTAGGGAGTTTCCCTTAGTTAACTAATAAGGGGTGTATTAGATTAAAAGCACTTCTGTTATTAATTACTACTTTTACCTTAAATAACCTCCCTTTTCTATTTATTAAGTTAACATTAACGGAATAATACTTATATTCTTTCTATATTTAAGTTATAGTAACTATATGTCCTTAAAGCCTTATTTAGCCAAACTTTTAAGTGCCTCTCCTTCTTTTTAAGGTTTTTATTAACTAGCGAACTATTAGTTTCCAGCTCTTTTAAAGGGCTTATAGCCTTTTCTTAACTCTTTTTGGAAAAACAGGTAACTTTAAAAGACCTGGCGGTTAACTTTAAACGGTTTAATATTTTAGAAATCCTTAATAAGTTAATAATACGCTTTATAAAAGTAGATTGTAGTAATATCCTCTTTCTCCTAAACCTGTCTGTAATCTGTTCATTTTTACCACTCTTTAACTTTTTCCTTAAGGTAAATAGAACACGTTACAATTAGGTAGCTATTAAGTGAACCTCCTTATTAGTAGGTAATGGGGGTCTGGTTAGCTATTATAATCTTCCATTTACTGTTATTATTAAACCCTTTTATTAAGGTGTAGGAAACTTGGTAATGTGTTATTTCTACTTCCACCTTAACGATAGCATAATCCTATCTTTATACATTAGGGAAATAATCGTAAAGGGCCTTTAGCCTACTATGCTAGTTAAGAGTGTAGTCGTCGTATATACAGTTAATCCACAGTAGGTCTCTGTAGTTAGGGTAGTTAACGTAGACTGTCGGTGTTACGGTTAAAGAGTATAAAATAAGGGGGGTGATACCTTATTTCTTTTCTCTATTTACCTGTTTCTACATACGTTACGTCTCCTAAACCTTTTCCCAGAACTTAAGTAACAATAAACTAACTTATTCTTCCACAAAATGGTCCTCTTTAATAAGTTAATATTTAAGTTAATTAATAAAGTGAATTTTATTATAAAGCTATACCCTAATCTTAACTACTTTATCTTTAAACATTATAGTAAGGCCTTTAACTTATAAGTCCTTTACTTCGTCTATTGGTTCTTAATATTTATCTTTCAGCTTCTAAACCCTTTATTAATATACTTATTTCTTATCTTCCTAGGAAACCTTTAAGGTACTAGTCCTAAACACACTAGCCTTAATACAGGGCAGTTATCTAAGCTATCCTTCTTCTAGGTAGGTAAGAGTGCTAATTTACTTAATATACTTGAAACACTTAAGAGTCTTAAGGGGCATTATAGAGAAGAACTTCTGTTTTTCTAACTTAATTCTTTAAGTCTGCTCCAATTCACTTTCCAGGGCTTATTTCACCACTTAAGTAACCTGGAAAGCTAATACTTTAACTCCTTCCACTATCTTAATAAGGTTTAAGTCAGGGTCCTTCTTAGATTTCCTTAATTCCTAAGCTTACAGTATAAGGTTTTTAAGGGTTATAACAGCTAATTAGAACACATCTTCCTAAAGTTGGTCTTCTATAACCTACACCTTTAATTATCCTAAATTTCCACTTCAAAGTCAGTCTGTAGTAACCTACACCTTTATAACTAACTCTTTTAAGACGCCTTTAAGGACTAAATACATTACGTCCTGAGATTCCTCTTCTTCTCCCTTTTCTCTTTTATCCCCTAAGTTACACTTATTTATCTAGGTGCAGTTTTTTTCGTTACCTGCTATCCTAATATAAACGTCTCTAGAGTTAAACCTAACGTGCTTTCCTCCGTCCAGGCCTGGTTTCTAGCTAACTCGCTTTAATAAAGAGTATTGCTATGTTATGTAGATTTTGGTATTATAGTTAAAGCATTAAACTTAAAATAAATCCCCAAGCTGCTTCTACTATTATTATCGTTATAGCTTATTACAGTTAGGCTAATTCTAGCGGTTTACTATCCTAATGTCTATTAGTCCCAGGTAACAACTTATTACTGTTAATTAGTTCCTCTTCTTTTATTTACTTAATTATTAAGGTGTTTATTCCTTTTAGAAGTTCTTTTAATAATGGTGATTATAATACTGATTATCAGCCTTAATGGCTATCTTAACTAACTTTTAAAGACAATTTAGGTGGTCTTCTTAGTAAAGGTCTCTAATAACGTGTTCCTTTAATCTACTCCAGAATAACATTATTAACGCTTTTTAATTAAGCTTAATTTTTACAACTTTTAACTTAAAGCGTGTGGAGAACTTAAGGACTGAGGACGTCTGTCTTAAAGCTATAAGGTGTTATTTAGCACACCTTAAAGCATCTAGTTCTCCAAACTCTATCTAGAGTTATTTAATAAAAACGTTAAAATTGTTAAAGATAGCCTAAGTTTCTAAAGCTTCCTTAGGTGCTTTATCTACAGAGAGGTCGTTAATTATTTTCACGTAGTGTTTATATTAATGGGCTACCACTCCGTCTAACAGGGCTCTGGCGAACCTGACCTTTTCTTTTTTTCGAAGAACTGCTTATTATAGTAGGTGATATAGCTTTAAAGCTGGGCTATCTAAGACTTTAACTACGTAAAGTCTCCCTTAAAGCGTAAGGGTTAGGGGAGCTTTACCCACATCTTCCATAAGCCTTTAAGGTCGTTATTCTCCAGCTTAACAGTGTTAAGTAAGGCTTAAAGTTTCTTAATAACATTAATATAACTCTTAATATCTTTAAGGAAAGCTTTATTAAGCTCTTTAACCAGTCCCTGCTAATTAAGGTTTAACTGTTTAAGGTGTGTAGTTAACTTATTAACAGTGGGAAGTTAAAGCTAAGCTTATACTTCCTTAAGCTCCTTACCTTTTTCAGAGGTTAATATGTTAGTAACGGGAGAGAGGTAGTGTATAGGAGTTTAATAAACAGCGTTTAGAACTGCAACGTTAATATTATATTATAGCCTACACTTAACATAGGCCTTAAGAGGACTGGTGCAGGTTAAGATAAAACGTATGGCAGGACGCTAATAAGTAAGGGGTGTTCTGAAGACGGCTTATTAAGTTTGCACTCTTAGACGGGGGTTTTAATGTTACTGTAAGTTACTGTCACTATAATGCATAGAGGTAAGTCTAAATAGCAATACATAAATGAATAATTAAATACTAGAGTGAGGAATTAGGAGTCCCTTACGGCTATCGTATTCACGATAATATCGATTTATATTAGTTAACTAAGAGGTATTTCGTTCCTATCTCTAGAGACTATGTCTCTGTGCTCCCCAAGGGGAGGCATTACAGTTACCTTCTTCTCTATAACCCTATAGGTCTCTATTAATAGAGACGGGTCTTAGCACAGAGATTCTTCATACTGGTTATAGGGGCTTTGGGTCTTTACACCCCTGGCTTAGTGTGTAACACCGTACGCATTATTTATTCCGCACTGTTCTTTAAATAGGGGATCTGTCAAGCTGTACTGGCTTAAATAACGGCTTATAAGGTTATCACACAATTCCCCTCCTTCCACATTCTTTTCCTATAAAGAATTTACACGGTAAGCTCCTCCTATAACTATACTGAAAAGAAAGCGACTAATTACAGTCTTTCGTAAGAACCTAGCCGCCTGTTAATCCGCTATAAGTATTACTATAAGTCTTTACAGAAGTCCATCCCAAAAGTTCTGTCTAGGCGCTAATTACACTACCCCCTTTATCTACATATAATAGCCCACTGGTTATCCACATACCCCGCTCCTAGCCGGAAACCCCGCACATCATCTCATAAACACAATAAAATACCTCCTAATACCAGTCTTACAACTCAAGCTCTTATTATTACGTTAAAATCTCCAGTTAGTGGGAAGACCTCTACTTAAATCCATAAAGAAACTAGTATATCTGTTCGACAGATTAATCGTATCTATACTTAAGCTATTAAATGTAGGTTTAAGCCGAACTTTCAGCCATTTACTCTAAAGGATAAATAGCTTAAAGATACTCCCCGTTCTGGCTGTCTATTAAAATAAACCCCTAAGAATATCGAGAAAGTTATCATTAAAGTGTAAACTAATCGATACAGCCATAAGAAAACTGCTATTAATCTGGCAGGTAAGTTTAGCCTTAAAGGGATTAAGATCTTAACTATAACAGTCTTTCGGATCCTTAAAAAAGCAGGTTTTAAAAAGACTAAACTAATAAAGAAACTTAAATTAATGAAAAAGATAAAGGATAACCGTCTTTAATAGTGTTTAGCTTATTAAGATTAGACTTTTAAGGATTAAAAACGAGTGATATAGTTAGATAAAATAGCTATTATTATTCTTTATCGTCATAATAGTTATCAAATCTAAAGGACAAAGGATAAACGATTTGTACAAAGTGCTATTTATAAGCGTTAGAAAGGATATTCTAAATTTATGTTCTAAGGTTATTTTTCTTATGATAAAAAAAGTCCATTTCACTATTAGGTTCTAGAAACAAAGTAAGAAAAAGAGGAAGCAGAGAAAATTATTCAGAAGATAAATAAAGAGTTAAAACCTATCTTTCAAAAGGAATAAGAACTTTATAATAAAATAAGGAGGTTATCTTTAGCTAATATTCCTAACCAGAAACCCCAGTAAAGATAGAATAAAAAGAATGGGAAGTTGGTTAGAGATTTAAAAGGTGGGATTAACTAGTATCGTTACTAAACGAAAATCCTTCTTCCTAAACTCTTTCCTTTTACGAAAGAGTGTAAAAAAGATCAACTTAGTACAATGGTTTAAGAAGATAGCGCTCTAGCACATACTCATCATATTTAAAGTCGGATTTATAATCTTTACAAAATTAAGCAACTCCTTTAACTAAGCAACTTGCCTAACCTTAATCTAATTAAGCCTTATTAGCCATTTATAAAGAGATATAGATTACGAAAAAAGGGGCACCGAAAAGCCAATAGGAGGCTATTAAATCGTGGGAGCATTGTGAGAGGAAAGAATTACAGTAAAAACAGATCTAAGCCTGGATTGAAAGGATTTCTTAACATGTTAAGCAAATTATTCAGTTAGGGGGAGGGAATGAATATAAAGAGGATCGGAAGAAGGAGGTGGCTGCTGATATGTAAATAAACAGGGTGGCGTAATTAGCACCTAGACAGAACTTTTAGGATGGACATCCGTATTCTTACTGTATTTCTAAGTTTTCCCAATATCTTATAAACGACTCTTCCAACTAGTGTTTTTATTATAAGCTAACGTTTCCTGTAACGCTTTTAATACAGACAATTCCTGGAATTCTATAATCCGTTAAAAGGAACAGTTAGATAAGGACAAGTATATTACTTAAGACGAAATTAACGCGTTTAAAGCATAACTAACGCAGAAACGTGTAAAGCTTTATTATCTCTATACTTAACGCTGTGCCTTTAAAGGTTGCACTTATAAAGTACTATTATAAGACACTAAGGTTCTCTAATTCTAAGAGGCTAAAGAGGCCTGTCTAAACATAAATCCTAGGGAAGCGTTAGGTTTTATTAACTGGAACGCATTTAAAGAGTTACTACTTTTAGTGACAATTACTTAACTAAGCTTATGATTTCTTTGAAAAATGAAATAGCTCTTTAGTGCAGCGAGAGTGCGTTTATATTTCGCTTCTCAGTAAAATATACCAAGGTACGTTATACTAAGATATATCTTTACGAGAGGTTATAGGCTTAACTCCTATAAGAGTTTTTATAATATAATTTATAGTCTTAAGGACTACATACTATATTATAACTTCTTATTATTATTTCTTTTTTCGTGTTAACTTCCTTTCTCAATAGATATTTATTACGTAAACACACTTTTCTATTGCGTACTGCTATATAACTAATTTAGGAGACCTTAGAGATACTAACTTACTGTTTACCCTTTAACTCCTTCCTTAAACTTACAGCAAAGTGTAAGTCCTCTAGCTATAAGGGGCAAGTTATCTTATAGGCTGTTGATTTACAATTCCAGTTCTCCATACTGCTACATGTGCGATTCATATAAAGCTTACCAGTTTCAAAGGCCTAACTTCCTCGTTAGATTTAAGGTCTTTATAACTTTAATTAATGGTTTTCATAAATATTCTTCCGTACTTACTAAGGAGTTTCTGACCGTTTTTTAAACTTTAAGTTCTACAGTAATCTTATTTTTCAGTATAGTAATTTAAATATTAGATCTTATCTTATTTTTAGTTTTTATTATTAGGTTTAGTTAATATAGATTCTTTTGGTAGAACTCTGTAATTAGGTCTAAGTATTTAAGATTTTTGATAAGCTCTTATAAGTTACTTTCAAGGCTGTAATTTAATTGCGTAACGAGATATTCAAACATATTCTTTCCTTTTCGTGAATTTATAACTTCCTTAATGTCGTACTTATTCTTATCAGTATCAATCTTAATCTTCTTTTCTAAAGGAACTCCTTTTAAAGTGAGTTTTAGAAGTACGATATAAAAAACCTTGATCTGCACCTTTATACTGGTAGGTAGATTAAGTTTATAATTAGAAGTCGCGACTTTTCTTTTAATCTGGAACAGTCTGCACTTTTTAAAGTTAAGCTTCTTACTAAGCTGTTTTAAATATAGGTTTTGTAAAAAAAAGATCAACGTAATCCCCTTCTTAAAGAATCGGTCCCTTAATTTGTTCGTTACTGTAATAAAGTCCTTCCATAAATGTTAGTTGCATAATTTAATGTTTATCGGCAAATCTCTTTATTCGTTCGCATATAAACTTAAGTTTAACTTATAAGTAATTATGTAGTTCTTATATCTAATCTACATAAACTATAGCCTAAAGAGTGCTAGTTAGCGGGCCTTAGCGGAGTTTAAGCTCCTTTCCGTAATTTTCAAAGAACAGTAATATACTTATTAACTGGATTAACGTTATATTATATGTTATTTATATTGTTAGTAACAGTTCAAACTAATTATCTAATTCGAAATTAACGTAAGCCTAAAGATATGTTATAAGTATTTAATTAACTCATTTTATATAGTTATCTGTTTATAAGTAGAAAGCTGTCGATAGCTTACTTTTCACATTTATTCTTTACATTAGTCCTTATTAGAATTTCAACACGATTAGTTTATCTCGATCCGTAATAATGTTATTTAGCTAAAGGTATTGTAAAAGTACCTTTTTCTCAAAGATATAAGTAAGTTACTTTACTATTATATCTTTTAAAGATAGTAGAAAGTAAGCTTACTTTATTAGTCTATTAATTACTATAAAGATCTAATTATAAGTAACTTTTATAATAAGGTCTTTAGACTTAAGTATCTTAATAATAAAGTAAAGCGGGATAAAGCTTTATGAGATTTATAATATAGGGAGTAGTTTAAGAAATCTATAAGGTTTATAACTTTAGTTCTACTTCCAGTAGCAGACGTTACAGTTATTAGTTACTTCTTTAACTAAGTTCTTTATTCTAAGGAAGGTGTACGTTTATTAAAGCTTATATAAATGTCTTAACTTAGCTTATATATCTTCCAAGTTAAGACTTATAAACCTGTTAGATATATTCCTTTTATTTATCCAGGTTGTAAATATACAGTTTCTTTTAATATTATAGTTTTACTCTTAGTTTAAGCGTACCGTTTACACTTTCTAACAGCTATTCTTACTAATAACTAGTTTCTTTATAGTTTAAATATATTAAACACTTTTTACTACACTTTTATATATACGTTAAGAAGTCTTTTAAGAAGTACTTATACTTACAGGCAGGGTTGGTATTAGTCAACTAATAGTATAGTCTAGTCAGACTAATTAGTCAAAGAAAAAAGTGGGTCCATTGCAAGTTTTACTTATAATAAAGATTTTAATTGCTAAATAAAAATAAAAATCAGTTGATAATAAATAGTAAAAATTTAATCTATATAATAAAAACCTAATCCATCTATTCATTTTCTTCTTCTTCTATTATTGCAGAGCTCTGAAAATTATCTTCCAACTCTTCAATAATACTGTTTTTTTAACAGTTTTAGGATCCAACCGATTCCGGCTTTCAGTAACAATATTTCCTCCAATAGAAAACACGCGCTCTACTGGAGCTGAAGTAGCTGGAATGGCTAAATATCGCCTAGCCATAAGACTTAATACTGGAAATTTATAAGCAGCTGATTTCCAGTATTCTAAAGGATATACCTAATAAACGTAATTAGTATAATAATAAAAATGATAATAATATTTTTAAATGAAATAAATATTTTTTTATTAGCCACAGGCTCACGTAAATAGGCTTTATACTCCTCTTCTTCGTTTGGCTGAACATAGAATTCATCTTCATCGTTAGATTCGTCGTAGATATTCTCAGCCGGAGAATTAGCATTATTGATATTCATTTCTTCTTGAACACTGAAGAATAATTAGTATAATAATAAAATAATAAAGTAATAAAGTAACAAACTTACAGTTAGTATTCTTCTTTTATAAGCCTACACACCTCTTGTTCTGTTCTTTTAGTAAAGTGTAGAATACTACCACTTCGAAATTGTGTAGTTCTATATCGTGGATCCAGAAATACAGTAAACGCATATAGTTGAAGTCGTTTAAGCCGTTCTTATGTAAGTTTTCGTGGAAAGTATTTCTTCAGCTTAGCAATTCCGGCTTTTATTAGTTAAAACTTTAGTCAAATTAGTCAACTAACCTTAGTCTAGTCAAGGCCTTGACTAAGACTAGCCTAGTTTATTCAAAGCCTTGACTAAGACTAGAATACTAGACTTGACTAAGACTAATGACTAAAGACTAATGACTAATTTACCAACCCTGGTCTTAAGTCTTAACTTATTAAAGAAGGTTATTTTATAGATGAACAAGCTGGGATATTACTATTGAAGTTTTAAGAAGAAATTTAAGAAAAATAACGTATATAGAAACAGGTGATTAAGGAAATAAAACAGAGTATTGCCTCTTATTCTGTATTTTTAAACCTTAACTCTTACAGTTTATATTAACTATCTTAATTATAAGGACCTGTTATAGATTAACTACATATACAATAAATACACTTTTAATTAGCATTTTAAACTTAAGGCTCTTTATAACCATTTCCCTTATGTAAGAAACTAAGATTACCCAATCGTAAGAGTAAAGCTAGGATAGCGTTATTACCAGGTCTCCTATACCCTTTTAAGTGATTCTAATAATAATAACTCTTAAAAAATCATTATAATTAATTTAACTCTTACCACCTATGAATAAAGGGCCTTACTTAACAGTTATCTAGTTACCTTATGTTTAATTTACCTTAAAGGGAAAGTTAAAATATAGTAGAAATAAACGGATTATAAATGGATTTAGGAAAAAGAAGATATTATTAGGATCTAGTCTTATAACGTATATTATCAGTTTATTAAAGACTTACAGAATATTATCTTGTTTAAAGTTCACTAGACTTTAAAACGTGAAAACTTAGGAAAGATTAACCAATAAGTTTATTAAAGTTATCTGTTTTTCTAAAAAGAGCTGGGAAAAGACTGTTAAGTCTTTAAAAGGCTTAAAAATCAGTAGTTCGCTAGCTGGTAAAAACCCTAAAATGAAGGAGAGGCACTTAAAGGTTAAGCTAGATAAGATTTTAAAGATAAATGGTTATTATAACTTAAATATAAAAAAGTATAAGTATTACTCCATTTACGTTAACCTAACAGATAGAAGAGGGAAGCTATTTAAAGTAAGAGTAGTGAGTAATAATAAGAGTGCTTTTAACTTAATATATCCCACACTAATTAAATAAAGGAAACTCTTTAATAAAAAATATACGAAGGTTATTCCTATTTAAAATAGAGAAGGAGGCCTGTATTAGTATAATAATGGAAAAGTTATATACTACTTACCACTTTTAATTAAAGTGGACAGGGATGAATAAAGAGTGGACTTTAACGTTACGCTAGTGGTAGGATATAATATAATTCTAAGTTTACCTTAACTAGAAAAATATAATCCTGTAATTAACTAAAAGAGTAGCTACCTTACCTTTAGTAAGTCCCCCAGCTATAATCACTATTTGAAAAAGATTTAAAGAGCCCTAAACCACTTTAAAGATACATAAAACACTTAAAAGCGTATTAAGACCTTAGAACTAAATATAATTTAAGTTAAGTTTACTAAGTTAGTTAAAGGGTTAAAAATCTTATTACATAGCTTAAATAACAATTTAAAAGATGGAAAGAAGTAAGAAGCTGATTTACAAGTAATTAAAGAAGTTAACTTATTTAAGGTACTTATAAAGTACAGGAAGTTTAATCTATTTTAACAAAAGATACTGTCAATACTAAACTACAGACTATAAGATTATAAAATTAAGTTTAAATTAAAAGTAAAAATTTATAACTTTCAGCTTTACAATTTAAACTCCTAGTAGGTAAAGGCTCTGTAAGAGTACGTGCTAGAAAATCTAAAGAACGGGTTTATTATAAAATCCCAGTCCTTAGTAGGGTACTTAGTACTGTTTATCTTAAGGAAGGGAGATAGTAAGCTTTATATAGTTATTAATTACTAAACGTTAAATAAAGATATAATTATGAATTACTACTTATTATTAAGATATAAGAACGGATTATTAAAGTAAATTAGTTCTCCAGTTTTAACTTCCCTATAAGATTTAACTACTTTAAAGTAAAGGAAGAGGATAAGTATAAGACAGCTTTTCAGACTTATAACGGATATTACTTATATTACGTTATACTTATAGGATTAATGAATACACTTATGACTTTTAAGGTCTTATTAATAATGTTCTCCACCCCTTCTTTAATAAGTTTATCTTTATATATTTAAATAACGTTTTAATCTATTCCAAAACTTTCAATGTACATTAAAAGTATATATAATAAGTTTTAACAGCTTTTAAAAAAGCGATGCTAATAGTAAACTAAGAAAAAAGTTATTTCTATGTTTAGGAATTAAATTATTTAGGGTTTAAAGTAACTCTTAAAAAACTTAAGATATAACTAGAGAAGATAATAGTAATTAGAGATTAGTTTACTTTAAAGAATTAGAAAGAATTATAAGCTTCTATTAACTTTTAAACTTTTATTAATACTTTATCAGGCACTTTACGAAAATTATAAAACTACTATATAAGCTTATAGGAGAAGGAAAGCCGTTTAAGTAGATTAATATATAATACAAGGCGTTTAAAGAACTTAAATATGCCTTTATCACAGCACTAGTCTTAGCCCTCCCTGATTTCTTCAAGCCTTTCTAAGTTAAGATGGACTTCTTAGAATTTATACTTAGTGAAGAACTTAGTTAAGTCTAGGATAATGGGAAACGTTACCTAATTACCTTTTTATTAAAAGGGATTTATAACCTAGCTTTACAATACTTAATTTATAATAAAGAACTAATAGCGATTATTTAATATTTTACTAAATAGGCACTGTACCTAAACGGTATAAAGGAATTAGTTTAGGTCTTTTCAGACTATAATAACCTTTAGTACTTTTTAATAAAGGAACTTAGTCTTTAATAAGTATAATAAGTATAACTAATAACCCCGTTCTACTTCTAGATCTATTATATTAAAAGAAAGGATAATAGATAAATGGATATTTTTAACTGCTTCTCTATCTATACATATTGAAACATTCTTCATAAGTTTTTTAATGACTGCAGGTCTCAGATGTATATGCCGGGATCGCCTTTTTCATAGCTATTTTTAGAAGTTAGAAGTACGAACGGTTTCATCCTGGATAAATGACCTATCCTGTCCACATCTGAAGCATCCGATAAAGAGCTTTGTTTTCCGGAGGGTTGAGCGGTCTATTTACTGTTAATTCCTCGGGTCGTGTTTTCTGAGCTCCTCTCCTTTGCCCGGCCGGGATGCTCCTCAGCACTCTTTACCTTCCCCATCACTAAAAGACTATGTCAATATTCGGATGACGAATGGACATTGCAGAAAAGCTAGACAACAAAAAGGTATAGCCTTTGGAAAATGATCTTGGGGTATCGTGGAAAATGTTAGGAAAACCTTGACAGATGCTGGAAATGGCGGTTTCTTATATAGAAGAGGCTACGCCGTTCATTAGCAAAGGTTTCTTAAGCTGTGTGGAGCCTAATAAACCTCTTCCTCATAAAGCCATTTATGGCTTCCACTGATATGATCGTCTAAGCTTGCTGCCTCTGATGGGCTATGCGGTATCGGAGCAGCATGTACTTGGTACCTGAGCATCGGGTGAGCACAAGTGAGCTGAACTTGAGCTGGCCTAAGCCGGGCCTGAGCAACTTCTTAACCAAATTGGGACTTGTGTGAGATTCATATTCGTCTGAGACGTCCAATGGAATAACATGCTATGGCACCATGCAAGAACAGGTGAGCTGTACGAAATCTTTGTGTTTGGTGTTCTCGTTCTTATTTTACTGACAAACTAAGTCCCTGCATCCAAGACATGCTCTCCATTACCGTGTGAGACATAAAGCTCGAAACCAAACCTCATCTGTAAAAACTATCACGACCAAGCTAGGCAAGGTGGACTGACAGTGACGATCGAGGCAGCTTAGTAGAGGGCTGTGTTGGCCCCGGCCCCCTGATCAAGCACGGCGGTATGCTTACAAGATCCGTAAATCCTCGCCTCTAACTGTAGCTAGGTCCTCGGCCCATTTCCCTGAAAGACACTCATCGCCCACAATACGATTACCGCCGTCCGACCCAGTTCGCAGGATTACAGGCCTGCTACACCCGAAAATCATAACAATCTTATCCCCTCTCCTAGCTTGCGGATGTGTCCACCCAAAATAACCTCTCTCCGTTACAAGAAGTCGCATACCGGATTGGATCGCGTTAAAGAAATTACGTGCATCTCGGCTTGAGTCATGCTCTGCTCTGGATGAACTCCACGCTTTCGTCCACCACTCGACGGTCCGCCCATGTACCGCAAAGGACCGGTTCTCGGCAAGCCAGACACGGACGGCATCTGACAGAATTGCTGGTATAGCAACCGACATTTCTTCTCGATTTGGCCGAGTCTTCGCGCTCCAGAAGCGATAAAGATCCCGGTCAAGAAGATTGCATGATGTCTCGTACCGGACATTGGGGAATAATTCGGTCGACATCAGGTTCTGACGAACAATAGAGGAAATCTCATCATCCGAATCGTATGGCGCCCCATCTCCTTGTACCATCGCAGTTTCGTGGGCGGCGGTGTCTGCAGTGTTGCTGGTGAACGCGCTCCCTAACCCGTCCGCTGTGTCGAACAAAACACATCTGGCGTTCAGCTCATGACCCGAGACGGAGAATTCCGCACCCCCACAAGCAATTAGATCCGCAGCACTGTGTAGAGAGAGAGCTGTGATGTAATCGAACTGCCTGTGAGCAACAGGATCGTTAAGATCAGTCCAGTCAGGCACCCACGAGGGCAGCTTCCCATCCATTACTCCTCGGGTAGTGCTCCGTAGATAGATAAAGTCGAGAGGCTCATGGCTCTCAATCAATGAAGTCGCAAACTCGGTGAAGCTGTCAGAAACCGAACCCATGTAGGTTGGCTCAGGAACAAAGTGCTTGCCATCAAACGCTAGCCCTAATAAGGCAAAAATCTTGTCTCGCGGGTCCGTCGCCAGGGAGGATCGAGTATGGTGGAGCGCATCTACTAAGTGGATAGGCTGCCGGGTCAAAACCATCGTCCGGATGTTGCGCAGCATCGGAAATCCACGGACACCTTCATCCGCCGAACGTCCGCCTACTTTGGTAGAGAGCACTCCTTGACAGCAACCACAGCTAGCATCAATAGCTCGCCAAGAAACCCGGAACTCCCCACATATAGGCTGATGCGTGAAGCAACAGCAAGCTCTTGGATGATTAGACTCGTCTCTAGTGTGGCCGTCTGAGTAGGCAACTGAAAACTGGGAGATTCGATAGGCAAGTTTCATTGTCGAGTTCCGGGGCTCTCCCAGCGCGCAGATACTTTCTCTAGGCCTCATCGATGCCAACTTCATCTCCTAACCAGATGACAACCTCGTACGCCTTTCGAAAGATTGTGGCGATCCAAGGAATCTTGAGGCTCTTCTCCTGCTTGCCTTCCTAGTTGATGCACAGCGCATCTGCCCAGACGGTGTACATCTTTGCGACCAGCAATCGTCGGAGGGCGGCCCCGCCGGGTTAGGCAGCATTAAGTATAGTAATTGTCAGAAACGCTGCACCACTGCTGTGATCACTACCAGAGCGATCAGAAGGGAGAAAAAGATGGTTGTGATTGTCTCTTCTTTGAGATCGCCGAAGCCCATCTTTTGGGGGCCGTAGACTAGTGCATAAACCGGATCCTGATCGACAGTTTGATCACCGGCACCATCAGCCACGGCCAGCCACTTCGTGGCTGGCACCCTCCAATCTGACAATTAACTTAGGTAGGTATTCTCTTGGTCTCTGAGTCGGATCTGGTTCTGATACTAGACCCTGGATTTCCTGTATGGCCAGTGCCGTTTCTTGTCCAATCGTTGGAGTACAGGGCGGGAGTGAGAGGTGAAACTTGGGG
>Ga0247781_1000177_pt1 | contig 18938 bp, 19 predicted proteins | sample UWRJL184509B5_FD_179922 | JGI IMG/M metagenome (GOLD analysis project Ga0247781, IMG submission 179922) | Plant litter microbial communities from Arlington Agricultural Research Station in Wisconsin, United States - UWRJ-L184-509B-5 | ecosystem: Environmental > Terrestrial > Plant litter >...
AAGTCGGAGCCGGCCTGACAGTCCTTGGACCTGTGCATGAAGTCGCTCAGGGTACGTGCCAGGTCCTTGTCGAGAATAACTGCCAGATCGCCGGCTTCAAACCCATCGACTGCTGAGGTCACAGCGGTGACAATCGGAGTAACTGATCTATATTTTGCAGGCGGACAGATGAGTGAGCACTCGTACAACGACAGCGCCAGCTGAGTGGGAACATCAGGATGAATTGACTTACCCTCTCAACGATGTCGTAGGATCCGGAGCTTGTGTGATAGTCATAACAGCGCTGCCACCAGCTGAGACCGTCAGAGATGTGGCGTTTGCAAAATTTGCAATACCAATAGCTGCCTCGTCGGGCCAGAAGCTTCCCTTTTCGTCTCCGTACTTCTTATTGGCAGCCCAATCGGCGGCAATCAAGTACGAGGCACCATCCTTGACGTTTGCGAGTGACCCCCAACCTTGAGCAACCTCGTTCATCTCTTCTATATCCGGGCCGGCCTGGCGACGTTCGATACCGTTATCTATTTTGACAAAAGCATCATGGAGAACCTTGGCGACTTCTTGATAACATTGGTCGATGGAATCTCCGCAACCTTCGAGCACACCATCGACTTTGGCCTTGGTATCCTGCCCGAGGACGATGTTGAAACCTCCATCAACCGGTTTGACCCAGATTGAATTGGCCTCGAGGCCAGTTGGCAGTGCATCCTGTATCGTCCAGTTGATTAGTGGGTGCTTTCCTTTTGCGCGGTCAGGACATGGGGAGCTGGGTCTCACAATCTTGGGATCGTATTTCTTCAGATCTCCCAGGTCTAACACTTCGCAATAGGCTGGACCCGCGAAGGTGGTGGACAACACCAGGAGAAATAACCACTTCATTATCGAACTAAGCAATGGGTAGGGCCAAGATAGAGTTTGAGGTTTGTGGGCAATGAGAGTACGTAGCCGATAGTGTTGCAAGTTGGAACGGAAGAGGAGGTGGACACACATGAAGAGTACCTTAGTTGGCAATGACAATGGGTTTATAAACTTCAAGTTCATACACTTCATCTCTCCAGAGCCGCCATCAGAAATCTAATTCTAGTCGAAGCTGTAGGAGAGATATGGGCACAGCCCTCTGTGTAGGAAGGCAACGAGGCTGTCACGTGCGGTCCATCACGCTCGGATTCTAACCGCCGCCATCACTGCCACCCCACCACCCCCTATCAATGATCCCCTTATTTACCCTGAATCGGCGCAGCGGTCGTTGGCCGTTTGCGTGGGGTCAATGTGTGACCATCCCATCGAGCGCAAGCGGATATTGACTGTATACGTTACACAAGAAGACACTGACCTTTATTACACTTGATGACATTGTTACACTTGATGACACATTCTACCCATTGGAGGCACATAAATAGGTAGACATGATGACATATGTAAGTTTGATATTATTAAGGACATTACACGACTTGTACGACATATACCGCGATTGCCATTTCCCAATAAATAATAGCCAGCAGGTGGACAGACGGCCGTGGCCACCCTTCACCAGGATTCAGTCGAGTTCGTTATTCAACACCGCGCCGCATTTACTCACGAGAACAAACCTTGAGTGCCTGTGTCTCTCAAAGGGTCGATTCCAAAAAACAGGAAGCTATTTCAATATTATTATCGGTCTTGTGGCCATACGCCAGGCTGCCATTCACACATCCATCTTGTTAGTAGCCCTCAGAGGCGCCCACCTCGCCACGGCCTCCAAGAACCCCGAGACAAACACATGATGAGTCAGAAAAAGGCCATGTTAGGTCAACATGGAATCAAAAAAGGGACGCCTTGTTGAGCACCCCCTGTCCCTTGCGGACCAACTGAGAAAGCACCGGAAACACTCCTTCCAATGCCCGTCAGAAAACAGCTGAGCCGTGTTATTAACTTGCTGTCCGGCTATGCTCGCATAATGACTGGAAATCAGATGTGATATTTAGGGGTGAGGGAGCTAATCTTAGTCCTTGGACATATCTCAGATATGTATATATTTCTCCTCATGGACTCCATACCAGTGGAAGAAAAGTCCTTCGACACCCTTCTCGACACCCCTCAGAGATTATTCCTTCGGCAAGTCTATCATTACCTTATTGTCGTACACAATTATACCCATTCTCACTATGAAGTGGAGTCGCCTCATCCTTCTTTCCCTGCTGGACATTTGCATGGCCCAAAAGTGGAAACTTAACGGGTGCGGTACGTCTATCCATTCAGCCTCGTAATCAATCATGGCAGGTAAATCTAACACATAGCGGATAACTACCATTCAGACAGTTTCAATCGGGTCCAGATCAGCGGAGCTGTCGTTGAGGCCGTCACTCTAGCAGATACGGCGGTCAATGTCTTGAACGATAACCTGAAAGACGACAAAGTCCAGAAGATGCTCAAGTACATTCTCGGCGACGATGACAAGTTCCAACAAAAGATCGACAAGGCTAAAGGTGAGCGACTTTCCCAGTACCGTGTACTTACGAGAATGCCAAGCTTACCAAAAGCGACGTTCAGAAATCCTCCAAAACGTAGCCAAGTACGAAAAGTCGGAAGCTACAACTGAGCTGAATAGCGAAAAGGACGTCGTAAGTTACCTATATTCCATCAACCAACCCAATCAGTCCCCCGCACCCTCTAACCTCACACCCCAATCCCAGATGATATTCTGCGACAACTCCAACTACGAGAAACCCCAAAAACGCACCTACAACAAAGTCATCGGCGCCCCCCTCACCAAGGATGCAGCAGAGAACGTCCAACTCTGTTATGACCCCAACCAAGCCCGAGACACCAAGCTGCCCATGGCAATCACCACCTCGTCCGGTCTATTCGACTACCGCCAATGGCAAAACCTGCTCCAAGAACAACCTTCCAAGCACGGTGCCGGTCCCGATCCGATCATGACTCTCTGTACTATCCCTCAGCCGGGGAAGCCGAATACCATGGATCTCTGCACCTGGTATTTGAATACTCTGGGCAAGGGCGGATATACCAAGATTGATGATAGTACCATCGCCAAGGTCCAGACGAAGACTTTCATCGCGGGTCTGAAGAAGAACAACAAGGCTGTGGACGCTTTGGTGCACTCTTTGGCTGGGACGGTTTTGCACGAGGTGAGTTATTTTGACGCGGGACATCTTTGAAGACAACTGTCTAGGCATTGACTTATCTGATGTATTGTAGTTAACCCGCACTGACACCGGGGGCATAACACGGGACAACCCCGCCGAGGCGGGCTGCTATGGCTGGGTCTGCGTCGGGGCACTGCACGATGTGAGCAACGGGGACTCGATCGCCCATGTCGGGGTGTGTCTGTACCTGTTCAAGAAGGGATTTTGGGTCGATGACGACGGCAATATTAACAAGGTCTAGAGAGAGTAGTCGGTTTCACCAAACGGAGTTACTAGTTTGCCACTTTTATACCAACGCAGTTTGGACTATTTGAAACCGAAACGACATCTCAAGGCCGTACTAAAACCTCACAAAGAATGGGTCCATTTCCCCTAATCATCAGATCTGTCGGGGCGGTTACTAGTATCAGGCGAATGAAAGCCTGTTACATACTTGCGTCGGATGATCCAATGAGGTCCCACTGATCACTACCCCACAGATCCAAATCAATCTCGCCACTACACCCCCAATCGCTCTGCATTCCCCAATATTCCGCCAGGGACACAGCGTTGAACGCGGGGTGTCCGATGAGAGGGGGGAAGTCCTCATAATATCTGACGTGCTTCGGGCAGGTCCCTCTAATCCCTCTGATATCAGTATGGTCGAGAACACGGTACCGTTGGCGGAGAAGGCGGTGGATTTCAAGTTGCGAAGGTGGACTTCCATTTTCTCTCTCCCCTGGTAGGTAGTGTCGTTGGCGGTTCTCAATTTCGGGGTGCAGGTTGGGAAGAAAGCAGACCAGTCTGAGGTCGGGGTTGTGGGTGGTCTTGATAGCTTCCATGGGAGCAAGGATCGCTCGCTCGTTGACCACCGACCAAGACTCGCTGCTGGGGTCGTTGTGGTCTAACCAGATGTGGAGGTTTCGGAGCCATGGCATTGCAGTGGGGAGACGAGAGGGGAGATGATGAGACCAGGTTGCAACGTCATCATTAGCGTGCGGGTTGGAGGGTGATGCATGGTACTGGTCGTGAGTCGAGAGAGAGGCTGTCTCGATGGCCAGGAAGAAGTCCAATGGGAGACTCATCGTGATTGAGAGCCTGGAAATACGGGGACAAATTGAGGCCTCGAAGTTGAACGGGACGGGAGCAGGCTCCCTGTGGTCTAGCAATGCTTTGAGGGTTCGCAGATCTGTAACGTGGAAGTCTGTCGATGCCGTGAACAGCTCGACCAACTCGAGGTACCTTGAGTTGGAAGTGTTAATGTTTCGCTAACCTAAATTGGTATCATCGAGGCAACTTACATTCGTTTGCAAACCCTCAAAGTAGAAGAGATATCTCGGGATGGCGCAGGTTCCATATCACCTCCGTCCTGGGAATTCCCTTCGGAAGGGTAGAGGGCCAGCTCTTCGCACATCCAATGGGTGCCCCAGCTTGACAAAAGCCGTCGCATGTATATAGGACCTTCGACCGCGGACCCGGCCGATTGGTCGGGGTTGCGCTCGTTTCCGAGTCCAGGTCTTTCTTCATCGTCTAATCTTATCGGCGCAGTGCAGGGTGTGAGTCTGAAATGGTGGGGTCTTTTGCCCTCGGTCATGTATTGAATGTGATGACCTGCCTCGAGATCAAACAACTGCCCATAGATATCACGCCGGAGCTCCAGGGGAATGGAAAAGAAGACGCTTGCATCCTGGCTGTGGATGGCGAAGTCTTGTGATTTCTCTGTTGGCACGGCGTGCGACATAATCGGCGATTGTACGAAGGACGCGACAATGTCGTGTAGGTAGTTGGAAATAAGTTCAGCGTCGTAGAAAATTCGGAAGTGCGGGAGGAGGAGCGGTTGGTGCACAGGATATATAAGGTAGGTGTCTGTTGGCGTGGGGCTCATGTTGGCACTTGCCTCGAGTAAAGTGTCACCGGCAGCCTGTGCGGCGAAGTACCGTCCAACAGTACAGTGCATAGTCACAGTACTAAGTAGTTACTCACTTTCAACTGCGACGGGATGGGACTCTTGGACCGCTGTGCCGCCGGTTAACCTGCATGTTCCGGACTCTGGTCGGGGTGTGATTATGTAATAATTAATGACCCTCAGATACCCCTTTTTATTGCCTGGTCAACCAATCGACAACAACCCCAGCCTTGGCATCTTGGCATCATCATTGCCTGTCCAGATCAGCCAGACATGAATCCAGATCATCGACGCACCAATATAGAAAAACAGCGACAAATAGAAAAAGAATCCGACTTATCGAGACTTCTGATATACCTTACATCACCAATGCTAGCTCAACCCAACCTTGCACGCGCTCCTCTTTGGAGCACGGGAGATCCAACAACCAACCATTCGACCCAAGTTGAGCTCCAACACCTCAAAAACAATCACAAGGGCCTTGCCGATCAAAACCCGCAGATCGAGGGCCCTCAGACCATGAATCTGATCTGGACATATAAATGTCCTCCACCGATACTATGAGAATAACCCCTAGCATTCTCACCCATCCCGCGCTGCTAATCTCAACACTTCGACATGATCCATCGACAACTCAAGTCGCGTCCAAACCTGCACCAGCCAGGGACCAGCCCTCCCAGCCATCGCGCCACCCGCAACTCCCAAGCTTCCTCGCAGCCCAGAGAATCCGAGCCAATCCACCAATTGATCTCCCCCCCCCTAAACCACACAACATACCTCCTCCCTCCCCTTCTCAGCACCCACTAATCCCCCCCACAAAAGCCTAAAACAACCTCCGATTCTTCCTCCAATTCTCCCCCATCTTCCACTCTTCCTCTTTCTTCTCCTCCCACTTCCTCAGCTGCTCCTTAACCGTGCGAAGATTATTGTCCGACTCAATCATAACCTGCCTCAGTTGCTCTTGCACCTTGGCTTCACGTTCCTTCATCTCCGCCTCCATCTTCCTCATCTGGCATTGCATTTCCTCCTTGATAGACCGGACTTCTTTCTCGTGCTGGAGGTCCAATCTCGCACGCAGCTGGTTGAGCTCCTCCCTGCGCTGGTGATCCATCTTGGCCCTTTCCTTTTTCATCTCCTCTTCCATCTCGCTGGTCAGTTCCTGCTGCTGGTCTACCCCCTCTTTGACGTCTCGTAGTAAAGTGCTGATCTGTTTTTGACACAAGCTCAGGATATCTTCATTGTTTTGCTTGATCTTGCCGATGAAGTCTTGGAACTGGACAGGGTTGATGGTTTGTGGTGATGGTTGTTTTTCCGTCGGCTTGGCTGGTGGTGGTGTTAGTTCCTGATCCGGCTTCTTGGCTGGTAGCGGTGGTGTTTGTTTGGGAATAACAGGCTTGGTGTCTTTTAAAGGGGCTCGGGTAGCAGGAGTAGCATTATCGATTCCTGGAGCAGGTTGTTGTGGGATCACATGTGCGGTGCTCACCCGCGACTTTTCCAGTCGCTCCTTTCCGTTGCTGAGTGGTGGCATCTTGGCAGCATCTGCTGCGCTGCCGTTGGTAGGGTGAGTTGGCATGATAATGATGATTTTTCTTCTTCCACAAAGGTGCCGCCGTTGCACCGTTGTGGTTGGTGGTGTATAAAGTAGGCAATCAACGGAGACACGGCGGGTCTCGTATGAGCCGTCAAATCCAGGACGTAAGTTTGGGTAGCATGGGAAGTTGGTTTTCAGTGCAGGTGGGTGTTTCAAAGCAAATGCAGAGATCAAAGGAAGACGCCAGCAAGCACCGTATCAACCTAGGTACTTAACCATCACTGCCAACTTGTCTCCCTGCTGCCCAAAGTGTCTTGTGGACGAGGGTGGTTAATTAGGTACCAGGTACCTTAGGTAGCTTGGGGGCATGAGAATTGGGCAAAAACGCTGCGGGTTGGATCCCTGGCGCTCCGACTTGCAGAAGTTCGGGGTTTGGGGCCTGACTGTGCGGGGAACATTGCATTGTTGGCCACTCGGGTGAAATCTCGCCGGTACCTGATCTGGCACCTTCCACCTCATTGGGCAATTGAGTTTGGTGTGATACCTGTGATTTGGTTTTGGCAACTATTTTGAATCCCCTTTCCCTCAAAAACTGAACAAGATATTTATATGTCGATATATGAATGCAAAGACTTCCATTTGCAAAATAATTTGCACCTCAATGTGTTTAAGGAAGCCGTGAAGAGCCACGCCCGCTTCCCAAACTGTCAAGAGCTACCACCATCTGTCCCCACAAAGACTACAAGAACGGCTGCGAATCTAAGATGTAAAGTTCCAATTAGCTAGTAGCCTACTTACAGAGGCCATCGGGAAGAGGTCCTTACGTTGCGGTTGCGGAAAATACATCGTGTGCGCTTGCCGAAGTCATCAAGACCATGGCGACAGAAAACGCCACCGACATGATGAGGACGGTAACGAGCCTCAAGGTCGTATCCGGGACATTGTGGAGAATGAATATGGACGCTGTTGGCAGTGTGCAGGCGAATGCCGCCGTGAAGAGACGAGAAAATTGCCTGATCTTCTTGGACTCGTAATGCACAAACCCGGGCACGTGGCGACTGGCCGAGGATGATGCCTGTAACCAGCAATTCAATAATTAGCTCGAGGAAACGGAACTCAGTAAAGGAGCAACGCTCACATGAATCATTTGCCCAAGTAGAGAATGGTATACATCGATAACGTAGTACTCGATCCAGGAAGTAAAGGCGTCTTTGGAAGCACCGTCAAGCGTGACCATCTCCCTCGTCTCTGGTTGCTTTTCTTCCCACCGGTCCTTGTAGAATCTGCCGTCCTCGCCCAACTGCGTAATGTTTGGAGCTTCGCCGCTGAACATCCAATTCACCATGTCCTTTAGGTTGCGAGGATGTGGTCGTGCCATATTGACTATCCTTTCGTAGCGGAACAAGGAGTCGTCTTTGAATATCAGAAACCATCCTCGATCGCTTCTCATAAGTGGTTTACGATTACCTACAGTATACATCAAGTGCATTCTGGAGTTCCAGTATCTTTTTGTACCGCGATGTTTGTTGCAATCCAGGGCCGCTCTCACGGTCCAGCGCTGCATGTGATGATTGAAGCCGTTCTTCACCCTCGCCCGCCCTCAGTTCCTGCTCTCGGCGCACAATCTCTGCCTGCAGATACAGCAGGTTTTCGGCGTAGAGCTCCCGGAATCCTCGGAATATGGCGTTCTCAGCTGCGCCGCCAATGTAGCTCGCCAGCTTTTCGTAGTCGTTTGATTGGCCATTCTTGCTAGCTTTCGCCGTTGCCATCTCCAAATCAGTTCGGGAGTTCTGCCGACGTGGAATGCTGGCCATGTTGGGCAGGTTCGCCAGTGATGGTGGTTGGGAGCTTTTCATGTTAGTGGGGAATCAATAGATGGATGGATTAAGAAACGAATGAAAGGAGCTGCGTGCAAAAGACCACTTGCCTGTCCAAGGAGTGACAAAAAAAGGTGAGTCTGCCCAAGGACAAGGCAGCAACGTTTGGGCCGGGGCGCTGCGGGCGTCGCTTCCCGTTTCGTTCGACTTTTCCCGTCAAATTTGCAATTGGCAAAGATCAGTCCTATCACACAATTCGGTACATATGAGATAGTGAGAGAAAAAGCACAAAAAGGGTCAAGTTCAAGTGGCGCAACACCACGCTACGCTCTCTTGTCGGTGTACTGAGCGGTTTTGTGCATATGCTGCCCAACGACAGCGACAGTCTGCAAGATGACTCGGGGCGAAGCAGTCACCTACGTGGTCTAAAATATCCTGCATGAGAAAGCCCCAATTCCGTCCACGTGGATTCGCTGTGTCCTATTGAGAACCGGTGTGCTGGGTGGCTGATAATGCATTCCGGCCCGATGGGGGCCAATCGACCCGGGCAAGCCACTCAGCACCCAACCACCACTGGGCCGATTCATGACCAAAACCCAGACACAGCGTTCGATGCCATAAAGGTTTCACCTCAAAGTACATTCATACGTGTAGATCCTTTCCTTTTCGAGCAATCGCGCAAGGCACTGATGCCCCTGCCACCCCGTGCGCCGACAACCGTGGGCGTGGCTCAATGTTCAGACTGCCGTTCAGACTGCCTGTGACTTGGCGATGTCGGTAGAATGAGCCGGACTGAGCTGCACCCTCTCTGTAATCGTCACCGTTGACCGATTCAATCCCATATGCCTACCTAGGCAATTTACATATGAGCCAACTGAACTTTTATTTGTTTTCTTTCGGCCAACTCGTGAGCTAGACTCGCTTGAATGACCCTTCTCCCTCGTTATTCCACACCGGCGGGCGCGGTATTTTGACGAAATCGAAAAGTATTCGCCCCATGCTCGTTAGTTGGACTCGACTTGATGACTGGTCCACACTGGCCAGATCACTAACGAAATTGATCACGCAGGTGACAGGAGTCTCACCGTAAAGAAGGCTACACAAGGGGATTGCTATGACGGACGCCATTCCGGCAGGGCCATTGGTCATGGACTATTTGTACCAGCGCCTAGCGTCAAACCGCCGGGAGACCCAGGCAATAATACAAGTCCTCACCCAGGAAAATGAGAGAAAAGCCGAAGAGATTGAAAGAAAAATCGAGGAAAACCAGGAGGAAGCCGAAGCAATGGAGAGGAAATCAACTTTACATTTACCGGTAGGTAACAGGGGTTTCCAGGAGCGATAAAAAATCCAGACAACAGTCACTTACTCTCCGGTTATTGGCACATCAGAAATCGCGCATTGTTTATATAAAGTCCACGAGTGAAACCGAAGACTTTGTTCCTACACTCGCCTTGTTCGACTCCGGCAATGAAGCCGGGCCCCTCATAAAGCTTCAAAAACTCCTGGGTCTTGGTTATTGTGAGTCGGATATAGATACCTCTGGCAAGATCGAGCTGAGGAGCATAGGTGGGGATATCTTCACCTTGGGGTCCATCTATCTCCAGGTCCGAGACAGTGAAGCCCGTGGTTTGCCCGATAGATATCTGAGATTTCAAGTTTGGAGTCCCAACCCCCCAGACCGATTTGAGGAGGAGGTCATTTTTGGCGAGTTTGCAGTTTGCCGAACAAAGCTTCAAATAGTCCGGCGCACGCTTCCCATCGACCCGAGATCTAGAGATCGAGGGAAAACGCCAAAACAAGGAAAGGGCAGGAAGGGTGACGCAGACAGAAGAAGGAAGAAGAAGAGGAAACGAAACTGCTGTACGATCATGTAATGAGAGCTAATATACAATGATAGCACTTGGGACATCAATTTAGCTAGCTTGGACGTAACTAACTACCTGTGTCCACGAGAAAGAGCCGTGGAAAGTTTTAACATGCAGAGTTTCGCAACTAGGTAATTACCATGATTAGATTTCAGCCCAAGATGAGAATCTCGAACACTAGGCTCTCAGACACGGCCAAATGATAGGAGGGAACGGGGTATTATTTGTGAATAAATTGAATTGAAATCTTGAATTAACCACCATGATTAGAATGATAAATGCATCCTGGTTTAACTTCCACCTCCAGTCTCCGAATCTTAGATCCCCACTCAATTACCTGCAATGCGTATCCACTCAAAATATATGGAGTCTCCGGACTTCCATTTCTCGATATAACCCATCGCAAATATCCCTTCATGGAAATAAAACGCTGCGTAGATGAAAATCTCAAAAGGTGTCCATGCTGCATCCCCGAACCTGTAATTCCCTCTCACTTGCAACTCAGAAATCATCGCCACAAATCAGCTACCGTCCAAACTCCGATGGCACTTTTCGAAATTCTTCCCCGCCTCGTGTAATTACCCATACCGATGAATCCGACAAGTTCCTTCCGGTTGATGGGCTCCCACTTCACGCCCCCTCCTTTGCCTCCAACCCTAGCGTCCAGAATACAGCGAGAATGAACACTGTATCGGTGGTTTCCGTGATCCTGATGTGTGTCCTCCTGACTTCGAGGATGTTTTGGTCTTCTTTTGTGGTCGAGCCTTGTCGCTGCCACAATCGCTTGTTTTTCGCTTTGCGCTCTTCTTCGTCACATGGTCAGCACTTCCATTGACTCTTGGTCTACTAGTAGATGGCAGTGTGATTTGGCCTTGGCGCTCCCAGAACTCTGCTTCAGCGTCGCGCATGTTCTTCCTGGCCTCCATCGTAACTTGCTTGGCGTCTTCCAGGTTTTGTTCAGCCTCGAAAAGCTTCTGCTCCGCTTCCCACTCCGTCTGCACTGCCACCTCCAGCTCTTCCTTGCGCATCCGCAGCTGTTGTTGTATGTCAAGGAGAGAATCGAGTTGATTGAGGACACCGTGGATAGATGTATTCACGAGATCGAGATCGAATTCTGACCGGTCGTGGGTGGGGTCGGCATCATTGGAGGTTTTGGCTTTGGGGTGTCCTCGTTTCTTTGAGGTGGGGCCACGGACCTTGGAGGTGTTGGAATCTTTGGCCATATTTGGTGCCAGAGATTTTGTGAAAGATGGAGTTGATGTGGCACGACACTTTCAGGGAGCTGAGAGAGTGGTGTCAAGCAAAACAGTGAAGGAGAGGGTTGGAGATGGCGTGGTTGTGTTTCGGCGGTGGTTGAAAGATGAGAGAGGGAAGCGGGAGGTGTGTATTAAGACTCCCCCAATGCAAGAAGGGCAGGCCTTCACTTACTGGAGAACACACGTGTGCAATGTCCTGCTGTTGCAGTGACTTATCGTGCAAGAGAAATAACATAATGTACCGCGTATTAAACAAGTAAGAACATATTCGTATACACGTTATATACGTTTTTGCACGATTACCGGTGCTTTACGAGTTTACAATGGCGCGTTCGTGATATAAATACCACGTGTTTCTAGAAACTCATCAACCCCCTCGAAATATTCATTGAGGCCGACCAAGACTCCGAATTCCCTGTCATTCTCATCTCCGTCTGTCAATGGAAATATGGGTCATCGGTGTTAACAGAATCAGAGGCCTCGTATAATGCAATTATAATGTAGCAAGCTTTGCTGAAGTTCGACTGAACGCTCCCGTCTCTCTCTCTCCTCCCTTCGTTGTCTTCAATCCGAGACCTATATCAGAGACGATGTGAAAAATGAGGCGGAAGGAAGTAAAAAGAAGAAAACTGAAAGCAAGTCGAAATTTTATACCTAGGTAAAGCCACCGTCACGTAAATGGCAGGGCCTGACCGAGTAGCAGAATGTATGTATATATGAAAATATAAAGGAAAAAAGCGGAGAGCAGATCGAGGCTTTTATACCTAGGTAACACCACCAAAGGAAGGGAAAGTTTATACAGCCTCCCCCCTATAATGCGAGACCCACCTCCTCGACGTAAATGATAAGAACTATCATAACCTTGTTCAGCATTCCTACCCGAAAGCAAACTCACAGCTAATAAGCTAGGTAGCTCTGATGGAGCTTTGCAAGTTAGAATTCACCGGGCTTTTGCTACTTCGTTCGATCATGCCAAAAAAACGATCAGAAAAAACGCAGACACTCCTTGTCGGTGGACGAGCACCACCGCCCAGCGCCTCAGCATTTATATCTTGGCCTAGACCGTTCAATTAGCTTCAACGGGACCTGCTATGTACCATTTTCGGGCATGACACGACTAGAATAATCAACAAGAATAACTTTCCACCGGAGAGTTGGCCCGACGAGTGGCAACCAAGCCCCTTGACAGGTGTTTTAAAGTTCAATAAGAAGAACACTGGGAGAGTTATCAGAGCCAGCAAGGATATTCATCGATACCTAGATAGATGCTAAGGAAATTAGGAGATGGAAGCTAGAGGTTCAAGTCTTGCTCAGCATAACTGCGTGCAGCTTTTATGTTGTGTCTCTGGAATTGGAACCTAAAATATCCTCTCGATCCACTTTCCCCAAGTTTCCGCATGACGCTTTCCCCGTTTGTGTAACATGGTCCACTGTCATGTAAACTCCCACACCGGTGAACAAAGGAACGACACTGCGCCGATTGTGGGTACGGCGGCAGATCAGGCGACGCAGGTGCAGGTGTACATACCGTTGCCCCTAGCTATGCCCGACAATACATCGCAACCGCCGATTATGTGGACCGTTCGTGGTATCTGACCCGTGCTTCCTCTAAGAATTGACGATGAGACATCGGCGTTCTTATGGGATATGTATGTTCAATTGAACCTCCTCATTCAGTTCAAGTACCCTTGAAGCCTTCTGACGAGGCAGCGGCGGCTTCCAGCAACCTTTGCAGACTGTCGGACGCAATAGGTACGGCTCGAATGAACATCGTTATGGCTCCTCCTTCCTTCCTTCACCACCATTTCTCGCTCGGAAAGCACACTCGAGTTCTTCCAACGGCAAGAAGAGATAACCGCCGTTCTTGTCATTTCCTTCCACAGGTCCTTTCAGTCCCACCGGTACCGGAGATCAAACCATTGTACCCATCACAATTGCTGACAGACCGAACAAAATCCCGACGGGCGCATACCACCCGGTATTTCCAATCTCCAAACCACCACATTGACATTCATTTTCAATGTTACCATCAGCATCCTACCAATGGCGCTGCCCATAAATTCCTACCATCTGCACCACCCATCAATCACTCCTTCAGACTGCGAACCCTCGCATCTCTTCCCAAAACCAAAATCGGTCTCCTCCACACCCAATCAAACAAACCAACGACAACGGTCCTACTGGCACATCGACATCAGCTACGTCCAAGTCAACCTGCAATTCGTCAGCCTACCCTCGCGCGATCTCAAAATCCTGCGACCAATCATCGCGTACTACTGGTGGCCTCGCAAAGTCCTTGTCCACGAGCGAATCAAAAATGGCGCAAACACGATGATCTTCGACCTGTCCGTCAAGCGAGGTAAGTCTTGGAATACACAGGACATCTACCTCGCCAAACGCGATTTGGTCAGACTGCAGTTGGAGATATTTCGCGCGCTTCATGGTCGGGGATGGATGGTTCAGCGCACTGCGGGTTACACGGTTGAGCAGTCTGGGTTGGGTTGCAAGTCTTCGCTGGTGCCTCCTTCGTCTTGTGGGTAGAGAGTTGATATCTTGTGTTGTTTGTCTGACGCTGACAGCAACATTCTCCCTGTCCAGACCGCTGTTTATTCCCCTTCGCCCGTGAAGAGGAAGAGCAACAACCGTGCGACTGGTTTATACTATCGATGCATTATCCCGGAGAGCTCTGGGTGGTTTCCAGCGCGCCCCGCAAGATTTTAGATGGGATCATGAACTGCTTCCGTCGCACGGCGGTTGTTTTTCGGGATAAGAATAGCTTTTACCGACTGTTATTACAGGGGCCTTGCGATACAGCTATTCTGGCTGTGCTGGAGATTCTAGAGGACTTCGGCTTTGGGGTATTTGCCAGTGTTGGGAGTTGGCCTCCAACAATTGTTGTCAACCGGGTGAAGGATGGTGAGGCTGACGCTTAGCCTCTCATCTCCGTGAAAAGTACAACCATTGGGAAATGGTTGGACGTAATAATAGGCGAGTAAAATTCTTGATATCATTCCACTACCGCAGCCCTTGAAAAAACGGGATGCATTTCACGCTTGAGCGTTTAACAACCTAATGTAGATCGTATATGGAAGGCATCCTTCATCCAATCCAAGTCTTTCCACATGTCGGACAAACAAAATTACCCAACATCACAACCAGCCCCCAAAGTTTTGGTAAATTTCAGGATGCACAATATAATTCTGCACCATTTTCGTCTCCCCGTCCATCCAGAACCCTTCAAAATAACACCTTATTTCGTCGACGATTTTCCCTCTAATATAGGGCCCCTGGGACTCATCCACTGCACGGGGTAATGACTCTGCCGCGTTGAGGTCAAATGCAAGTCTCCCCGCCAGTTCGTAAAATAACCCAGCCGCGGCTAGTTGTTTTATCGATTTGTCGTTTTCCAGGTGGGAATCTTGTCTTCGGACGATGTAATCCGCTATGATGGCTCTCATGTTGGTGATGTCGGTTGGGTTCTTGTCTGTGCTATCAAGCGTGTGGGCGGCGAGTCTTTGAACTAACGCCGTCATTGGGCCGGGTTTGAATATCGGGCTGGTCTGGGGTCTGATTTCCATTCTCGCGGCGTGAGATCTATGGAGTTCTTCAAACTTTCGGACGAGGTTATCTTCTCGTTCGAGGGTCTGGTGGATTAGATCCCAGGAGGAGCGCTCAAAGAGGTCGAGGGCTAGATCTGCGGGTTGGGGCTCCAAGTTGGGGGTTTGTGGGGGGGGTGGGTTGTGCCTCCAGAGCTTGGTCACTTGGATGGCGTCGTGTCGACGGGTGAAGCGTCTGAGGGTTTCTCGGGCCTTGATGCTTGCGTCGGATAAGCCGCGGAAGTTGGTGTAGGAGCTGAAGCGGAGGTCGAACCATTCTAGCTGCATTGCCTGGAGCTTTCTGATGGCGTCGGCGAATTTGGCGCTTTCGGTGAGGAGGGTGGTTACTTCGTCGAGGATGTTTGGGATGTTTGTTGTGGTGAAGTTTGGTTGGGTGCAGTAGATGAGGAGCTCGTGGATGCGCTTCTCGGTTAGGGGGGTTAGGGAGAGGTTGGTGTTGTTTTGGTGGGTGAGGATGGTTCTTAGATAGGATGCGATAGATGCTCGATCGTGAACGGTTTCGGCTCTTGGGTTAAAGTTGCCAAAGTTGGATGGGCCAGATGCTATCGGGTAGGTTGGCGAGGGTATTTCATCCATGGTGGTTGGTGGGTTTGGGGGTTGGTTCGCGCAAAAGGGGAACATGGTGCATGTGAGAGTGATGGGTGAGGGTCACGCCAGCAGGTTGAGCTGCATGAGTTGACGGTGGTAGGTACTTGGAGTGGTGAATCATTGACTGATCTGCCAGATTGTATTGCTTTGAGACAGGTAAATGGGATGAAAGGAGAAGAAAACTGAGTGGAAGGGGTAAAGAGGTCTTACAGGGTGATGCAGGGTGATGCAGGGTGATAAAGGGCGAGGAACATGTACTGGGTTTGGAATACACTTTGCATGATAGCAAAGTTAAGTTCTTGCATATCAGTGTGACTGTTCAACCTTAACTCGTCCAGATAAAGTTGAGTTGGGGGATGTGGCGTTCGAGATAGACTTGACCCCCTGAAGTTATTATCCGTGAAGTAGCTTTGATAGCAGTGAAATATAACTAATTGAGTGCCTATAAAACCCCTGACAGTCCACAGCCGTTGTAAATAACTAGCTTTATCAGACCTTAAGGTATTTCGATTGTATTAAATCACGACAAGGAGGTCCAAATACGATTGTATTCGCGGTATCTTTTCTACTCGTGGTACATTCACATTGGTATCATATTTTAAAGTTTCGGGTGATATACAACAGATTTCATTCCTAAACCAACGCATCGAAATATAAGAAACTTGTGAGCCCACGGCTCACTTCTCAAGACCAGAGGAGGCCTTCTTTTCCCCAACGTCCCAGGATTGCCAGCTCCCGCCCCATCACCATCGCCCTGTCCACCATCCTCGAATCCCGCCATGAGAATTTCCCCCCACTCCTCGTCGGTGAGCTTGACATACTCCGGGATCTCTGCGATATTGATCTTCCGCTTTGGATCTCCAGCATGTGGTCGTCCACAGTATTTGGCGTCGGGATCTTGGCGAAATAGGTCTCCTTCTGATGACCAATACCATGGACACGACCAAAGGCTTGATCCTCAAGTGCCCAGTTCCACCACAGGTCCATGATGATGGCACGGTTTGCGCAGGTCAGGTTGAGACCCACGCCGCCGCAGACGAGGGAGGCAATCTACAGCCAAATAGATTAGCATCGACGTCTGACGCGATTATTTGTCGGACTCCAAGGAACCCCTTCGAGCCACTCACCATGACTTTATATTTGGGGTTGGTTTGGAATTCGAGGACCGTCTCGAATTTCTCCTTGGAGCTCAGGTCTCCAAAGTAATAAGCAAAGTCGATGTCCTCATGCTGGAGGACCCGTCCCAGAACGCAGGCCGTCTCCTCATACTGGACAAACACTTTCGAGTCATCTCCAGGTGACACTGTTCAACGCGGCACTAGTTTGTGGTGTATAATAATATTTATTTCTAAATCAACGCGTTGTAATTTGGTAGAGTCTATTGCTAAAATTAACGCATAACATAGAAATCAACGCATATAGAAATCAACGCATATAGAAATCAACGCATATAGAAATCAACGCATATAGAAATCAACACATACACTTATCCATATCCCTCCCCCTATTACCCGTCCTCCTCGTCCTCCTAATCCTCCTCATCATCCTCCTCCTCCTCGTCGTCATCCTCCTCATCATGCTGACCCTTTGCCCGATCGAGAATTTTCTCGGCTACGAGATCGACAGCCAACGTGTCTGCTTCTACCTTCGTGCCCTTTCCTTTGCCCTCAGCGGAGTTTTCCATGATAGACAACGCAATGCTGCTCGTGTCATGTCCAAGCTCCTGGATGAATCCCAGCAGCATGCTTTCCTTGATATATCTTCCCCGGGTTCCCCAGTATCGAGTGCCTCTGATAACTTCCTGGGGAATCGTCATGTTGATTGTTTTCCCCAGCGCATTCTTCCCCCCACTCAAATGAGTCCACGCTTCGGTTCCCGACCATGTTACCTGCGTGATAGCGCTCAAGAACTGCCACCAAACGTATCGCGCCCGCGGCCTATAGTCATTGAAGAACTTGAGTTGGCGTCCGTTGAGTTCGTTCAGACACTCATACCCAGTCAAAGCTCTATCATACTCCCTCTCACACATGGAGGGCGGCCTCCCATCCAGCACCATGAACCTATACTCTTTCGGGCTCGTAGCTTCCCATTCTCTCAGAGCCTTGATTCGCTTCTCCTTCTCCTCATCCCAGTCCTCGTACATCTCCTGTCCTATTGCCGGGAAGGGGAGCGCGTTTGGGACAAGGGTAAGAAAGCCTTTGTCCATGGCATCTTCAACACCTTTCGACAGGAGAAGCCCATTGCAAGGACTAAATAGCTCGCTCGAACTCCCACTCCCGAAGATTTCGTCCATCAGTTCCCTTGGCTTATATGGGAACAGATGAGCAGCTGTTGCAACCTCCTTGTCCTTCCACTCCCCAAGGATAAGATCCCAATATGCCCCGGGACGGCCAGGACAATACTTCTCGAAGCAAGCTTTCCTGAAGTTCGACTGAACGCTCCCGTCTCTCTCTCCTCCCTTTGTTGTCTTCAGTCCGAAACCCATATCAGGGGCAATGTTGAACAGCTTCACAAACTTTGTCCGAAGCTTGGTGAAGTACTCGTTGTATACCGTCTTCTTGGATCGTTCCCGAGCTGCTTTGGCCTGTTGCGCCAATGCTACCACCGCTAGAAGCTGGTTTCGTCCCTTATCCTGCTTCTCCCACTCATCCCTTTCCAGTTCTCCTCCGTCTTTGACGTACTGGGCGTAAATTATGTCACTTTGGACCACGGCATGCTCTTGCTCCATCAACAGGATGTCTGCATGTTTGCTCCACCAGGCGGAATCGAATGACGCTGCAGGCTTCAGCTCTTGGCGAGCTTTTTTGATATCCCCCTTGAGCACTTTGCGCTTGTACACCAGTGCTTCATAGTCTCCTAACGGTTCAATCTTCCTCTTGCTGGAGCTCCGGCCAGGGACTTGCGGCTGGTGACTTGATGCTCCACCATCAATTGATGATCGCCCCTTATCAGTTGAGGCCCGTCCTTGATTAACTGATGGCCTCCCCTGGTCAACTGACGATCGCCTGGGTGGGATTTCTGGCTTCGACATGATTGTCCAAAGCTTGGTTCTCTCCTGGTAGATCTCTTCGGAGCCTTTCCGTTCTCCTCTCCGTAGGACAGATTCCAGAGTACTGCCAAGCAAGTGGAATCTCTTCGCGTCCAAACTGGCCTCCGCAAGCTGGGCAGCTTTTTCAGAGTTGCGAACTTTGACCAGGTATTGCCAAGTATCGCCGTCGTCCAGTGGATAGAAT
>Ga0247781_1000178_pt1 | contig 18918 bp, 18 predicted proteins | sample UWRJL184509B5_FD_179922 | JGI IMG/M metagenome (GOLD analysis project Ga0247781, IMG submission 179922) | Plant litter microbial communities from Arlington Agricultural Research Station in Wisconsin, United States - UWRJ-L184-509B-5 | ecosystem: Environmental > Terrestrial > Plant litter >...
AGCTGGGCCTGGACATGTACGAGCTGCGGCCGCTGCTCGACAGGCTCGGCGTGGAATACCTCTGACGGCCGGGATCGACGTGCTGGTGGTGAGCCGGTCCCGCGAATCGGGGTCCCCAGGCGGCCGGCCGTCCAGGGGTCATCGACGGATGTCAACTCCTATCGGGTGGTCGTCGCGCTTCGGGCCGTTTGAGTAGGCTGCGGCGCATGATCAAAGCTGGCCGCCTGGCCGAGGGCGACCTGGTGGCACTGGTGTCGCCGGCGGGCGCGAGCGAGCCGGGCCGCATCGCCACCACCGTCTCGGCGCTCGAGAGCTGGGGCCTGCGCGTCCGGCTGGGTGACCATGCCGGCGGGCGGCACGCGTTCTTCGCCGGCACTGACGAGGAGCGGCTGGCCGACCTGAACGACGCGCTGCGCGATTCCTCCGTGCGCGGGGTGTTCTGCATGCGCGGCGGCTACGGCATGCAGCGCATCGTCGACGGCGTCGACTTCAAGGCGGTCAGTGCCGACCCCAAGGTGATCATGGGCTTCTCGGACATCACGGCCCTGCACGCGGCCGTGTGGTGCGAGACCGGCCTGGCGACGGTGCACGGCCCGACCGGCGGCCAGTTCGAGCGCGGCCCCTCGTCGCTGACCGTTCAGTCGGCCCGGCGCGCGGTCACCCGGAGTGAGCCGGTCACGGTCACCGCGACGCCGTCCGAGCCGACCCACGCCGTACGCGTCGACGGGGTCGCCTCGGGAACGCTGCTCGGCGGCAACCTGGCCATGCTGGCGAGCACCATCGGCACCCCGCACGCGCTGGACCCGAAGGGCGCGATCCTGCTGCTCGAGGACATCAACGAGCAGCCGTTCCGGATCGACCGCATGCTCGTCCACCTGCGCCGCGCGGGCTGGTTCGAGGGCGTGCAGGGCATCGCCCTGGGCCAGTTCACCGACTGCCTCGACCCGAACCCGCACTCGCACTATCCTCCCGTCCTCGAGGTCCTCCACGACCACCTGACTTCGCTGGGCGTCCCCGTCCTGGGCGGCCTCCCGATCGGCCACGGCGACGAACAGATCGCCGTCGGCCACGGCGTCCCCGCCCACCTCGACACCGCCACCGGCACCCTGGTGGTCGGCCCCGCAGTGAGCTGAGATGTCGACCCGCGCCGGCACGGCGAGCGCGGCGTCCACTCCGAGCCGGGCGTCGGCACCACGTTCCGCGTCGACCTGCCGCTGGTCACCGACCCCACCTGGCCCGTCCACCGGACCGCGACGGCGCCCGGGATGCTGGATCGGGGCGCCGTCGTTCGTCGAGAAGCCGTTCACCGCCCGCGATCCGCTGCACGGGGTGCACGACGCGCTGACCGGGCACGACCGGTCGGCGGTCTGACCCGGGGCACGCCGTACGGGCCTGGTGGTGTAGACCCTCAAGGCATGGCTGAGGAGATCGTCGGCGTCGTCGGGGCCGGCATCGTGGGGCTGGCGATCGCTCGGGAGATGACCCGGCGGCGGCCGGGCGCGCGTGTCGTGGTGCTCGAGAAGGAGGACCGGGTCGCGGCGCACCAGACCGGGCACAACTCGGGGGTCGTGCACGCCGGGATCTATTACCCGCCGGGCAGTCTCAAGGCCGAGCTGTGCACGCGGGGCGGGGCGATGCTGCGCGAGTATTGCGCCGAGCGCGGGATCGCGTACGAGGCCTGCGGGAAGTTGGTCGTGGCGGTGTCCCCCGAGGACGTGCCGCGGCTGGACGCGCTGGCGGTCCGCGCGCGGGCGAATCGGGTGCCGGGGCTGCGCCGGGTCGGGGCCGCCGAGATCCGGGAGATCGAGCCGTACGCCGCTGGTCTGGCCGGGCTCCACTCGCCGCTGACCGCGATCACCGACTACACCGCGATCAGCCGCGCGTTCGCCGATGACGTCACCGCGGCCGGAGGTGAGGTGCGGTTCGGGTCCGCGGTCACCTCGGTCGAACGGGAGGGCGGCGGGCTGGTCGTCGGGTCGGGGGCCGGTCGGGTACGGGTGGACCGCTTGATCATCTGCGCCGGAGTCCACAGTGACGTGGTGGCCCGGCTGGCCGGGGACACGGCGGCGCCGCGGATCGTGCCGTTCCGCGGGGAGTACCTGAGGGTGCGCGAGGCGAAGGCGCACCTCGTCCGCGGCATGATCTATCCGGTGCCGGATCCGCGCTACCCGTTCCTCGGGGTGCACTTCACCCGCCGGGTCACCGGCGAGGTCGAGGTCGGGCCGAACGCCGTGCTGGCCACCGCGCGCGAGGGCTACCGGCGCGGGGACGTGTCGTGGGCCGACCTGGCGGGGATCGCCGGGTGGCCGGGCACGTGGCGGATGGCTTCACGGCACTGGCGTACGGGGATCAGGGAGTTGCACGGTTCGGTGTCGAAGCGCGCCTACCTGCGGGCGGCGCGGCGTTACGTGCCCGGGATCGGCCCGGCGGACGTGGTGCGGGCGGGCTCCGGCGTACGCGCGCAGGCCCTCGACCGCGACGGCGCGCTGGTCGACGACTTCCGCATCCACCGGCTCGGCCCGATCACGGCCGTGCGGAACGCCCCCTCACCGGCCGCGACGTCCAGCATGGCCATCGCCGCGCACGTGCTCGACGCGCTCTGATCCCGCTCGGCACCCGCCACTTCGGCCGGTGGTCTGGCGTTCGATCGATCCGCGTACTTCAATATCAGATTCGGGAACCGACCGTGGGGGAGAGATGGCCGAATCGTACGGATGGGTGCCGGAGGGTGTCGACATCGAGGTGCCGGACGCGTCGCGCGTCTACGACTACGCGCTCGGCGGCGTGCACAACTTCGCCGTCGACCGCGAGTTCTGGCACCGCGCCGAGAAGATCTTCCCCGACGCGCGGCTCGTCGCCCGCGCCAACCGGGCCTTCCTCGGGCGGGCCGTACGCTGGCTGACCGCGCGCGGGGTGCGTCAGTTCCTCGACATCGGCTCGGGGATCCCCACGCTGGGCAACGTGCACGAGGTCGCCCAGGAGGCCGACCCCGAGGCCCGGGTGATGTACGTCGACATCGACCCGATCGCCGTGCAGCAGAGCCGCAGCCTGCTCACCGGCAACCCGTACGCCCGGGTCATCGAGGGTGACCTGCGCGAACCCGACAGCATCCTCTACCACCGCGACGTCCTCGACCTCTTCGACTTCTCCGAGCCGGTCGCCGTGCTCACCGTCGCCGTGCTGCACTTCGTGCCCGGCGCGGCCGACCCGGCCGGCATCCTGCGCCGCCTGGGCGAGCCGCTGGTCAGCGGCAGCCACCTGGTGATCTCGCACCTCGGCCCGGACGCGACCCCCGAGGGCCGGGCAGCTCAGGAGCGGGCCCGGCAGCTCTACGAGAAGACCCCCACCCCGGTCGTGATCCGCACCGCCGAGCAGGTCGCCGCGCTGATCGGCGACGAGTTCGAGCTGGTCGAGCCGGGCGTGGTCCGGGCGACCGACTGGCGTCCCGACCCCGACGAGGCCGGCGACCCGTCACAGCCCACCGCGCTGGTCGCCATCGCCCGCAAGCGCGACGCATGACGGATCTCGCGGAACTCACCGACGACTGGTTGCGCGGCGTGGCCGAGGCGGGCTTCGTGCCCGGCGTCCGGGCCCGTGCCCGCGCTGCCCTGCACGACCTGCTCGAGGAGTTCGTCGCCGCGGTCCGGGCCGAGCCGTTCGACCCCGCCCCCGGTCACCGCATCGGCGCCGAACTGGTCGACCTGCGCATGTCCGCCCCGCCGGTGATCGGCACGACCGTGCACCTGCTGGCCGGCCGCCTGCCCGCCGCCATCGGCGACGACGCCGAGACCCGGACCCGCATCCTGGCCCTGCTCGACCGCCTGACCACCGGGTTCGTCGCCGCCCAGCGCGACGCCGCCGTCCGTGCCGCCGAAGACATCAACCGCTCCGAGAAGATCCACTGGCGGAGCGTCCAGCTCGACCTGCAGCGCCAGTTGCAGCAGGCCGTGCTGCACCGCCCCGATACGGGCCTGCCCAACGAGCAGCACCTGCGCAAGAGCCTGGCCGAGTTGGCCGGCGGCCGCGTCGGCCTGCTGCTGCTCGGCCTCGACCGCTACGACGAGCTCACCGACGTTCTCGGCCACGACAAGGGTGCCCGGCTGCTGACCGCGGTCGCCCGCCGGTTGCGTCCGCTGGGCGTCCTCGCCCATCCGGCCGACGACCTGTTCGCCGTCCTGGTCACCGCCACCACCGGCCCCGACGACCTGATCAAGGTGGCCGATCAGGCGCTGCGCCTGCTGGCCGGCCCGTTCCCGGTCGACGGCCACTCGCTGCACGTGACGGCGTTCGCCGGGCTGGTGGAACGCCCGGTCCGGGGGACCGACCCCGACGGCTGGCTGCACGACGCCCGGCTCGCCCTGCGCTGGGCGCGGCAGGACCAGCGGGGTCCGGCGCTGTTCGACCCCGCCCGGGCCGAGGAGGAACGTCGACGGCACCGTCTGGCGGCCGAGATGCCGGGCGCCCTGGAACGGGGCGAGTTCACCCTGCACTATCAGCCCCTGCGGCGCCTGGCCGACGGCCACCTGATCGGCGTCGAGGCCCTGGCCCGCTGGCAGCGCCCCGGCGACCGGGAGCCGCTGCCCCCGCACCAGTTCATCCAGGTCGCCGAGCGCACCGGTCTGATCCGTCCGCTGGGCCGCCGGCTGCTCGAGCAGGCCTGCCGCCAGGGCGCGGCCTGGCCTGGCCTGCTGATCAGCGTCAACCTCTCACCGGTGCAGCTGCGCGATCCCGGCCTGGTCGCCGACGTGGCCGACATCCTGCACCGCACCGGCCTGCCCGCCGCCCGCCTCCAGCTCGAGATCACCGAGACGGCCGAGGTGCTGCGGTACCGGTCGGTGCTGGGCGCGCTCGGCGCGCTCGGCGTCCGGCTGGCCCTCGACGACTTCGGCACCGGCTATTCGAGCCTGGCCGTGCTGACCGGCCTCCCGTTCGCCGAGGCGAAGCTGGCCGCCGAGTTCCTGGTGGGCGCCGAGCGCCGGGGCGTGCTGCGCCACATCATCGGCGCCTGCCACGAACTGGGCCTGACGGTCACCGCCGAGGGCATCGAGACCGCCGAGCAGGAGGCGGTTCTGCGCGAGCTGGGCTGCGACCACGGCCAGGGCTATCACCTGGGCCGGCCGGCGGCCGGCATCGTCGGGCGATGATCTTCCGGTTCTCGGGTGCGGCGGTGCGTTACCGCGGCCGGATCCTGCGCACGGCGTCCGTGATCGCCCCGGAACCCCCGTCGTCCCCTGGAGCGGGAACCGTCGTGCGACCCGACAGGTAGCCCGTCCGCGCCGCGGATTGCCGATATTCTCGGGTCGTCGGCCGACGAGGGCCGGCGGAGGAGGATCGACGTGCCGAATGAGCTTCTGCAGGTTCAGGCCGACGACGGCAGTGTGGTGCTGATCGAGATCGACGCGCCGGATGCCGGATCCGGCGAGGTGGCCTTCGACGGCAAGGTGTTCAAGGCTCGGGAGTCCCTCGAACGGGCCCTGGTCGACGTGCGCGCGGCCGCTCTCAAGACGCTCGACGCCTTCCGCGAGGCTACCGAGGCACCGGACTCGGTCGAGCTCGAGTTCGGCGTCAAGTTCAAGGCCGAGTCGGAGTCGGCCGTCCTCGCCCGCACGGCGGGCGAGGGGCACATCGTCGTCCGGCTGACCTGGTCGGGCGGCCGGCACGCGGTGGGCCGCCCGTGGTCCGACGAGGGCGGGGTCTCCGACGGCGCATAGGTCAGACCGGTTCGCGCGGCACGAAAGCGGTGGGGCGGTCGCGATCGAGGCGGACCCCGCCGCCGCGGGCGGTCAGGAAACGGGCCGGATAATTGACCGATTCCAGAAAGAACGCAGCGCCTTCGTGAGCCGGGCGAGGGCAGAAGGTGGCGTCCTGATCGAAAAGTCGTGAACGGTCGCGGCGGTCCAGGCGGAGCACGAAGTCGCGGTGCCGCAGGAAATACCCGGGGTAGTTCACCGATTCGAGGGAGACGCAGCCGGGACCGGCCGATCCGGGCCGGACGGTGAATCGGGAATCGTGGCGATCGAGCCGGGGACTGCGGGCGTCGACGGCGTCGAGGCGGGCCAGGAAATCGCGGTGCCGCAGCCGTTGCCCCGGGTCGTCGGCGAGGGTCAGGCCGATGGTCGTGCCGGCTTCCGGAAAGGTGACGGGGGCGGTCGACGGCGGCCGGCTGGTGGGTGGCCGCGACCGGCTGGTGGGGGGCCGCGACGTGGTACGACGGTGGGTGGGGGAGCGGGTCACCGAGCCGGCGCTTCGTCGGCTCGGGGTCGGCGACGGCAGCACCGAGACCGGGGCGTTCGTGGTGAAGGGCGGCACGACCAGCCGTTGCGCGAGGGTGGGGCCGGGCGGCGGATCGTCGCTGCGGACGGCGAGGACGGCCACGCCTACCAGGGTGAGCAGCGTGCCCGTGGCCGCGGCCAGCAGGGCACGCCGGCCGCGGCCGGAACCGGCGGGGCGCGGGGACGGGGTCGGCCAGAACGCGGCGGGCAGGGTGTGGCGGACGACGGTGCCGAGCCGACCGAGCGGAACAGGAGGACGGAGAGGGCCTCGGGTGTCGCGATACGGCGGCACCCAGCCACCGATACGCAATCTCTCGCGTCCATCCTGGTCGGGCATGTGAATTCCGTTCCGCGGTGCGCCGGCTAAGACATTCTTGAGCTGTCGGAAAGGCATTCTTGCGGCGAAAGCCGCCAAGGGCAAGGGCCCGGACTTTCTTCAACACTTCGACGTTCCGCGCCGAACTTCTCCCGAGGAATCGAACTTCCGCCGGGAACGGCCCGTACCACCCGGTGACGGCGCCCGGGTCCGCGGGCCGCCGCACCGCACCGAGGAGGCGCGCGATGGACCTCCCTCCGGAGAGCCCGGTGACCTTGCCGAGAATCTCCGACTACTGGCCCGACCCGCCCGACCCGCCGTCCACCGCGAAGCGGTCGAGGCTGCTGGCCGGGGTGCTCGGCGCCGTGCTCCTGCTCGGCGTCAGCGGGGTCGTCCTGATCCGCCTGGTGAGCGCCGACGACCCGGCCCCGGCCCCGACCGCGGCGGCCCCACCCGATCCCGGCTTCGTGGTCGGCGCCCCGCCGAACCCGCCGGTCTCCGTCGCCCCCGCGCCGACCTCGACCGCCGCCACCACACCGCCACCCCCGGCCCCGCCCCCGTCCGCCCCGCCACCCTCGGCCCCGTCCCCCTCGGCCCCGCCCGGACCGGCTTTCCGGGCGGGCACCTTCGTGCTCGCCTCCGACCTGACCGAGCTGAATGTCTCGCTAGGACGCCCGCCCCGGAACGGCATCGCCCGCGTCGGCACTCCACCAAGTGGTGGGGTGGCCCCCGACGCCGATCTCGACGGCACCACCCTGGAACTGACCGCGAAACCCCGTGGGAACGACGGCCGGGCCCAGGTCGACGTGGTCCTCGATGAACGGATCACGTGGACGGTCCGGATGGCGGGCGGCGTCCGACGTGCCCGCTTCGACCTGGCCGGCGGCTCGGTCCGCGACATCGCCTTCGAGGGCGGCGCCAACCAGCTCGACCTGACGCTGCCCCGCCAGGAGCGCCGCATCGAGATCCGGATGGCCGGCGGTGTGCACCGCTGGATCATCGGCACCGAGGGCGAGTTCCCGGTGCAGGTGCGCCTGCGCAAGGGAGCCGGCGAGGTCGACCTCAACGGCGACCGCGACCGCGACGTCGACCGCGGGCGGACGCTGCGCTCGCGCGGCAAGGACGAGACCTCCGGCGGCCTGACCATCGAGGCGGTCGAGGGCATCGGGACCCTTTCGGTGGCGCCGCTCCAGGCGTAATGCCCCTTCGCAAGCTGAGCGACGACCAGCTCCGGCGCCTCAGGGCATCGGTGAGCCGGGTCGGCACGGTCTCGTCGTCCAGGTGGTCATCCGCAGGTCCGGGTCAGTCGGTCGGTCGTGTTCTCCGCGATGAACGCGAGGTCCGGGTCGCGGCCGAGACCGGCGCCCGTGGGCACCTCGACCAGGCCGTCGGTGGCGACGATCGGCGCCGTGGTGACGTCGCGGGCGTAGTACTTGTCGGAGCCCGACACGTCCGAGGGCAGCGTGAAGCCGGGCAGGGCACTCAGTGCCACATTGGCCGCGCGGCCGATGCCGAACTCGTGCATGCCGCCGCACCACACCGGCACACCCTGGTCGGCCGCGAGGTCATGGGCCCGTACGGCCGGGGTCAGCCCACCCATCCGCGAGACCTTGATGTTGAGGATCCGGCCCGAGCCCAGCCGCAGCGCGGTCACCAGGTCGTCCACCTCCTCGACCGACTCGTCCAGGCAGATCGGCGTCCTGAGCCGGCTCTGCAGGTCGGCCAGCTCGACCAGGGCGCGCGGCGGGTACGGCTGTTCGATCATCAGCAGGCCCAGCCGGTCGAGCTCCGTCAGCACCGGAAGCTGGGTCGGCGTGTAGGCGCCGTTGGCGTCGACGTGTAACGGCACCTCCGGGTACGCCGCCCGCACCGCCCGCACCGGCTCGACGTCCCAGCCGGGCGCGATCTTCAGCTTGATCCGGCGGTAGCCCTCGTCGACCCGGAGCGCGACCTGGGCGAGCAGGTCGTCGATCGTCTTCTCGATGCCCAGCGAGACCCCGGCCTCGACCGAGGTGCGGACCCCGCCGAGCGCCGTGGCCAGCGGGATGCTCTGCGCGGCGGACCAGAGCGACCAGGCTGCCAGATCGAAACCGGCCCGCGCGAAATGGTTGCCGCGCACCTTGCTCAGCACCGCGGCGAGGGTGGCCGGGTGGTCCCAGTCGGTGCCGAGCACCAGCGGCGTCAGGTGGTCGCGGGCCACCGCCCAGCAGCTCTCGACCGTCTCGGCCGAGTAGAACGGCCCACTCGGTGAGGCGATCTCGCCCCAGCCGACCGTGCCGTCGTCGGCGGTGAGGGCGATCAGGATGTGTTCGAGGGACCGCTTCGCGTGTGAGCTGGTCTGGAACTCGTGCACGAGCGGCAGGCGCACGCGCCGCAGGTCGACAGCGGTGATGCGAGTCATGCGGGGTCCACGTAGAGGTTGAGCTCGGCGGCCAAGGTGTCCCGCTCGTGCAGGCGGCGTCCGGCGCCCTTCGAGCTGGCGATGGTGAGTGTGGCGAGCAGGTGCAGGGCCAGCACGACGGAGGTGGGGGAGCTGGCGTACGACGCGGTGTCCGTCCCGATGACGACGCGGGTCGTGGCGAGCGCGGTGAGCGGCGCGTCCTCCGCGTCGGTGATCAGCACGAGCTCCCCGCCGCGAGCCGCGTACGCCTCGGCGACCGACACCGTCTCGCGCCGGTAGCGGGACATCGAGATCGCCACCAGCAGGTCGCCCTGCCGGATGTCGCCGAGCACGTCGAGCGCCCGCACGGTGGCCCCGTCGACCAGGTGGACGCCGGACAGCCCCGCGCTGAGGTCGGCCCCGAGCAGCGCCGCGTAGCTCAGCGACTTGCCGTTGCCGAGCAGGTAGCGCCGCCGGGCCGAGACGATGCGGGCAGCCGCGAGCTCGATCGCGTCGTGCTCGGCCGCCCAGGCCAGCGCCTTGTCGAACTCGGCCCGCTGTTGCTCGAGGACCCGCTGCTTGAGCACCTGGGCCGAGCGTCGCTGGACGTTGCGCTCGAAGCGTTCGGCCGGGGTGGCGGGGCGTGTCCTCACGAGCCGTCCCGTTCGAACGTGTAGACCGCCTGGTCGTCCCGGCGGGCGACCCGGACGAGTCGCCCGCCGGCCCGGAACCGCTCGATCAGTTCCGCGCGCAGGCGGGCCCGGTCGGCCGGCTCGGGAGCGGCGAGCCGTTCGTCGGCCGGGGCGACCACGGTCGCCCATTCCGGACCTGGCCCGGACGGCCCGGTGAGGTCCCACGAGACGAGGAGCCGGTCCGAGTCGCCGTCGTCGTAGTGGTCGGGCCGGAACCGGATCCCCGTGGCCCCGAGGACAGTGCAGTTGAAGTGGGCGTTACGCAGGGCGTACGGGTCGAAGGTCCACCGCATCGTGCGCGCCCCCGTGGCCCGGGCGACGTCGGCCTGGGCCTGCTTCAATCGGCGCCCGACACCCGTGCCCTGCACGCCCGGCGCGACGACGGCGGCCTGCGAGTAGTGGTAGAGCTCCCCGGCCTCGACCGCGCTGAAGCCGTAACAGAAGCCGACCAGCTCGCCGTCGGGGTCGAACGCGCCGAGCACCGACCCGGCGTTCTCGCGCAGCGCGGCGAGCAGGCGGGGGCTGATGCCGAACTCGGGGTGCTGGTAGGCGAAGACCTGCCGGTAGAGCGCCGACGCGGCCGACCACTCGCCCAGCCCCACCAGGTCACGCACCAGGACGCCGTCGCTCATCGTGCTCCTCGCCCCGAAAGATATGAAACGTATAGACGTCATCGTGCACCTGATTCCGCACGTTGACAATGCCGAGGAGTGATCTTAGCGTTCGCATATGCTCGACACGCTGCGCACCTGGACGCTCCTCGAGTCGCCCACCGGCGACAGCCGCGCGCTCGCCGCCCTCGCCTCGGTGCTCGAGGCCGACGCGGCTGAGGCCGGGCTGGCCACCGCGCGGGAGGGTGCCCACCTGCTGTGGACGCTGCCCGCCCACGGGGTCACGGGCGGGGAGTTGCTGCTGCTCAGTCACTACGACACCGTCTGGCCGGTCGGCACCCTGGCCGAGATGCCGTGGTCGGTGCAGGGCGACACCGTACGGGGGCCGGGCGTCTACGACACCAAGGCCGGGCTCGTCGCGCTCCTCGCCGCCGTCCGCCGGGTCGTGACCTCGGGCCGGCCCCACCCCGAGGTGCGCGTGATCGTCGTCGCCGACGAGGAGATCGGCTCACCGACCGCGGGCGACCTGGTGCGCGCCGAGGCGGGCCGGACCACCGCCGTGCTGGGGATGGAACCGCCGCACCCGGGAGGCGATCTGAAGACCGGCCGCCGCGGCAGCACCCGGGCCCGCGTCGAGGTGATCGGTGTCGAGTCGCACGCCGCCCTCGACCCGGAGGCGGGCGTGAACGCGATCGACGAACTGGTCGACCAGCTCGTCGCCTTCCGCGCGGTGGTCGCCGACCGGCCGGTGCTGCTGAACACCGGCACGATCGCGGGCGGTGGGCGCACCAACGTGGTGGCCGGTCGCGCCCACGCGGACCTGGGGCTGCGCTTCGCGGACCCGGAGAACGAGGAGGCCGTCCTGGCGGCGTTGGCCGGGCTCACGCCCGTACGGGATCGGGCTCTGGTGGAAAGTCGTCTGCTGGCACGCCGGCCCACGTGGCGGCCGGGTGAGGCCACCGCGGGCCTGCTCGACCGGATCGTCCGGGTGGCCGCCGGGATCGGGCAGACCCTCGCCGGTCGGCCGGCTGACGGCGCCGCCGACACCAACACGACCGGGGCGATGGGTGTGCCGACGGTCGACGGGCTCGCCCCGCCCGGTGGCGGCGCCCACGCCCGCCACGAGTGGGTCTCCGCGTCGGGCCTGGCGGCCCGGGCCGACCTGCTCGAAGCGCTGATCACCGGGCTGCACCGGACCGCCGGGACGGGTGTGAGGTAATTCGCGCGACGTCTTACCGACAACTCGGTGGCGGCAAGGCGGCGGAATCGCGAGGCTTCTCGCATGACGACGGCATTCGATCGTGAACTCGCGCGGGGCAGCGCGGAGCTGCTGCACGCGAAACGGCTCGAGTTGTCCACGCTCGAGATCCCGCCCGGTCGCGGGTGGAGCCCGCTGCACGAGCGGGTGGGCGAGGCGTTGCGGGAGCATCCGGGCAGCATCGGCGAGGTCATCACGATGCTCGCGACCGTGCAGGCCATCCTCGAGGAGCTTCCGCCGAGCCCCGCCGCCAACCGCGTCTCGGCCTTCAACGAGCTCTACCTCAAGATCACCCGGCGGGTCGACGGCGCGCTCGTCACCGGGGTCAACCAGCCCGAGTTCCTCGAGCTGCTCGACATCGAGTTCGCCAAGCGCTACTTCCACGCGCTCAGCCTGTGGAACGACGACGACGAGGACACGCCCGACGTCTGGGAGGTTCTCTTCAAGCGGGCCCGCGACACCGGGATGAGCCGCCTCGCCGCCGCCATGCTCGGCGTCAACGCCCACATCAACCACGACCTGGCGCTCGCGCTCATCGGCACCTGGAACGAGCTCGGCGCACCGGAGCCCGGGGACGACCTGATCCACCCCGACTACCTGCTGGTCAACGAGATCTTCTACGAGGAGATCCCGCCGCTGCGCCGCGGCTTCTCCACCGCCTGGCAACGCGACCTGGACGAGTTCGTCGGCCCGCTCGACGACTGGAGCCAGCGCATGCTGGTCACCGTCACCCGGGCCCGCGCCTGGGACCAGGGCCGCCGCCTGTGGCTGCTGCGCAACGACGCCGGCGACTTCGAACAGGCACGCCGCACGATGGACCGCGCGGCCGCACTGGTGGCGGAGTGGGCCATCGTCGGGGATCGCCTGGTCAGCGACGTCGGCGGGGGCTGGGCCTTCCTGCGCGGGCTCCTCATCCGGCGCCGCGAGCGGCCGACCTGGCCGAAGAGGTCACTCAGCCGTCGATGAGCCCGGCCGTTCGTGAGCCCGGCCGTTCGTGAGCCCGGCCGTCGCTGGGCTCAGTCGCCCAGTTGAGCGGCCCGCCAAGCGGCGACCTTGCGCTTGGGGGCGCGGGCCAGCCAGGCGTCCTGGATGATCTCGGCCAGCTCGCCCCGGGTGACCCGCCCCAGGTCGCGGGCGAGCAGCAGGACGGCGTTGTAGCCGTTCCAGTGCGGCGTGGTGAAGAACGGGGTGCTCTCGTCGAGGACCAGCGCCTGCTTGTCCGTCTCGGACTCGACGTGGAACGCGATCACGTCCTGGTAGAGCTCGCCGGTCAGCGGGTCACGCGCGTCCTTGCGCGGCCCCCGGAAGAAGCAGAAGGTCTTGCCGCCGACCGAGAAGCCCGGCCGCTCGGCGTCGCCGCCCATCACGACGTCGGGCATGGCCGTCGCCAGCTCGTGCACGTCCCCGACCCGCGCGGGCCGCTTGTCGTCGTCCTCGGACACGCCATCAGATTAAGGCCTCGTACGCCTCCGGCACCATGATCCGGAAAGGGGAAGTCTTCAGCTCCCGAACCAGGACAGGCTCCGGCCGTGGGACTCGGTCCAGGCGAGCGGCTTTCCGTCGAGGGCGAGGACGTTCTTGTGCAAGCCGTCGGAGGGCGGGGAGGCAAGTCGGGGAAGGGAACGACCGCGGGGTCCTCGGCCGAGATCCACCAGATCAGGGCCTCGAGCCAGGCCCGGTCGTCGGCCGAGGTCACGTCGAGGGGGTTGAGGTCGATACCGGCCCGCCACCCGACGCGGGGCAGGGCCGTCGGCGGCGTCAGCCCGGTCGCGTCCTTTGAAGATGGCCCGCTCCGCGCCTCCGGTTCCTGCTCCGGGCTGACGAACACGGTCACCACCGGCCCCGATCGGGGAGTGTGAACGGGCACTGACACACCGTGACGGGCGCCATAGCGACCACCGGTCACGGACTATGAAACCGCAGGCCGCGCCGACCCGCCGGGCAGCTTCAGTCACGGTGCGTTGAGCCAGCTCACACACGGGCTGCGTTTGTCGGATCGGGTGCCGGGTAGCGACCCGTGAACTCTGGGGGGAGCTGATTCGGGTGACGATCTTCGAGACCATGTCGGAGCCACGGGGCGGGCTACCGATCGACCGGGTCGTGTGCGCCGACAGCCTCTGCCGCGCGTTGCTGTCCATCGCGTCGGGAACGGCCGGTGACTGGGTGGCACGGACACCACTGCTGGGGCGGCGCGGCCACCTGCCACCGCAGCAGCGCAACTTCGAACTGGCCCGCGACGCGTACGCCGAGGCGATCCCGCACGAACTGGCCGACACCATCGACGCGGAGGCGATCGCGGAGTGGATCGTCGGGCACTACCAGGAGGCCGTCTATCCGGCCGCGCTGCTCGCCTCGCCGCACGGTTCGACCGCCCACCTCGCCGTGGCGCTCGGCGCGGCTTGGCTGCCCACGACCGTACCGCTGACCCTGACCTGGCCCGGCGGCTCACCCGGCGACTGGACGGGCGCGCTGGAATGGGGCGCCGAGCTGGCCCGGCGGATCAACGCCCGCAACCCGTCCGTCACCCTTCGGCAGGTGCACGACCCGCTGCGCGGCGGCGCGCTCTGCGGCGCCACCGTGCGGTTCCACCTGCGCTGGCTGGCCCTGCCGCAGGCGTACGAGCGTTTCCTGCGCACCCGGCTCGTGCCCGGCGCCGGCACGCTGCTCCTACGTGACCTGCGCACCTGGCCGGTGACCGCGGTCGCCGACCGGCACGGGTTCCAGATCGGCAGCCCGGTCGCCGGTGCCCGGCCCGAGGACTACTCGATCGGCAACCCGGAGTTCCGGCTGATCCTCGAGGGGCTCGGCGCGGGCTCCTGGCCCCGGGTCGACCCGGACACCCCGCCGCGGTACGCGGAACGTTCCGGTGAACCCTCGCTCGGCGTCGACCTGGCCCGGCTGGGGCGCCCGTCGCACCGTCTGCTCTACGCCCGCCCGGAGACGCTCAGCGCCTGCGTGGCCGACCTGCTGCGGCAGTGGCGGCAGGACGCGGGGGACCGCTGCGTGATCGAGAGCGGCCGCCTGCTCGACCCGTGGATGGTCCGGGCGAGCGGCATAGTCCCGTACTGGTGCGAGTCGGCCGCCCGCATCTCGGTCGAGGCCGCCGAGCTGTGGCTGGCCGGCAGCGGTCGCTTCGGCGGCGTCACCGTCCTGCCCGAGTCGCCCGGCTATGCGGGGGAGCCGGTCGCGACCCTGTCGCAGTGGCGTTCGCTGGCCGCGTTCGGCCGGACCCGTGATCCTGTCGACCGGTTCGCCGCGAGCCGCTACCCGACGCTGCCGGTCGCCACCGGTCACGCCACCCGCATGCTGGCCGGTTCCGCGCTGCGGCCGCTGCCGCCGGCCATGTCCATGCCGTACGCCCTGGACCGCCTGCAAGTCTCGGGGTCGTCGCTCGGCATGCTGTTCAGCTAGCGATGACGAACCCCGGGCCGCAGAGGCAGGTCGATCGTGTAGCGGTGACGACCCCCGGGCCGCAGAGGCAGGTCGATCGTGTCGTCCCGAGCGATCCGTGCGGAACGAAGGTCCGGCTACCCGGCGTGGAGCGGTTCACAGTCCCCGGCACGCAGCGAGGACCGGCCCGCGTTCCACGCGTCGAGGATCGAGGCCGCCCAGACGTTGTCGAGCGCGAGCGCGCAGCGCGCCCCGAACAGCACATCCCCGGCGAGTTCCGGCTCGGCGACGGCGAACGAGCCGCACATGTCGTGCGCGGCGATCTGCTCGTGCACCGCGTCGGCCTCGACGTGCTCGTCGTAGAACGCGGTCGCCGCCGCGTCGCCGCCGAGGCGCCGCAACCCGTTGGCGTAGGACCGGTTCGGCAGCGACGACGTCATCTCGTACGCGGCCAGGTGTCCCAGCAGCATGCCCCGGCTCTTGCGGTGCAGGCCGAACAGTGACATCACGTTGTTCACCGCGAGCGTCGGCCCGCCGACCGAGCCGACATATCCCCCGTACGTCTGATCGAGGCCGAACCACCGCAGGGTCTGCTTGAACAGCTCCTGGTGCATCCGGGACGCCACCCCACCGCCGTACTCGTCGGCCTGGATCTCCACGAGGGCGGCCTTGGCCCGGCCGGCGAGCCGGGGAATCGCCCAGGTGTGCGGATCCGCCTCGCGCAAGTGATAGACCGAGCGGAGCGTGACGAACTCCTCGAACTGCTCGCACGTGGCCCGCCCGCGCAGATGTCCGGCAAGCCGACCGGTTGCAACCGTCAGTGACGGACGGCACATTTCGATACGGGTACGTTCCGTTTCGCATCAGTCCGGGGTTAGGGTGCCCAAGGATTCGGAACGGATCCGTTTCGAAAAATGGGGGAACACACGTGGACGCACCAGCGACCGCACCCGCCGGACACCCCCGGCGCTGGGTCATTCTCGGGGTACTGGTCATCAGCCTGCTGGTGGTCGTGCTCGATAACACCATTCTGAACGTCGCCCTGCGGACGATCGCCGACCCGGAGCACGGGCTCGGCGCCACGCAGAGTCAGCTCGAGTGGGCCATCAACTCCTACACCCTGGTCTTCGCCGGTCTGCTCTTCACCGCCGGCATCCTCGCCGACCGTCTGGGTCGCCGGATCACCCTGGTCACGGGCCTCGCGATCTTCGCGCTGGCCTCGCTGATCTCCAGTTACGCCAACACCCCCGGCCAGCTCATCGGGGCCCGCGCACTGATGGGGCTCGGCGCCGCGGCCGTCATGCCGGCCACCCTTTCGATCATCGCCAACGTCTTCGAGCCCCAGGAGCGCGGCCGCGCGATCGGCATCTGGGCCGGTGCGGTCGGCCTCGCCGTGGCGATCGGCCCGATCGTCGGCGGCCTGCTGCTCGAGCACTTCTGGTGGGGTTCGGTCTTCCTGATCAACGTGCCGGTCGCGATCGCCGGCGTGATCCTCGTGCTCGTGCTCGTGCCCGAGTCACGTGACCCGAAGCCCGGTCGCATCGACTATCTCGGCGTGCTCCTCTCCATCATCGGTCTCAGCCTGCTGACCTACGGCGTGATCGAGGGCGGCGAGGCCGGCTTCGGCGACCCGAAGTCGTGGGGCACCCTGGCCGGGTCCGTGGTCATTCTGGCCGCGTTCATCGCCTGGCAGATGCGCATCGAGTTCCCGTCGCTGGACGTGCGGCTCTTCCGCAACCGTCAGTTCTCGGCCTCGACCGGCATGATCGGCCTGGTCTTCTTCGCCGCGATGGGCGCGATGTTCTTCGGCGCGTTCTACCTGCAGCTCGTCCGCGGTTACGGTCCGCTCGCGTCCGGCGCGCTCTTCGTCCCGTTCGCGCTCGGCCAGATGATCTTCGCTCCGCGCAGCGCCGCGATGGTCAAGCGGTTCGGCCCCAAGGCGGTCAGCTTCGTCGGCCTGCTGCTGGTGGCCACCGGTCTCGCGGTCTGGCTCTTCATCGGCCAGGACACCCCGATCTGGCTGGTCGGCGCCGCGTTCTTCCTGATGGGCGTGGGCATGGCCAACGTGATGCCGCCCGCCACCGAATCGATCATGGCAGCGCTGCCCCGCGAGAAGGCGGGCGTCGGCTCGGCGGTCAGCAACACCATCCGCCAGCTCGGCGGCGCGCTCGGCGTGGCGGTCCTCGGCGCGGTGCTCTCCTCGGTCTACCGCGGCAACCTCGGCAACGCGACCGACGGCCTCCCGGCCCAGGCGGCCGACGCGGCCCGCGAGTCGATCTCCGGGGCGTACGGGGTCGCCGAGCAGGGCGGAGCGGCGGCACCCGCGCTGATCCAGCAGGCCAACGCGGCGTTCCTCGACGGCATGCACTACGCGGCGATCGGCTCGATGGTCTTCGCGCTCCTGGGCGCCGTGGTCGCGCTGATCTGGCTGCCCGGCAAGCGCCCGGCCGCCGCTCCCGCCCCCACCTCGGCGGAGGGCCTCGCCGAGGAGCAGGGCGTGGAACTGGTCGAGGCGTGACGTGTCGGTAACATGAAAACCATGACCACGGTTTCTGTGGCCGGCCAGGAGCGTAAGGCTCCCGGCCGGCCGCGCAACGCTCGCACCGACGAGGCGATCCTGCACGCGGTGCTCGACCTGCTCAGCGAGGGCCAGAGCGTCGCCGCCATCTCGATCGAGGCGGTCGCCGCGCGGGCCGGTGTCGGCAAGGCGACGATCTATCGCCGCTGGCCCAACAAGGAGGCCCTGATCATCGACGCGATCGCGGCGATGAAGGGCCCGCTGCCCGAGCCGGTCGGGGAGTCGGTCCGCGACGACCTGGTCGTGCTCGTCAAGGCGAACCGCAAGGGCCCGTCCCGCAGCGTCAGCAAGGTGACCGCCTGCCTCCTGCCCGAGCTGCTGCGCGACGACTCGATCATGACGATGTACCAGGCCGTCGTCGAGCCGCGCCGGGACGTGATGCGTGGCGTGCTGCGGCGCGGCATCGAGAGCGGGGAGTTGCGGGCTGACCTCGACGTCGAGCTGACGCTGCTCATGCTGACCGGCCCGTCGATGCTGCACGGCCTGTTCCAGTGGGCTCCGCGGGTGCCCGACGAGGGCTTCGTCGAGGCCCTGGTCGACGCGGTCCTGCGTGGCGCGGCGGCCTGAGCTGGTGCTTCGCGGAACGTGAGAGCCGGGCGTGGGGCCTTTCGGCAGCCACGCCCGGCCACGCGCCGTCCGATCCGTGCCGCTCCCGCCCCCTCGGTGGGAACGACCCCCCGTTATCGGATCCGCCCGGCACCCCCCACTCTGCTGCACGTCCGGCCCGCGCAGGCGGAATCCGAACGAATCCGGATGTCCGGTCGTTGACATCGGGGGTGGCCGATGACGACTAACGTCGATGTTCCACGCTTGACGACCCCGCGGAGCGTGTCTTGTCACAGTTCGCCGTGCTGCCCGACCCCGGCCAGGCGCAGACCCTGGACGAGGTCACCGGCTCCCTGCGCCTGCTCAAGACCTGGGCGGGCAACCCGTCCTACGAGACGATCACCGCCCGCGTGAACGGCCCGCGCCCGCCGTCCGGCCAGGTCGGCAAGACCACAGTGGTCGACTGCTTCCGCGCGGGCCGCCGCCGGCTCGACCCGGACCTGGTGGTCGCGGTCGTTCAGGCTTTGCACGCCGATGCCGGCTACGTCAACCAGTGGCGGCAGGCGCTGCGGGTGGCCAGCGGGGAGACCCGGGGCGCGGCCGACCAGGTACGCGTCCTGGGGAGGCTGCCCGCCGAGACGTCCGGCTTTCTGGGGCGTACGCCGGAGATCGCCGCCCTGCGACCGTTGCCCGCCGGCGCCGGGTACGTGCTGGCCGGCATGCCCGGGGTGGGCAAGACCAGCCTCGCGGTGCACGCCGCGCACCGGTTCGCCGCCGCCCGCCGGTTCGACCGGATCCTCGCGGTCAACCTGCGCGGGAGCCACGCCGACCAGCCGCCCGCCGACCCGGCCGCGGTGCTCGACGGCTTCCTGCGC
>Ga0247781_1000179_pt1 | contig 18914 bp, 19 predicted proteins | sample UWRJL184509B5_FD_179922 | JGI IMG/M metagenome (GOLD analysis project Ga0247781, IMG submission 179922) | Plant litter microbial communities from Arlington Agricultural Research Station in Wisconsin, United States - UWRJ-L184-509B-5 | ecosystem: Environmental > Terrestrial > Plant litter >...
GGCAGAGTGCACAACGGCCTTTGAGAGCCTGGCCGAGGTTGCTTTCCAGAGAGGGCCGCTCGCTAGCTTCCCTCTACTCTCCACTGTAGGCAAGTTGGCCACGGCGCTATTCAGCGATGCTATTTATCGTGCACGGTACCTAGAGCGGGTTCTCAGAGAGACGTACGGTAGCGATACAAAGATGCTGGACCCGTCCTATGCAACTACGATTGGCGCTAAAATCGGCTTGCCCGTAGCCACAGTCTCGGAACCAACCACGTTACTTTTTACAAACTACAATGGAATTGGGGAGGAAGCTATCAGACTTGGTATGTGGAGTCAGCTGTGTAATTGTGTTTGCCATGCTAACTGGGCAGGCTACGACGTTCATAAGGGGTCCGCGGATGTGAACGTGTGGGAGATGTAAGTGAACTAATTACATGAGAGGAGTTGTTATTAATGAATGATAGTATGCGAGCCTGTACGGCAGCGCCTGCGTAGGTTTCTCGTTGATTCCTAACCCTGTTCGGCAACTAACTCTCCGCAGCTATTTCAAACCTAAGTATATCGAAGGGGTAGGCCCTCTGCAAGATGCTGGCATTCTCCAGAATAATCCGCTTACTATTGCCTTGTCGGAGCTCCATGCGGTTTACCCTGCCGTATCCACACCCCAGTTTCTAATCAACCTTGGGACAGGAACGGTACGTAGCCCGGACGGACCTCAAGAGAATAAAGCCCTCAGTATCCTTGGAAACAACTTTATTATGCGACTTTTTAGATCCTACATGTCACTTCTTAGGGGTCGAAGGCCCTGGGAAGAGTTCCGGCGCTCAATCAAGAGATCGTGTGTCACAGACAGATTTTTTCGCCTAGATGTCACATTTGAAGGCGCTGAGCCAAAACTGGACGACGTTAAAGCCATACCAGAACTTAAATACATGGTGCGTGCTGACAAGGCTCTATCTTTGGCCATCGACGAAATATCTAGGTGCATAACAGCATCTCTCTTTTACTTTGAGCTAGAGTCGATTCCTGAGAGGCGAGATGGAGAGTTTTCGGTAGTGGGCTGTTTATTCTGCTTTCGTAGAAGATCTGACCCTGCCCTAGCGGCTCTCGCTGAGAAGCTGTCGAAATCGTCGGCAAGGTTTATTATTAATGGTGTTAAAATCCCTGGCGACATTTTGGATCCGTCTTTTTGGGATAGAGATGGCAACTTTCAGAAACGCGTTTCTTTCAAGACAAGTGAGGAGATTCTAATCTCGCTAAGAGAGGAGGGATGTCGTGAGTATCCGATTAGCGGTGCACCGTTCTTAGTAGATAGGCTCGTGACAACGCAAGGCCTGAATGCCCACTTTGGCACCGCGGATCATAGGAGTAGAAAGAGACCATGTATTGACGAGGGATATAGAAGGAGAAAGAGACAGAGGTTCTTAAAGAATGGATCTTAGATTGACGGACTAGGATAAGCTCCCTCCTTAATTCCAACCCTATATAAAATAATGCATAGCTTGATATTTTTATTTAATTTGAGTTTGTTATTAATAATATCTGATCACACAACCACTAGCCACGGAAGCCACGGCGCAGTTCACTGTTATGGAAGGAGATCTAGCGCTTGAATATATATATAAACAATTGTTCTCGCCTTCCTCCTTTTGCGAGGGCTAGGTAAAGTCTTATACCTTTCCTTGCTATTACTCGGTCTTTGTATTACTTTTATGTGTAACAACACAAGTCAACAAGCAAGATTATTGTGACAAAGGCATTGCATGCCGGGAACGGAAGAAATTAGTGCTTTGAAGATTGTAACAAAGAAATCAAGAGGCGAAATAGAGTGCAGAACCAGGCATTCTTCAATCCTAGGGACAGATTAATCACATATTTCCTCCTCCAACTCTGACCATACATTTAATCTAGTGCTTCTAAAAATCTTCTATTAATACTCCTAAAGAAATCAAATCATTATACTAATATTTAACAAAATCTGCTAGTTCCTGCATATAAATAGCGTTAAGCAACCAAATCTAATTACACAAGTCGGCTGGAGCACTAGCTATTTCTACATTCTCTTGTTCCGTCGTTGTGAAGCTTTGGCTTGCCATTTTTACTCGTCCCTCTTCTAGTACCATAATCAGATTCTTTTGGCTTTGAATAACGTCATTCATCGCTGCGATATCTATACCCATCTGGAGAATTTTTGCTGTAGCTTCTCTATACCTCTCATCCAAATCCTTGTATTCGCCTACGAGATATTCATACTTTTCCCTCCACCAGTACGTTATGCTATATTGCTCGAATAGACGTCTTAGCACTTGCGCGTAGTCCGAAAGTGTGTTCGAGAATTTAGTACAAGTTCTCTCTAGAGTCTCTGACGTGTGATACCACTGCTTGGGCGGGAAGCCACTAGCCGGCGGGAAGCCACTAGCCGGCGGGAAGCCACTAGCAGGCGGGTGGGCACGCATGCCAACGTTATTTGTGAAGCCTAGATGCGGACGACTCTGCCAAGATGTGAGCTAAATAGCAAGTAATACGTCAGATATAGGCACTTACGTCTTGCAGTTCATTTCTCCCGGAGCCACGTAGGTGTGTTGCGTTTGCGGAAACAGACATTGTAATAGATGAAGACTAAGATGGCTCTGAGAACTCGATAGTTTTCCTTATTTAGCTTTAAACTAAATGAGCGGCGGTTATACTATGTTGAATGCGTAGGTGAATTCAACAATTTAATTCCAAGTGATGTGCTATCTCTGAGATTCATAACAGTTAAGAGTCGCTTAAATCGGCTCTTTAATGCCAGGCTATGCTAGAGATCTCAGTTCAACGATTTTATTTTTAGCAGATCTATTTTTATATGGAATGGCGGTAACTGGTCTAAAAATATACCAAGTGGGAAAATAATCGCAATCTTAATAAGGATTTGCTCCAGACACTCAGCCTCAGCCGCTCCGCCACTTCACAACACTAAGAAAAGAACCGAGGGTATATGTTTTCTAATGAGTTATTGGATATCTCAAAGTAAGCTCAGAAATGTACAATAATAGTGGTTCATATATATAAATACATTATAATTAAAAGTGCACTCTTTAATTGCTTTAAACCTTTTCGTCTATTCTTTGATATTAACTCAATGGATGCCAACATATTTCCAGCAACGAATTGTACTTGCCAGTCTAAGCAATCAAATAACTGGCACCAAGGTACCTTCGAGGATAACATACCGACCGGTTATGAGGATTCTCTACTTCTATTCCCAGACGTTACCTCCCAAAGCTACGGTGAATACTCTACTCTGCCTTATCCGGCCTCGCAGCTCCCCATTGATCCCTCAATCCTACAAGACACAAAGCTTCCAGGGGCTGATGTAGACTCAGTAGCATGGGTCCAGAGGCTAGATAGGTTGGAAAAGGCTCTCGAGCAGCTGCAAGACCCTACGCTACTACGACAACCTAGTCGAAACTGGTCGAAACTCGAGGATCTTGAAAAGACAGTAGAAGGGATGCAGTTAAGGATCAATCACATTCAAGATGCAATTACTAGCGTGGAAAATTGGGCAGAGACGATGAATAATGTTTATAAAGAATTCAAAGGGGCGGTGTGTGAGATACTAAGGCTTATTAATTGCCGAGAGCATCTTTTAAAGGTGTTTAATAAGTCTTCTTAGCCGTCATTTCCAATTTCGCGCTTAGATGTTTTATTCTTTATAGGAGATGAGGGTCGGGGTCCGAAGAATACAACTATAGGATTCATTCAATCGTGCTAAACAATCAACAGCTTCACGCTGCAGTTATATTCGTCACTTACGCCATATGAAACAGAAACTAATGTATAGCAACTAAATCAATATTTTTCCTTAGACAATAGCCAACAGACCGGCGCAGAAAGCCACCAAAGTAACCGCGCAACAGAGGCCTCCTATAAAAAGTCCCATGAGATCACCCTGCACTATCTGGATCCAGTTAGGCAGGCTACTAAGCTTAGAATGCAAAATATGTAGAGTAACAACCGTTATAATAAAAGGGATACAAAAGATGAGCCCAAACACTAAGTGAAACACAACCCTCCAGACCCTAAGTTGGAAGAAGGTCGACCTAAATATAGAAAAGAGAGTCGAACAAAGTATAAGAAATATTAATACCAATCCAGCGATCCAAATATCCTGGATAGTTCTCGTCGTGATTTTTGTCAATGCTATGTCGAAAACCTGAATGCTGCTGAAGTCTTCTCCAAGGCTATTTCGAATCTCTAACGGTATAATGCCGGAGATATTAGGCGGTAAGTTATAGCACAATACACTATCCGCTCGTCCTATGCAAAACTGGTTTGTGCCAATTGAGCAGTTCCTTGGAAGAATCGCTTCAATGGCGGCAGGAACTGCAGTGGCAACGGCATTTGCAGCACTTCGAACCTGGCTAATCACCTCTGGAATCGCCGTTTCGATACTGTCGACCGCAGTATTAGCAGCACCCCCAAGCCGACTTACCGCACTAGGAAGTGTTGTTTCAAGACTGTTCGCGACGTCTGTAACATGAGACCCAATTGAATCAATCAAGTTCCCATTCTGGCCAATACCTCTCTCGTGCAGAGCGCTGCCTAAGAAGGACGTAAAGTTGAACTAAGATGACCACGGTTAAACCTTGCTAGAGAAAATATGCGGGACTGCTCACATGTAAAGTGAACACCCCGGTCTTTTTGTTGCTGTCTCTACAAAACGCCAATATTCCTAGAACCATAGAAACGGCAAATAAAACAATTAGTGTGCTAGACCAGCCTCGCTTTAACCACTTGCGCCCATCCATTATAATAGATTACTCAAGAAAGTTGCTTTGCTAAAGGCTAAGAACATTTTCATTTCTCTTGCTTGCCTTTTTATAATTGAGATTTATGGCGTAACGGACTTAATTCTGTTGTTGCTAAATTTAATACCGAAACCTACAAAATAGGATCCTTCCAACTCCTAAAGTACGGGGTCAAATAAACTACTAGAAGCTGAAAAAGAATCCCTGTATTACGGACGGGGATATTAAGTGCCTCTTTTTGTCAACCGCTTGCCATTTATAGCGTCTTGATACAGTACAAGCTCACTGTTATGCAGAGTTCGTACTGTAGTTATTATCACTAAAATTAATAATAGCTTCTCTCACGGTAACGGATCCCTCAGATTATCCTTAGGTGCGTTTTAAGTGACTATTTATGCATATAATGCTCCGACTTCCACTCTTCTATTCTATAATAAAACTATACAAGATAAGAATAGTAACAGGCAAGCATAAGCTATAGTTGAGAAAAGGTGGCTAAAACCAAATCCTTGTTTTAAGATGTAGCCATTGTATTAGGAGACGCCCAGATTGAAATACGAGAGGGAAGATCAGTTTCTTTAGAGAGATGGTTAAGGCTTTACATGTATAAGTGTAATTATTTTTATTCATTAATTAAGGATCCGATGGCAATAAAAGTCTAGAAGTTCAGGCCTAGACCTGCGATTTTTGCTATACGGACATTAATATTATCCCAAGCGTTATTACATATTAGTCTTAGAATACTATCTACTGGGAATACAATTACGGATCTAGTTGTGTTTGTATTGGGTCGAAACAATGGCATCCTTAGCTCAATTAGTCGAATTTAATGAACAGGGACCTGAAACTATCCTCTTTGTCCACAGTTCGTTCGGCTCCGCAGAAGATTGGTCCGCCGTAGTTCTTCGGTTGCTCCAACAAACGCGGAATTACCACGTACTGCTCCCTACTCTACATCCATACGACTTTTTCAGTCCAGAAAAAGGCGTCTCCGTCCTGTCACAAATCATTCGCGAGAAAGCGAAGAATGGAATATCTCATATCGTTGGCTTGGGCATCGGAGCACACATAGCTGTCTTATTAGCACAGACTAACGCACATATGGTGAGGAGTTTGTGTCTTACGGGATACTATTCGACCTCTTCATTTGCTCGGATGATACTAGGCACTGCAGTCTTCTTATCTGCCTTTATTGCCCTTCCCAGTAGATGGAAGGCATGCTCCGTTGCAAAGGCGTTTCTGAGTGACTTCCCAGCCCAAGGCAAACTAACTGGTACTATCATCGCCAAAGTTCATATAGAGCGAAAATTGTCCTTTAGCCGCCGGACGAAATTTATTCGCTCAAGATTATTCGCAAATGTGATTCAATCTATAGCCTTTAAGAATTGGTGGAATGAGTTTGATACTCTTGATTGGGAACTAGATTTGAAGGAGGCTAGTCTTTTCAGTTCGTCGAACGAAGTTGCAATGAAAGATTTCGGTTATTGATGGCTCAAATAGCTGGCTAATACACGCCTGTATTCTAGAGTTACTTTAACTTATCAGACTCGTGAGAATTGGAACCTTCAGCAAGAGTTTCTTTAGGATCCGTAACTAAGAACTTTATTCTATTTGCTGCGCCTGTCGCTTTCGGGAGGAAACCACCTTTTTATCAATTAACTTTGAACTTGGATGTACCAGAATTGTTCTCGAGTCGTCTCCAGTAACATCCTCGTAACAACTTGCGGGACTGAGGGTAAACCCATTTTTGTCGTATATATTATATCCTCCCTTCTTATACTGCCATGCCTTTCGTTCCACTTCCATAGCCGGAACCATCTCCTCTCGGATTTCACCATTTTCTTTAACTATAAAGGTGACTGGCACGCCCATTATGCTGACTGGACTACTTCCCTCTGAGGTTCCTGAGGGCGAAGCCACAGCGTCTTGGACTCTAAGTTGTGTAGCTCGTTTTCGCCGAAGAGCTCCAATTCCCTTCGCTCTAGGCGATTGTTTTGTGGATGCTAGCTCTTTTGGGGATGCTTGCCACCAAGCAAGGAGCTCCTGTGCATCTTTAACCCTCTGTTCTCTTTCATCTTCCCCCTTCTCTTGCTGCTCTTGTTCTTTCACGGCGGATTCTCGGCTTACTGTTGTAGCGGTACCTTCACCATCTATCCGCCGCCGCTTTTCCCTAGCCTCGTCAGCCTGCCTCCCGAGCCTCTGCAAAAGACTCATTGCATTCGCCCGGGACTCGGAACCGAGTATTGGGTTTCTTTTTGTTGAGTTATTTTCCCTGGCTTTTGCAGCAGGTGGGAGGGCTTGGCCAGTGTTCTGCCCTTCCGTAGCTTTCGGTAGGTGTAGAAAGTGAGTACCTTGTACCAGCAACGGTTGTAACTGTTTCAGCTGCCACTGTTCCCTTGCGGCTTTATCCCGAAGTACATCTTGTATACTTTCGTTTAGCTGGTTTCGCTCTTTAAGTAGCATTTCTCTGTCCTGCTCCAGCCGCGACTTCTCTTCTTCAAGTTGATTTCTGTCTTGCTCTACTTGTCGCCGCTCCTTCGCCAGCTGCGACTTTTCCGCTTCCCATTGTTGATTCAGATTTTTCTTCTCGTTTTCAAGCTGACTCCTATCTTGTTTCACTTGCTGCCACTCGTGTCCTAGCTGCTCCTTCTCCTGATGTGAGTCTTGTGTTACTTTTTGTAACCTTTCGCTTGACTTCGTTATCTCTTCTTGTAGGCGCTGCTCTACTTGCTGGAGCCTCGCTCTCTCACTTTCTAGTTGTTTCTGAGCTTCTAGTAGACCTTTCTCTTTTTCATCTTCAAGATGTTGAAGGCGTTCCTCTAGCCCTATTCTAACTTCTAGGAGTTTCTGTAGTTCATGTTGAACTTTCTCTTTCTCTTCTAAGCCTTTCTGAAGCCGGTCTTTCAAATGTCTCTCTTCTTCTTTTGCGAGTTCTTGGGCCTCCTGCTGTCTTGCCTTCTGTTCTTCTAATTGTTTTCGGGCTTCCTGATGAAGCCTCGTGTTCTCATCTTCCAGTTGTTGAATCCTTTTCTCAGACTTTCTCAATTCTTCTAGATATTGTTCGGCTTCATGTTGGAGCCGCTCCTCCAAGCCTATTTTGTCTTTCAAGCTTTGGTCAGCCTCGCGTTGGAACTTCTCTTTCTCTTCTCGAAGTTGCTGGGCTTCTTGTTCGAGCATAGCTTTCTCATCCTCCAACTGCTGGGCTTCCTCCTGGTCTGTATTGTCGCCTTGGTGGTAGAGAAGCTCTACCTCGAGCCTCCTGTTGTCTTCCTCAAGACGCTGCTGATATTCTCGTTGTATTTCTTTCTCTCTCTCTAACCGTTGCTGTCCTTCATATTGAAGTTGGTCTTTCTCCTGTTTGAGTTGTTGGGTTTCGTCCCTTAGATGTGAATTCTCCTCCTTCAATACCATAATCTCTTTATTATGCTTCTGGCCTAATTCTTCGGTAAGTTTTGCGCGTATCTTGCCCCTTTCTGCTCCGAGTTGATTCTGGATCTGTATGTCAAAATCCTCGATAAGTCTCTTCTTCTCGTTCTCCCATTTCATGTTTAACTCCTCATTAAGCTTCTCAATAAGCCTCATCTTCTCAGTTGCTAGGATCTCCTGGACTTGTTGGTTTATATTCTCTCTGTCCTGTCCTAATTTTTGCTTCTCACCTTCTAGGCTCCTCCTCTCGTCTTCCAATTTCTGTCGGCTTTCTTCCAATTCGCTCCTCATCTCCTCTAGTTGCCTCTCCCCATCATGTAACTGTCTCTCTCGTATTAGGTCTTGACTCTCTTCATAAGCCAACCAGTTTCCCGGCCTGGACCTTCGTCTGGCACTGATGTGGACATGGTTGAATTCCGGCGTTCCAAAGAAAGCCATGTATACAGATTTGCGAACAAAGAACGGTGTGACCTCTTCAAAATTCTCTGGACAATGTAGTTTGTCTGCAAAGAGTAACGGGTTTGTTTGTTTTCGCTCCATTATCGAAGGTTTTCCAAGTCTTGTAGGCGACTCTACCACGTTATCTAGCTCTGCAGTTATAATGACGTCTTCTATTGACAATTCCCTGGCTGTTTGAAAGAATCTTATCATTTGGCTTTTGTAGGACTCAAAGTCAGAGCTTTCGTATGAGAACCGAGCCAGGGGCCGAGCCTCTAAAAGTGCATTTTGTGCAATTATACTTTCCGGAGACACCCGCAATACGTCACGGATTTCTTCAGACTCAAATCCTAGCTCGAAGAGTAGGGTCGCAATTTCATGGACGGCTTTGGGGCTCTCCTTGTAAGTCAGATTTTCCCGAAGGATGCAGTCCTTCTTTTTGCGCTTCGGAGGGATATCTGTCCATCTCCGCATCGCGATCATCCACCCCTGACGGATCCCAAGATCCAGTCTGTCCGCATCATCTCCTGGAACAAACGCAATCGAAGAATCAGATTCTTGGATCTTGACGTAGCCAGGCTCTTGGTTTACACCCGTGTACATCCGAGACAAGGCAGAGTTCATAGTTTCTCCTGGAAAACGGTGTACTAAATTCGACAGACATCCCAGGGGACCCTCTAGCCAGTTAAGGTCCTCGAAGAACGTAGAGAACGAGGGTATCAAGCGATCGGTGCTAACATAAAGCAGCCTTTCCCACATGACGCCCCGCTCCTGTTCATTAAATTCGCCGAAGATTTCCCCTGTGTGCAATTTTGCGTAGAGCTTTTCTCTGTCCTTCCGGCACGACCCCGGAGCGGTGCCCTCCACAGCCTTCACTGTGCCTGAATCAACCCTCCGCATCACGCCTGGGTCATTTGCACACATGCCTTCGAGCCAGACGCTCCGGTTGAGTCGCAGATAATTTAGGCATAACTATACCAGTCAATATTATATCCGCTGACTTTGAAGACATTAACTTACATCGTGTAACCAGTCGGCAAACATCTTGTGAGTTACGGTCAGTCTCATACCGCTGCTTAGTCCTGGTATATCTAGCTGGATGTCAAATTGAGCCCTGAATTCTGGGTTGCGGAATATTTGTTTGAGGTTATTGAACATGGCTCCCTTAGACTTGATCTCGGATTTAGATTTCGTGCTTTTCGTCTTGCTCTTAGAAATATACTCTAAACGAGCCCACCACCTCTTCTCTAAAAAGGGGTCTCCGGGCCCTCCATAGCCTTGATACCGGCGGATTTTGCAATAGAGCTCGCCGTGATCTGGGTCTCTTTCAGCTGAATACTCCTCAACGAGGGTATTCTCTAAAGTCGGATCAATATCTAGAGAGAAAGGTGAGCACTAAGGTCTCTAAAGAGTTTAGAAGTGGTATACCTAAGTGAAAGAGGTCGACAACCCAGCGTCTAGCCCTCGAGGGCAAGGCCTTCTTGGCTGCCTCGGCTCGACTCCGGCCCCGAAGGCATTGCAGACGAAATCCAGGAGGAAATATCAAGTTTGGATAACCATTACCCGCAGTCGGGCCTTCTAACAATTTTTGAAGAGGAACTCCTGATGTTTGCAATGCGGCTTCGAGGTCCTGCCTGCTAATTTTTGCGGGAATATGATATTTAGGGTTTAATCCTTGAAAATCTTCTCGGAATAAATCGGCAAGGATTTGCACGTTTTCTTTATCTTCACCACTTGGAAAATCAAGGATATAGACATCGATGCTAGCGGTGCCCCAATGCTTGCTGCTTCTCTCTACCGCCAATTTGCACTCACTTTTGAAGAAATCCGACCGCTGCATCTTGGTTCTTGGTTACTCTTGGCTTGTCAGGGGGGAACTGTGATTTCCTGGGGTGAGGAAGGGAGTTATTGCTGCTCGCGCGGTGTCCGTTTTTGACCCCGGGGCGCTATAAATAACATGCGGAATCTTCCCCAAGCCCTAGTACCCAATTTAGTACAGAATTTATAAGAGTGGCATCAACCTGCTCGTGGATAAGACAGCAGTAACTACAACTCACTCTGCTATGGCCTCACAACTAGAAAAACGCCATACACAACTTGACTTCAGAAAGCTCAGGGGGCTCTGGGAGTCTAGTTCTCCAAATGGTGCTTCCGAGGATTATAAGACTTCCCTTGCTAAAGAGGCCTCACCAAAAAGACTTAACAATCCGATTGCCGAGGCTACTGAACTTACGACGAGCCAAAATCGTATGAAGTTAGAGGGACACAGGGTTAGAGCCTCTGTCGCCGCAAAAATAGGATCTCCATGGGAACATTATGAGAAGATGTATGCACTACGACTAGGACTTGATCATCGAGCCATAGTGGCAGAGGAGAGACATGCATTGCCTGGCGAGCTGGCAAATGTGTATTCAATTCGGCAATTTACGGATTCCGGTGCGCAGACAAAGCAGGATATGTTCCGGGATATCCAGCACCAAAATTTTGTCACCGCCTACGACATATTCTGGTTCGAGGATATCTGTTATGTCGCTTTGGAATACATGCCCTGCTCCCTTTATGAGGTTCGAGGTAACGAGCACCTGACTGAACGGCGACTCGCTTCAATAATTGGGCAGGTAAGCTACACGTTTTAAAGAGGTTTTACAATCCACTGATACTGGCAGATACTCGATGGCCTTTCGTATTTGGAGCAGATGGGATTAGAGCATGGTTCATTGACTTGCTCCAACATCTTCCTAAGTTATGATGGCATTGTTCAAATCGGTAAGTAAAAAGAGCATGTTAGTGACTTGATTAACATAGGAATAGGGGAACAGGAACAGTGTCACGGAACACAGCCCGGACAATCTGTTCGGAAAGATGTCCGAGACTTGGGTCCAATTGTAATGAGCCTAATAACGGGCGACGATAAGGATGATACAGATATCTTAGATCGCTGGTCTAGGTCATGTGCATTGGACTTTGCAATTAAGACTGCATCCGCAGCTTCAATGGCTGATGTTTTGCAGCATCCGCTCTTGCAACTTCCTTGGAGAGAAGTTAGTCTAAAAGGATTGGTAAATTTCGGCATCGCGAAGGCCCGGAGGGGTTGCAGGGCTATGGTTGATCAATAAGCAAATTTTTCGTCTCCTTTAATAACCATTTTTAACTCTCTATATTTAGAAAAGATCTTTCAGTTGGGGCGATGTTAGCTATTTAGTGGGTAGTTCTAAATATACACGTTTTGAAGGACGCTGAATATGGTCGCGAGGGGCTCAATAAATATACTATTCCTTTTTGACCAACTCCAGGAAATAAAGAGCCGTAAGAATTCAGAAACCGAATTAAAAGCTATGCGGGCGAGCAGTATTGAAAGGCGAGAATGGCGAGAAAAATGTCGCAAATTGCTGGCAGACCATATATGTAAGTTGTAATTATATTGGATTGAGAATTACTCTAAACCAGCATTTTAGGTCAACGCACTGGCACTGTTATAGAACCCTCGAACGTCCGGCTAGTCACTGGCAAGGACGACCAATACTGCTGGCAGGCTCTTCCACATATGCGCCACCTTTTCTCGAAGCAGCTTAGTGACCATAGTCTCGGAGCGTTCAAAGACCTCTGCCAAGGAGTGGGGATAACATTTGAGGCTGTACCTCGCGGCGAAAGAAGGAGTATAGCACTGTCGATCGGAGGTGAACCCACGCACGTAAGTTAATCTACCAAACTGACAGTTCTGCTTCTAACCAATGGCAAAGCTCTATGCGAGCAATACGCAGACAACTCTTGGTTCTTGCATCGACGACCTTCAAGAGCGGAATGCCGAACTAGTAAAAGAAATCTCTAGCCTTCAGGATCGCCTCGCTTCCGAACTGGACTCTAAAGAGAGGCTAGAGGGTGAGCTAGACCTTGTTAACGAAACAAATCGCCTATTAAAGCAGGAGATTCAAAAAAAATTGCAGGAATGTGACTATTTTAGGAAAGCAAGCTATAAATACACTGAGGGTATTAGGAAAATGCTCCCTATAATAGATGGGTTAAGAAATACGGCCACTTTCACAGCGGAGGGATACTTTTAAATGTAGCCTAGTAAAAGTAGAGACTATTAAATACTTTAGGGGGAAATGGAAGCGGTGGTAAACGATCCATATAGCAGATGAAAATATGGACGAGCAAGTCGCAGCAATGATTGATGTCCTTCTTAATAGGATCGAGCACATGGAAGAGATGGATGAACTCAAGGAGCTGGAAAGGCTGAATGTCGAGAGATCACTATTATTACAGGATATTGAGCTCTGCTGTAGGGCTCTCGAAAAGACCGCCAACCTCATTCTAAAAACAACAGAAATGCTCTCATTACAGTAGAGACCGAAATCAGTGTCCAGACTTCCAATGTTCAAACATTCTCCGCACGGGCCAGTTCCACCCCTGACACAGTGCATCGCTGCCCACTCCGTACCCGGTACATGTCAGCCCGAATTGGCTGCAGCTGCAAATGCGCTGGGGCGGGTGCACTAGCCGCTTTTAGCACTGAGAAGTTGCCGCGGCTCTGCACGTGCGTCATCAGGCCATGCCGGAAACAACTCTTCGATTGCAATCCATCAAACACGCATATAACGACGATCTGATAATTGCATAATGCGCAGTCATCGGCAACATAACATTAGGATCAAAATAAATGGAACCATGAAACTTGTCTCAACATATCGATACAAGCCTGCTCCAAAACTGGCTGCCAGCTGGGATCTGCACGGAATTCATTAACTGCTTTTGGCGCTTGGCACGTGTGCCACACGCCTCGAGACGCACTGATCGAACGCGGTATGGCTTGGCTCCTGCGGCGTTCTCTGGCTTACATAATCGGCGAGAACCTTCCCTGGAAACCCTGCACCCCGCACCCCGCCAAAGCCCAAAACAAACCGCACCAGCCACCTTCTGCCCAGATCAACAAGACCAACCTTCGCCGTAATCGAGATGGCCGATAACGAGATCGCGAGATTACGACAGGCTCTTGCGGAAGCCGAGAGGCGAGCCTCGGAGCAACAACGTTTGCGCGAAGAGGAGCAACATCGACGGGAAGGGGCTGAGCGTCGCGCGTTGGATGAGTAACGCCGACGCGAAGAAGCAGAAGATGTCGTAAAGACATCGCGGCTACAGACACTCGCGTCGTATCTTGAAGCCTGCCACACTCTCAGTCTTGCCATCGAGGTAGTCACCGACCGTTCTTTGACAACACAAGGCGATACGACCAATCCCATTGGCCGAATTTACCCTCGGCGCATTGTACCGTGGGATGACTTTCCAGCAAGGCAACAGAACATATGGGACCAACTCTCCGAGCCGTCCTTTACCTCTCAACTTGCGTTCCCGTCCCAACACCAGTTGGACTACGTGCGGTCTCTGATTAGCCCCATCAGCAGCGAGCACGGGCTCCGGTACTTCGAGCGGGATGTCGTCGAGAATGCAGTGCAGAAGCTGGTTAGTTCGGTGTACGAAAACGCACTGCTGCGAGACCGCCTTGGCCTGCGGGGAGTCGTGACGTTCGAGAGCCACACAAATCTCGGCACCACCGACGACAATCTCTCCGAACACCTCGAGTACATATCCCTCACCGAAGCCAGTGCTGGAGGCGCAGCGCCTACGCCGACCGCGGCGGCCCGCAACCCCCGCCGTCCTACGAAAGGGAAAGGGAAAGGAAATCGAGCAGACAACTTCTGCATTTACAGAACATCGAACGGCGCAAACATCCCCACGACGGCAATCGAGTACAAAGCACCACACAAGCTGAGCCAGGACGAGGTCGTTACGGGTCTGGAGTCCGAGATCCAACCGGAGCGAGACGTGATCAACAAGGATGGCGAGGGCTTTGCATTCGCGGCGAAGGTGCTCGCCGCCGCCGTCGTCACTCAGCTCTTCTCCTACATGATCGGCAAGGGCATCCAGTATGGGTACGTCTGCACCGGGCAGACTTTCGTCTTTCTTTATATCCCGGACGATCCTGCCACAGTCTACTACCACGTGTGTGTGCCGAACCTGGACGTTATCGACGACGATGAGAATAGGCTTCACCGTACTGCTGTCGCGCAGGTCTTCGCCTTCATCCTCCAGGCCCTTCGCACAGCGCCGCCTCCATTGTCCTGGCACGACGCGGCCGCAGGCCTGGACACCTGGGCTGTGGAGTACGATGATGTGCTGAGCAAAATCCCCCCATCGGTCCGCAAAGACAAAGAACGCCCTTCCCCCTACAAGCCCCAGCGTTGGCGCGGTTTCGAACGCTCGCCGATTCGCACCCGTTCACACTGCCGGCAGCCCGACACTAGACGTCGTTCTCGGGATGATTACAATGACGAAGAGGATGCCCCACCTTCACCTACTGGGTACCGGTCCATTCGCTCCGGTAAGAAGGATACCGCCACAAGCAAAGGCTCCGGCAGACGACAGGGACAGCACGGCAAAGGAGGACAGCAGGGCAATACGGCACGGGGAAGAATACAGGACCAGCCGTACTGCACCCAGCAATGTCTCTTGGGATTGGCACATGGTCGAGCAATGGACAAGTCTTGCCCGAATGCTCGTAGCTACAGGCTGAAGCACATCGACTCACTCGAGTTTCTGCGTCTCCTTCGCGCTCAGCTGGCTGAAGACCGCGGCCCTAACACTGATTCTACGCCACTCTACTTGTCCGGGGCTGTTGGGTCGCTCTTCAAAGTCCGACTATCGGCCTATGGATACACGCTCGTCGCCAAGGGCGTGGAGACGGCAAACCTTGCGCGTCTGCAACACGAGAACGAAGTTTATCGCTAGCTTTGCACTGTCCAGGGGAAGCACACCCCGGTGTGCCTCGGCCTGATAGATTTGGTCTTCCCACACTATTACGATGGCGGTGTTTTCGAGCACTTCCTGCTTCTTAGCTGGGCGGGACGACCCCTATCCAAGTGCATCAATCAAATCGACAAGATCCTTGCCACAGACGCGATCACTGGCGCCTTTACCGGACTGCATCGGCTGCACGTCCTCCACGGCGACGCAGAGCCACGTAACATATTGTACGATGCAATCAGCCGGAGCTTCATGGTTACAGACTTCGAACGGGCGCAGTTTCGCGGCAGCCAACCCCTTAGCTCAATCAGCCCCAACAGCCAGGGTCGGAAGAGGAAGCGAGGAGTGCCGCAGAAGCAACGAAGAGCCGATTTTACGAGAGAGCTGCAGTCCGTCATGGAGAGCGTTTCGAGGTGTTTCGATGATATCCATAGCACGGTGCGCTGAGATCAAGCCGCCCCAAGCCGCCTGATATTCGTCTCGTTGGCATAGGAATTGGGGGTAGGAATCCATTCGTTTCGTTGAACAGCCAGCCGTACACAAGCTGTGGGATGCTGGCCTTGGGCTGATTCCGGCCGGGTACAGTAGCTTAACGTTGTCGGCAGTCATCCTGAACCCCTCGACGCGTACCTGCTTGTCGGCATGGACCCGGAACACACATCTGTCCGCTTGCGGCGATTCGATGAGCAAAAAAAATCGCAGTGCAAATGCAAGGGATTGAGGGATCAGCGTGTTGCATCACAACCTTGAAGAAAACTTGGAGTTTGACCTGAACTGAAACAAATGAACAGCTGCTGGGGCGCAATGAAAATTGCAGTGCAGACGGATCGTTGCTTGAGTGGTGCGGCAGCTGCACACAGCGGAGATTGCCTCTTCAGCCTCAGTTGAGTTCCAGCCACAGCCAGTGTGGCTCAACCGATGACTCAGACATTAACGACCCCTCGCCTGGCTTCGAGAAGCGGACAACTTCACGCCAACAAGCCGCAACATCACAGCACCCAATGGCTCCACAACTCGCTCCGTCCCAACGTGAACAGATCCATGCTATGATACTCCGTGAGTTGCCCAATAACGCGATAGCCGAAACCGTCGAGTGCAGTGAGCGCGCAATCCGCAGAATCCGATCGAGACTCCGACGATTCGGAACCACGACAAGCCCCGCGAACCGCGTCGGTCGCGAGGCGAGGATTATCCCCCTTATGCGAGACGCATTGTTTGAACAGCTAGCCAAGCGACCCGACATGTTTCGATGCGAGATGATCGATTTCCTATACGATAGCTTCGGCCTCGAGGTGTCCCCGACCACCATCTCTCGAACCCTGAAGACGGAAAGATGGACCAGAAAGACTAATGGCCGCGTAGCGAAACAACGGAACCCAGACTTACGGGAACTGTACCTCTATAAACTTTCTGACTGTCAATCGTATCAGCTTGTCTTTATCGACGAGTCTGGCTGTGATAAACGGAGTGGTTACCGACGCCGGGGTTGGGCGCCGAGCGGCGCAACGCCCGTGCAGGTTGACGAGTTTAACCGCGAACAACGGTTTCAGATTCTTGCTGCGTATACTCAGAGTGGCGTTAGACTGGCTCGTATCTACCCTGGATCCACTGATGCCGTTATATTTGAAGATTTTATTGAACAGCTGCTGCTCCATTGTGGTAAATGGCCAGAGCCGAATTCCGTCCTCGTCATGGATAATGCCTCCATCCATCGTTCAGAGAGACTTGAGCAAATGTGCGTCGACGCTGGAGTGCGACTACTTAAACTGGCGCCCTACTCGCCAGACATGAACCCGATCGAGGAGCTCTTTGCAGAGATCAAGACCTACATCAAACAGCAACGGCACAGCCACGCGGATCTCTTTGAGAACGATTTTGAGACGTTCTTGAGGATGTGTGTTGATATTGTGGGGTCTCGGGCTGCGAGCGCTGAAGGTCACTTTCGGCATTCAGGCATTTCCATCGAGTACCCTTCTGAGTGCTCTTCCGAATAGTGGCAATAGATTATCACACAAATAGACTACCGATGCCTGACTCTATGCGTCTACACTTCGTCTAGCCAAGCCTTGATCTTGCTAACAAACTGAATGGCAATTCCTCGCTTAACCCCTCTTTCAGCGAGTGACCTAGCTTCCACATCTTGGGCGTTGTAAAGCCGTTCAAGATCGAGACCCTCTTCTAAGGCAATCCTACAAGCGTCCTGGTAACCGTTCTTCCATACCGGATCGGCTACCCGAGCGCAGAGCCACTCACAGTAACGGTGCAGAGATTTATCGATTGGGGCAGGAATGTCAAGCTTGGGCGCATGCCAACTGTGCGTTTCCTCTCGAGTCTCTGGAGTCGACCCAGTGGACCAGCCAACCGAGTCCTGATTACAAGGTGCAGGCATGACATTCGTGATGTGGATCGGAGGTAAGGTGTCGGAGAGGGATGCTTGCCGCTTCCTCTTCCTACGCTCCGAGTCTTGCTGCTCCTTGGCATAAATCAACTCGCGGATCCACGACGGTACGTCCCCGTGAGTCCTTAATGTATTACCCTCCTCAGCGTAGTCGATAAGCTTTGTCAAGACACTGGTATTAAGTTTGTAATGTTTCCTGTTCTCTGGATCCCGCCAGCAATAAGTCCTTTGGCATGGAGACCCGGTGTACCGTATGAGACTGTAGACTTCTTTCCAGACAGTTGTCAGGCCTGCGGCTTCTTGTTCGTCGAGGAGCTCGGCCCTCTCTGCAAGCTGTGTAGCCGTCACCCCCCCTCGCCTTGTAGTCTGTTGCGTCCTTACAGCAACCTGCTGTGTAGTCTCTTTGTAAATGAACGAGATGTCGATCCGCAGCTGCCTTCCGTCACGGAGGAGATGGCTCCAGGCCACCAGCTGGTTCTCTACTACCGCCCAATCGATGTCCAGCTCGTCAAAGCGTTTCGTTAGATCTCGCTGGGAGCGGTCGGTAACGGATACGACAACGTTCGTCTCATCCGGTTCGTAGCATTTGTTTCGTGGTGTCTTTTTCTCCAAAAGCTGCAGCAGCTTCGACTTCAAGGTCTGGTCCCAAAAAGCGCCAGGCGCCAGCACGAGGTTCTGTTCTGTATCGTTGGTAAGCTTTGACAGTCTTCCTTTCTTCAATAGCAGCTTCCACTCAATGGAATAATGGATGCATGTGGGCGGGGACTCGTCATATGGCAGGTTGGGGTTCCAGTCGGCGGACTGGAGCAGTGGCAGTCCCGGCCTGCCTCTTGGCTGGTTCTGCTGGGCTGGACTTGTGCTGCGGCTGTCAGACGCCTCGCGACCGGGGGTCCGGTAATCGAGATCATCCTCGTTATACCACTGGCTTATATCAAGATCTAGGTTAGTCATGGTCGCGATTTCTTAAGCCGCAGCTGGCAGCAGAGGCGAATGCTGGCGATGATGATGACTCGAAATCCTGACCCGTGGCGATTGTCAGCGGCCTTGGTCGCATCAAGTTTAGCCGAAGAACACCC
>Ga0247781_1000180_pt1 | contig 18895 bp, 13 predicted proteins | sample UWRJL184509B5_FD_179922 | JGI IMG/M metagenome (GOLD analysis project Ga0247781, IMG submission 179922) | Plant litter microbial communities from Arlington Agricultural Research Station in Wisconsin, United States - UWRJ-L184-509B-5 | ecosystem: Environmental > Terrestrial > Plant litter >...
CCGCCGTCCGCGGCGCAGGCTTGGCCGGGCGCGCGACGCGGCAGCCTGCCCGCCGATCTGGCCGATGGGGCGGCGTACGAACCCGGCATGTTCTTCGATGCCCGGGCCTCGGTGGGTAGCGCGCAGACCCGCGACGGTAAGAGTCTGCGGTTGGTGCTGCGTCACTCCGACGGGTCGGTGCGGGAGCTGCGGCGCCTGCCGCTGGGGCAGGATCCGTCGTTTCAGAGCCCGACCGCGGCCGGCGACACTTTGGTCTGGGTGGAGAGCACCCGCGGGCACCTGCGGCTGTGGGCGGCGGGCCTGAAGGACACCCGCCCGCCGCGGCAATTGACCGCCGACACCGGGGATTTGCGCTCGTATCAGTCGCAGTACGACCTTGTCGTGGCCGGCGGCCGGGTGCACTGGGTCGCGGCCGGCCCTGGTGATACCACCGAGATCCGCTCGGTCGCCCTCGCCGGGGGCGCCGTCGACATTCAGCAACGGGCAGGCGCTTGGGCGTTGTCCGCCTGGCCGTGGCTCGTCGACGGGGCCGCAGCCGCATCCGGCACCAGCAGGCTGCACGATCTCGCTACCGGCCAGGACCAGGCGGTGCCCGCCGGCGGCCGGGCAGTGACGGCGTGCAGCCCGGTCTGGTGCCGGGTGGTCTCGTTGGCCCGCGACGGCTCCACCCGGATCGAGCTCGTGCGTCCCGACGGCAGCGGCCGGCGCCAGATCGCCGGCGGCACCGCCAGCACGGTGATCTTCGACGTCGCGGTCCTCGACCGCTTCGAGTTGTTCGCTCAGATCAGCGCGACTTCGGACCTGACCGGCAACGCGGAACTGCTCGCCTACGACATCACCACCGGCCGCACCGTCGAGATCAGCCCGGAGGCCGGTAGCGTGTCGTACCGGGCGGGTGTGCTGTGGTGGTCGACCGGCACCCAGGGATCGTTCCTGCGCCATGCCCTGGACCTGCGCACCGTGTGATCCTGATAGCACATCTGCTCGCGTGCGCTATGGCCGAGTCTCCGTCGACGATCAATCGATGAGATCGACGATCTGATACCGCGCGGCCGCCGGTGGGCGACACGACGAGGCGGGGGCGCCAAGTGATCGTGGCGAGCGCGCGGGGACCGGCACCGGGGTGACGATGCGCCTGGTGTGCCGTGACGCCGCTGGCACGTGTTCACCGTGGTGGTGCCCGCCGGCCGGTGGTGGGGCGCCTTCACTGTGGTGCTCGCCGTGGCGGGGTGTGTGCGGCCGAGAGTACTGACTCGCTGTGGCCTCGCTCGGCTCGTCAAAGGGTTCAGCTCGCCCGGGCGGAAGAACCGATACGGCAGGCACAATAGCTCGACACCGGTACCGCGGGGACGCGCCCGATACAAAAGAGAAGCTTTCGGTACGGCCACCGCGTCACCTATTTACAGGTGAACATATGCGCACCTTTGACGGTGCGCAGATTTTCTCCGATCGGGTCGCCCAAGGCATGTTTCCTGGCCGCGATTGGCAGTATTTTGGAGCGCGTTCGAGACGCTGCGGACCGACTCTTCGGGTATAGCGCATCGGCGACATTGGAGGATTTGTGAGCCCAGCCGACAACGCGACGACTCGTCGTGCCAGGTATCCGGAGGAGATCGATTGGGCCGCCACACCGGGATCGGTCACGCCGGGCATGCCAGCGGAACAACCCGCCGGGGTGCACGCGTCGCGGATCGGGTCGGTGGAGATCCTCGCCGGGCTGTTGCTGGTGCTAGCTCTGTTCCGCGATCAGGTGGGTGGGCTGGTCTCCGGCGCCCGGTTGCAGACCTGGACGACGGTCTTCGTGTCCGTGCTGGTGCAGGCGGTGCCGTTTCTCGTGTTCGGCGTGGTGCTCTCCGCGGTGATCGCCGTGTTCGTGCCGCGCTCGTTCTGGGCCAAGGCGCTTCCCCGGCATCCGGCTCTCGCGGTGCCCGCCGCCGGTCTGGCCGGGGTGATCCTGCCGGGGTGTGAGTGTGGCAGCGTGCCGATCGCCGGGTCGTTGATCCGCCGCGGGGTCACCCCCGCGGCCGCGCTCGCGTTTCTCCTGGCGGCGCCGGCGATCAACCCGATCGTGCTGACCGCGACCGTGATCGCGTTCCCCGGCCGGCCGGGGATGGCGGTCGCCCGCGGCCTCGCGAGTCTGGTGGTCGCCGTCGCGATGGGCTGGCTGTGGCTGCGACTTGGTAAGACCGAATGGATCCGGCTGCCACATCGGCCGGACCTGGACGACTCCGCCAAAGCCCGGGCGTTCTGGGCGGCCTGCCGCCACGACGTCATGCACGCCGGTGGCTTTCTCGTGCTCGGCGCGGCCGCCGCCGCCACCATCAATGTCGTGGTGCCGGCCGCCTGGTTGCAGAGCCTGGCCGGCAGCCCGGTCCTGTCGGTCATCGCGTTGGCGACGCTCGCGGTCCTGCTGTCGATCTGCAGTGAGGCGGACGCCTTTGTCGCCGCGTCGCTGTCGCAGTTCTCGTTGACGTCGCGGCTGGTGTTTTTGGTGGTCGGGCCGATGGTCGACCTCAAGCTGATCTCGATGCAGACCGGAATGTTCGGGCGCCGGTTCGCGTCGCGGTTCGCCCCGGTAACGTTCGTCGCGGCGATCCTGGTCGGTACCGCGTTCGGGGCGGTGTTGCTGTGAACCGGCTGGCGCAGGCCGTCGTCATGCTGCTGTTCGGCGGCGCGATCATCAAAGCCACCCTCACCGACATGTTTCTGCGCTATGTCAAGGAAGGCCTGCGCCCGCTGCTACTCGTGGCCGGCGGGCTGCTGATCGCCGCGGCGGTCATGACCATCTGGTACGACCTGCGCGCACCCTCAGCTGCGGCCGAACAGGACGACGGGCATGGGCACGGGCATGGGCACCACGAGCCCCGGGTCGGCTGGCTGCTCCTACTGCCTGTGCTCGCCCTGCTGCTCATCGCGCCGCCCGCGCTGGGTTCCTACGCCGCCGGGCAGGCCGGGGCGGTGGTCGTCAACCCGGCCTTGGACTCCGATTATCCACCGTTGCCGGCTGGTGATCCGGCCCCGATCAGCTTGCTCGACTACGCCTCCCGGTCGATCTACGACAGTGGGAAGAGCCTTACGGGGCGGCAGCTGAAGCTCACCGGCTTCGTGACGCCGGGGCCGGACGGGCGGCCGATGCTGGCCCGGATGGTGCTGACCTGTTGCGCCGCCGACGGGCGCCCGATCAAGATCGGGCTTGCCGGCGACACCCAAATCGATGCGGCGCCGGACAGTTGGGTGGAGGTCGTCGGCGTCTACAGCCAGCAGGTCGGTAAGGATCCGGTGAACAAAGCCGACGTGGCCTACCTCGAGGTGAGGAGCTGGCAGCAGATCACCGAGCCGAAACAGCCGTACGCGTGACCGCCGCCGTCGACCGGCCGGTGGTCCGGGTTGCCGCCCCGTCGCCGCCCCGACTTCGCGCGGTCTCTGTCGCCGGCCTGCTGGTCGCGTTCGTGGCCGGTGGTGTCCTGATGGCGGACGGCGCGGGGCCCGGCCGATCCGTCCCGGCGCCCGGGCCGCGGCGTGGCCGAAAGCGCAGCGTGCGGAGATGCCGGGCAGCCTCAAGGACGGTTCGTTGTTCACCCCCGCCGTGTTCCTCGGCGCGAGCACGGCCATCGGTACGGCGCCCACCGCCGACGGCCGATGGCTTCGGCTCATCGTCCGTGACGCGGCCGGCGGGGTGCGCCAGCTCTCCCGGCTACCCGCCCGCGACGCCCCCCAGTTCGACGACTTCGCCGTGGACGGCGACGACGTGGTCTGGACGCAGGCCAGCGACAAAGGGCCGGTGCAGATCTGGTCGGTGAACCTTCGTGACGGCACACCGGCCCGCCGGCTCACCGCCGACACGGGTAACGCGGTGTTCTACGGCAACCGGTACGACTTCGTCTTCGCCAACGCCCAGGTGTACTGGACCGCTACGCCCGACAACCCGAAGATCACCGAGATCCGCTCGGTGCCGCTCTCCGGTGGCCCGGTCACGACACGCACCGAGCGCGGCGAGTGGGCGCTGTCGGCCTGGCCGTGGCTCACCGACGACCCCGCCGGCCAGGCGACCGGCACCACCCGGCTGCGCAACATGAACGCCGGTCGTGACATCGATGTGCGTTTCTCCGGCGCCGAATCGGCCACCTGCACCCCCGTCTGGTGCCGGGTGATGGTAATGAACAGTAACGGCGGTCTCGCCGGGATCGACGTCATGCACCCCGACGGCTCCGCCCGGCGCCGCATCGCCGGCCGCGGTGCCCAGGCCGCCGTCACCGACGTGGCCGTGCTCGACCGGTTCGAGATCCTGTCCGAACCCGGACCGAACTCGGATCTGACCGGCGTCGCCGGACTGGTCGTCTACGACGTCAGCACCGGCCGCACGGTCGACGTCTGCCCCGCGGCCAACGGTGTGTTCACCCGCAACGGGGTGCTGTGGTGGTCGACCGGCGACGACGAAGCCACCCTTTGGCACACCGTGGACCTCAGGACGGCATAAGCGTTCACCTCCATTCGCATTGTTTCCCAGCGATGCTGATGAACAAGTCGTCAGATATAAAGGTGTGCATGTTTTGTCACATAAACGTCGCGTTATAATGCCGTGTTGCCATTAGACCATATTAATGAAAATGACTATCGTTTTGTTTCATGATTGAACGTAACCACGGCGTGCGTCGATTGGTCGCCTGGTGCGCGGCCGGTGGTGTCGTCGCAGTACTGATGGCCGGCTGCGGTTCTCCCGGCCGGGCCGGTGCCGCCGACAGATCGTCGGCGGCAGCCGGCACGCTGGCTGTCGTTGCCACCACGCCGCAGGTGGCCGACTTCGTCCGCAACATCGGCGGCGGCGACGTCACCGTCCACCAGATCATCAAGCCCGGTGTCGACCCGCACGAGTACGAGCCGACACCGGCCGACATGCAGGCGATCGGCGCGGCGAAGCTGGTCGTCAAGAGCGGCGTCGGTATCGAGAAGTGGCTCGACCCGACCATCGAGGCGGCCGGCTACCAAGGCGCGGTCGTCGACGCCAGCCAGGGCGTCACCCTGCGCACTGGCGATCCCGGCGACGAGGAGATGGTCGACGGCGATCCGCACATCTGGCACAACCCGCTCAACGCCAAGATCATGGTTCAGGACATCGAGAAGGGCCTCGCCGGCGCCGCCCCCGCGCGGTCCGGTGTCTTCGCCAAGAATCTGGCCGAGTACTCCGCCACGCTCGACAAGCTGGACGCCGACAACCTGGCCGCGTTCGCGAAACTGCCGGCAGATCAGCGCAAGCTGGTCACCAACCACGACGCCTTCGGCTACTACATCGACCGCTACCAGCTGCAGTTCGTCGGCTCGGTCATCCCCAGCCTGGACACCTCGGCCGAACTGTCGACCCAGCAGCTCACCGACCTGGTCGCGAAGATCAAAGCGACCGGCACGAAGGCCATCTTCACCGAGAGTTCCCTGCCGCCCAAGACCGCCGAGGCCATCGCCCAGCAGGCCGGTTGCAAGGTCATCGGTGGCCCGGACGCCCTGTACGGCGACAGTCTCGGCCCGGCCGGCAGCCCCGGCGCCACCTACCTCGGCGCCGAGGAACACAACACCCAGACCATCGTCACCGCGCTGAGCGGGAACTGACATGGCAGCGGTCGCCCTGCGATTCTCCGGCGCGGCTGTGGGCTACCGCGGTGCGGCCGTGCTGCGCGACGTCGACCTCGAGCTGCCGGCCGGGCAGGTCCTTGCCCTGGTCGGCCCGAACGGCGCCGGCAAGTCCACCCTGATCAAGGCCGCGCTCGGCCTGGCGCAGGTCGTCACCGGCACCGCCGAGGTCCTCGGCAGTTCCCCGGTACGGGCCCGCGGCGAAACCGGGTACGTGCCGCAACTGGATGTCCTCGACCCGGACTTCCCGGTCAGCGCCCAGCAGGTCGTGCTGATGGGCCGCTACCGGCACATCAGCTGGTGGCGGCCCACCGGCCGGACCGACCGGCAGCTCGCGGCCGAGGCGCTCGACCGGGTCGGGCTGGCCGACCGGGCCCGCACAAGGTTCGGGGTGCTCTCCGGCGGTCAGCGGCAACGGGTCCTGATCGCCCGAGCGCTCGTGGCGCGGCCACGACTGCTGCTGCTCGACGAACCGCTCAACGGCGTCGACGCCACCAGCCAGATGACCATCCTGACCGTGCTCAGCGACCTGGCCGCCGCCGGGACCGCGGTCGTCGTCAGCACCCACGACCTGACCCTCGCCCGCGACATCGCCGATGTGGTCTGCCTGCTCAACGGCCGCCAATGGGCCGCCGGCCCACCACAGCAAACCCTGACCGCCGAACGGCTCCGCGAGGCCTACGGCGGCCACACGGTCATCCTGCCGGACGGCCGCGACATGCTGGTGGAGCTGTGAGCGCCCTGTTCCTCGAACCGTTCCAGGCCCCGTTCATGACCCGCGCCCTGATCGAACTGGTGCTGCTCGCGCTGATCTGTGGGCCGATCGGCGTCTTCGTGTTCATCCGCCGGCTCTCGTTCGTCGCCGACGCGCTGACCCACACCATCTTTCCCGGCGTCGTCATCGGATTCGCCGCCGGCGGCCTCGACGGCATCTTCGTCGGTGCTCTCATCGCGGGGCTGGTCACCGCAGCACTGTTGACCCTGCTGACCCGGCGTGCCGAGCTGACCGACGACGCGTCCACGGCGGTGCTGCTCACCGCCATGTTCGCGATCGGGGTCGTGTTGGTGTCGCGGCAGTCGTCGTATACCTCCGATCTGACCGCCTTCCTGTTCGGCCGGATCCTGACGGTCACCCCCCGCCAGCTCGGTGAGACGGCGGCTCTCGCCGTACTCATCCTGGGTCTGCTCGCCGTCGGCGGGCGAGCGTTCCTGTTCCGCGCGTTCGATCCCGGCGGCGCGGCGGCGGCCGGGTTACACATCGGCCGGCTGGATCTGTGGCTGAACGTCATCATCGCCCTGGTCGTCGTCGCCGCGGTTCGGGCGGTCGGCACGGTGCTGGTCATCGCCCTGCTGATCGTGCCCGCCGCGGCGGCCCGGCTGCTCACTGACCGGCTCGGCGACATGGTCATCGCCGGGACTGCGCTGACCGCCGGCGCGGGCTATCTCGGGCTGGTGATCAGCTGGTCGGCGTCGGTCGGCTACGGGATCCGGCTCACCTCGGCCTCCGCGGTCGTCCTGGTCCTGGTGCTCGCCTATCTGCTGCTGCTACCGGCCGGGCTGCGCCGCCGGCGGCGGGCGGTGCCGCGATGAGCTGGTGGGACGATGCCGTGCACCGGGCCGTGGCCGAAGCGATCCTCATCGGCGCGCTCACCGGACTGGTCGGGGTACGGGTGGTGCCGCGCCGCCTGTCGTTCTTCACCATGGCGCTGACCCACGCCACCTTCCCCGGCGTCGTGGCCGCGGCGATCATCGGCGTGAACATCTACCTCGGCGGAGCACTCGCCGGGATCATGGTCGCCCTCGGCGTCGCCGCGCTGAGCCGCAACCGCGGGCAGAACGCGGCCGCCGCCACCGGCGTGCTGCTCTCCGGCGGTTTCGCCCTAGGCGTCGCACTCGTGGCCACCCAGGACGGCTTCAGCCGGGACCTGTCATCGTTCCTGGTCGGCTCGATCCTCACCGTATCCACCGGTGACGTGGCGACTACCGCGGCCGTGCTCGCAGTGCTCATGGTCGTCGTATCCGTCACCGCCCGACCCATGCTGTTCACCGGATTCGACGCCGAAGGCGCCCGGGCCGCGGGTATCCGCACCGGCACGGTCGATCTCGTGCTGCTGCTCAGCGTCGAGGTCGTCATCGTGACCGCCGTTCCGGCGATCGGCGCCATCCTCGCAGTCGCGCTGATCGTCGCGCCGGCCGCCGCCGCCCGCATGTTCTCCGACCGGCCACCGATCGTCACCGCACTGGCCATGACGTTCGGGGTACTCAGCGGACTCAGCGGCCTGTCCATCTCCGGCCGTTTCAACGTTGCCGCCGGCGCCGCCATCACCCTCACCGCCACCACGGTCCTGCTGCTCTCCCTCCTGCTGACCCGTGCCGCGGCGCTCCTGCAGACCCGACGAACGATGACCCCTTGAGCACCAACACCATCGAGTACGCCGTGCAGGTCCTGCGCGGCATGGCCTACGAGCACCGCCTGCATCTGCTGGTACTGCTACAGCACGGCGAACGGACACCCGCAGAACTCGCCGCCGCCGTCAGACTCGAATCCCCGCACGTAGCCCACTACCTGCGCTACGTGCGGGAGGCACGCCTCATCCGGCGGCGAAGCCGCGACCCGCAAGGGCATCATCACGGCCCAGAAGCGCCGGCCGAGCAGCAAAAGCTAAAAGTAGTAACCGGCACGACCGATTTCGACGTACGCCACGGCGCTCCCGGAAGCTACGACAGGCGGATCGGAGCAGCCACAGTCGGCGAGACACGTGCGGGGGACGTCTCCACTCTCGAGAGTGGAGACGTCCCCCTAAGGCAAATGAAAACCGTTACCATCATCTGGTCGGTTCGGTTGACCGGCGCGATCGAGGTATCGCTCGCTCTACGAGCGGCTCCGCTCCGGGTTCTTGGTGTGGAGCCAGGCCAGTCGAGGCCGCGATGGTCGCCGCACCGCGTCGGCCACGAGCAACTAGGTAGCTGCTAGGAGCGTCTAAGTCATGTCAAGCCCCCAGAGAGCACAGTCCAGGTCGAACCCCTCGCACGTCATCGTCGGCCTTGCCGAACCGGCAGACTTGGTCGAGGCGGAGACGGTGATGCGGGAGGTGTTACGCACCGACCTCGGCGGGTATCGCCCGCAGTGGCATCGGGATCTCGACGACCTCGAAGCAGCCTATCTGCGCCGGCCGGGGTGTGCCCTGCTCGTTGCCCGGGACGCAACCGGCGTTGTCGGTACCGCCGCGGTCAAGCCGTGCACACTGTCCAGTCCGCCGACTCCGCAGTGGCTCGCACGTGACTACAACCGGCCGGACGTCTGCCAGCTCGTGCGGGTGTGGGTCGCGGCCGGCGCGCGGCGCCGCGGTGTCGGGCGTGCCCTCACCGATCACGCTGTCGCCTGGAGCGTCGGCCCGGGCCGATATCGTCGGGTGTACCTGCACACCGATGCCGGCGTCCCCGGCGCAGAGGCGTTCTGGCGTTCGCTGCCCACCTGCGAGGTCTACGACAGCCGGCCTGACCCGTTCAACACCGTGCACTTCGAGATCGACGTCGACGCGTTGCTGCGAGCGTCCGGATGCTGAACGTTTCGGCGGCGCCGGATCAGGACGCAGACCCAGCCGCTTCGCCGTCTAGCCGCATTCTGTGCTTGTACGAGCAGCTGCGTGCCCACAACAGTCCCGCCCCGTCACCCGCGGTCAACGCGCTGTTTGCCGACCTGGTGAGTGCCTGCGTCTCCGGCGACGCCACGGATGCTGCGGCCGTATTGTCAGATCCCCGGATCGTCGGGGTCCGCTCGGACCTGATCCGGCTGTGCGCCGAGGGCGAGTCTCTGCTGGAAAACGGGTGGGCACGCAGGGCGCTGGCCGCCGCCGACGCGCGCGCCGAAATGGCCGCGTTCCCGTACCTCGGCAATTACGAGCAGCTGGCTCAGCTTGAACTGCACGCGCTGGCCGGAGCCGGTCACCGCCCGCAGGACACGCGCCGAGTCTGCTTTATCGGCGGAGGCCCCTTGCCGCTGAGCGCGATGCTCCTGTGCAGCCGCCTGACGGCCCACGTCACCGTTGTCGACCGGGACATCGAAGCCGTCGAACTTTCCCGGCGCCTGGTCGATCGGCTCCTCCCGGCGCAGCGGATCAGCGTCGTCCAGGCCGACGCGGCGTCGGCGTCGGACATGGCTCGCGCGGTTGCCGGTTGCGACGTCGTCGTGGTCGCCGCGCTTGTTGGAACCACACAGGCGCAGAAGCGGGCAGCGTTACAAGCGATCGGTACATCGGTGGAGCCGGGAACGTATGTTGTCGTTCGCAGCGCGGACGGGCTGCGCTCTCTGCTCTACCCTGTCGTCGACATCCGTGACGTACGCGACGCCGGGCTGGTACCCGAGGCCATCGTGCACCCCCTCGGGGAGGTTATCAACTCGGTGCTGGTGACCCGGCGTCACTGACCACGAACCGTCCACGCAGGACGACATCCCGGATCCGGGTGAGGGCAAGGACGTCGCGCCGCACGTCGCCGTCGACGATGACCAAATCAGCCACCATGCCCGAGCGAAGCCGTCCCGTCCTGCCGGCCAGACCGCACGCCGCGGCGGCCCCTGACGTCGCGGCCGCTACCGCGGCGTCCGCGGGCAGCCCAGACTTCACCAACTCGTCGACCGCGTACGCCAGCACGCCGTGGGGTTTGGCCGGATGGATCCCGCCGTCCGAGCCGGCGAGCAACGGCACTCCCGCGCGGTGGAGCCGGCCGACCTGGGCGAACCGGGCCTGCAACGTCATCCCGGTCCGGCGCATGACCTCGATCGCTTGCGGAGACGGCGGTAGCGTCGGCAACCGGCCGAACGTCGGGCAGACCTGGATCTGGCGTGCGGCCAGTCCCGCGATCACCGCGTTCGGGGTGTCGATTCCCGTCGTAGTTAGGCAGGTGCAGTGTTCGATGGCGTCGACGCCCGCCGCCAGGCACACCTCGACGGCGGAGACCGGGTGCGCGTGCGCCGTCACCGGCAGCCCTCGACGGTGTGCCTCGTCAACCACGGCGCGGACGTCGGCGACGTCGAACTGTAGACGCAGCAGATCCGATCCGGCGGTCATGGCACCACCGGACACGACGAGCTTGACGATCTGAGCACCATGGTCATGCCGCATGGCGACGGCGGCCCGTAGCCCGCTTCGGCCGCTCACCTCGCCCCCAAGCGCGGCGCAGTGACCGTTGGTCGATGTGATCGGTGGGCCAGCACCGAGGACTGACGATTCGTCTTCGCCAACCGTTCGGTCCAGGACGGCGAACCGGTTGTCGCCCAGATCTCGCACCGTCGTCACACCAGCACGGACCTGCGCTAACAGGGAGCGGCGGATCACCTGCTCGCGTTCCGCGGCGGAGCGTCCGGCATCCAACGTCAAGGCGTCAGGTTCACCGCCGCCTACCAGGTGGACGTGGGTATCGATCAGGCCGGGCAACACCGTGGCGCAGGGGCGGTCCACCACCCTCTGGCCATCCGGCAAGGGCGCATCCCACGGCCGAACCGTAACGATGCGATCGCCATAGACGTGGACCTGCGCCCCACCCGGAAGAAATTGCTGTCCATCAAACGCATGAGCGGCCCGAACCACGAAGGACCTCCCCATGCCCGCAACGTACCGCCTCGCGACACCCGAAAACAGTCCACGCTCAGGACGCGGGCGGAGCGGGCCGCGGATCATGCGGCACTTGGCGCGCACCGGATGCCCGCTCCGGGTGGTCGGATCGAGGTGCTGCAGGCCCGACTTGCGCCACTTTGCTTTCATAGGCAACCGGTCTCCGGCCCGATCATCGCGCACTCCTCGCCGACCGGTTGATGGTGACGACGCAGCAGTGCACCTTCTTGTGCATCACAATCGTGGTGATTTTATCCATCTTGCGGTTTTTGTCGAATTCCTCCACAGTGGCGGGACGTTGCGCCACTCATGATCGTCACTGCGACGGCGCACGCCCGCATGGCGTCGGTCGCCGGGGCGCCACTTCGAGGAGGCAGTTTTGCTCGACTCTCCGCAAGATGACCTGCTGACCCTGCCGGAGCTGTTCGCCGCGCAAGTGGTGCGCGGTGCGCGGGAGATATCCGTGGTGGGCGACGATGCCTCGATATCCTTCGCGGACCTGGACGAGCGTTCCAACCGGTTGGCCAGGCACCTGATCGATCAGGGGGTCGGCCCCGAGGTCGTGGTGGCGCTGCGGATGGGCCGGTCGGTCGAGTTCGTGGTGGCGGCGCTCGCGGTGGTGAAGGCCGGCGGGGCGTACGTGCCGGTGGACGTGGCCTATCCGGCCGCGCGCGCCGAGTTCATGATGTCCGACGCGCGGGCCCGATGCGTAGTGACTACGACGAGTGCCGGGACATCGGCGTCCTCCGCGATTACCGAGGTGGTGCTCGACGACCCGAAAATCGCGGAGGAGATCGCCAGCCTCGACGGGAACGCCGTGCGGAACGCCGACCGTCACGAGGAGCTGCTGCCGGAACACGCCGCATACATCATCTACACCTCGGGCTCGACCGGCCTGCCGAAGGGCGTGGTGGTGACCCACCGCAGCGCGCAGAACCTCGTCCGGGCTCAGGCCGAGATCCTCGGGCTGGGCCCCGGGTGCCGGCGACTGCAATTCGCGTCGGTCAGTTTCGACGCCTCGGTGTCCGAGGTGTGGACGACGTTGCTGTCCGGAGCGGCCCTGGTCGTGACGGACGAATCGCGGCTGGTTCCCGGGCCGGCGCTGGTAGACCTGGTGCGGAGCCGAGGCGTCACGCATTTGACGCTGCCACCGTCGCTGCTGTCCGCGGTGGAGGACGCCGGGGGTCTGCCGGATCCGGTGACGCTCGTCGTGGCCGGGGAAGCATGTCCGCCGGCCGTGGCGGCCCGGTGGTGCCGCGATCGGCGCATGCTCAACGCGTACGGGCCTACCGAGGCCACCGTCGCGGCGACCGTGAGCGACCCGTTGACCGGCGACGGCACGCCACCCATCGGGCGCCCCCTGCCCAACGTCCGGGCGTACGTGCTGGACGAGCTCCTGCGGGAGCAACCGGTCGGCGTCGCCGGTGAGCTGTACCTGGCCGGTGCCGGGCTGGCCCGCGGATACGCCGGGCGGACCACGCTGACCGCACAGCGTTTCGTCGCCGACCAGTTCGGCGGGCCCGGCGAGCGGATGTACCGCACCGGCGATGTGGTGCGGCGCCGGCCCGACGGCCAACTGGAGTACCAGGGCCGCGCCGACGACCAGGTCAAGATCCGGGGCGTACGGGTGGAGCCGGGCGAGATCGAGTCGGCGCTGATGGGCCTGGCCGGCGTGGACCAGGCCGTCGTCGTCGCGCACGGTGACGGCGCGGATCGTCGGCTGGTCGCCTACGTCGTGGCCGACGCCGATGGCCCGGACGCCGCCGTACTGCGCCGGAACCTGGCCGCGGTGGTGCCCGAGCATCTCGTGCCCTCGACGTTCACAATGCTCGCCTCGATGCCGGTGACGGTGAACGGCAAGGTGGATCGCCAGGCTCTGCCTGATCCCGCCGCCGATGCGGGCGTACGGGACTACGTGCCTCCGGTCGGTGCGGTCGAGCACACGCTGGCGCGGCTTTGGGAAGAGGTCCTCGGCGTTCCCCGCGTCGGCCGCACCGACGAGTTCTACCGCCTCGGCGGTCACTCGCTGCTGGCGACGCAGCTGGTGAACCGTGTCCGGACGACGATGAACGTCGAACTGCCGGTCCGCGACCTCTTCGAGACCTTGACCCTGGCCGACCTGGCCGAGCGGGTGTCCGTGCTGAAGACCGGCACGCGGCCGGTGCTGCGGCGTCAGGTGCGCCCGGCGGTACTGCCATTGTCCTATCCACAGCAGAGTATGTGGCTGACCGCGCAGCTGCGTGGCAGCGGCGGGGCCTATCACATTCCGGTGGTCGTCCACCTGTCCGCCGGCCTCGACGAGCGGGCCTTGCGCGCCGCGGTCACCGACGTCGTCCGGCGGCACGAGCCGCTGCGTACCCGCTTCCCGGTGCTGGACGGGCAACCGCAGCAGCAGGTCGTGCCGATGGCCCTGCTCGGTGAACTGCTCGTGCGCGAGCGGATCGCACCCGACGAACGGGACGACACCGTCCGGCGTGTCGTCCGCGAGGAATTCGACCTGACGACCCAGATCCCGCTGCGAGCGCGCTTGCTGGAGCTGGGGCCGGACGACTTCGTCCTGGTTCTGGTCCTGCACCACATCACCGCCGACGGGGCATCCATGGAACCGCTGATGCGCGACCTCCATGCGGCGTACGAGAGGCGTCGTGCGGGACGGTCGCCACAGTGGACCGAGTTGCCGGTGCAGTACGCCGATTTCGCCTTGTGGCAGCGGGAACTGGTGCGGCTCGCGCAGCCTCGGCTCGGGTACTGGCGGGACCTTCTCGCCGACGCTCCGCAAGAGCTGGCCCTGCCGGCTGACCGGGGCCGGCCGGCCGAGCCGACGTACCGCGGCCGGTCGGTGCCGATAACCGTGCCGGCCGAGGTGCACGAGCAGGTGGCGGCGACAGCGCGGCGCCACGGTGCCACCGTCTTCATGGTGCTGCAATCGGCCGTGGCCGCGTTGCTCTTTCGGCTCGGCGCGGGCACCGACATCCCGCTCGGGTGGCCGGTGTCCGGCCGGGTCGACGAGGCCCTGGAAGATCTGGTCGGCTTCTTCGTCAACACCCTGGTGCTGCGGGCCGACCTCGCCGGCGACCCGTCCTTCGACCAGCTCGTCGGCCGGGTACGCGAGCAGGACCTCCTGGCCTTCGGCAACCAGGACATGCCCTTCGAACGCGTCGTCGAGGAACTGAACCCGCCCCGGGTGCCGGGCCGGCACCCGCTGTTCCAGGTCATGGTCGCCTCGCAGGTCGGCCGGTCAGCGCGGTTCGGCCTCGCCGGCGTGCGCTCGGAACGGATGGGCGTGGGATCCGGATCGGCGAAGTTCGACCTCAGCATCCAGTTCGTGGAGTTCCTCGATCCGGCCGGCCAGCCGGCCGGCATCGGCGGTGAGGTGATCTACGCGTGCGACCTGTTCGACCACGACACCGCCGAGCGCATGGTCGGCATGCTCGGCCGCCTGCTGGCCGAGGCGCTGGCGCAGCCTGGCCTGCCGATCGGCCGCCTGCCGTTGATGAGCGGGGAGGAGCTGCTCGCGGTCGAGGCGGCGAGCACCGGAGACGTACGCGACTGGGCGGCCCAGCCCTGGCCGCACCAGCTTATCGAGGAGCACGCCCGTCGAAACCCGGATGCGACCGCCGTACGGTTCGAGGGCGCGGACCTGCCGTACGGAGAGCTGAACCGCCGTGCGAACCAGTTGGCACATCACCTCATCGAGCTCGGGGCGGCCCGCGACACATTTGTGGGCGTCAGCTTGGAACGCGGCTTCGACCTGGTCGTAGCCGTCCTCGCGGTCTGGAAGACCGGCGGCGCGTTCGTCCCGCTGGACCCCGACCTGCCGGCCGCCCGCCTGACGTCGATGATCGCCGATGCCGCCGTCAGCGTCATCGTCACGCACCGGGCCACCCGGGAACGGCTGGCCGGTCACGATGACCTGCTGCTCTGTGTCGACGGGCCGGACAACGTCCTCGCCGCACAGCCCGGTTACGATCCCGACGTACCGGTCGACGGCGAGGACGCCGTGTACGCGATCTACACCTCCGGGTCGACCGGCACACCGAAGGGCGTGGTGAACGTCCGCGCGGCCATCCGTAACCGGTTGACCTGGATGAACGAGCAGTTCGGCCTCGGCCTCGAGGGTCGGGTGCTGCAGAAGTCACCGTTCACCTTCGACACCTCGGTCTGGGAGCTTTTCTGGGCGCTGACCACCGGGGCGACCCTGGTCATGGCCCGGCCCGACGGGCACCGGGACCCCCGCTATCTGGTTGAGCTCATCCAGCGGGAGCGGGTCACGTTCGTGGACTTCGTTCCGTCGATGCTCGAGATGTTCCTGCGTGAGCCGGACGCTTCGCGCTGCACCAGCCTGCGCCACATCATCGCCGGCGGGGAGACACTGACGCGCAGCCTGCGGAGCCGGTTCGCCGGAACGCTGCCGGGGACCGAGATCTACAACCTGTACGGGCCGACCGAGGCTGCCATCGGCGTGACGAGCTGGCTGTGCCGCGACGACGACGACGGCCGCAGCGCGCCGATCGGCGTCCCGATCGCCAACGCCCGCGTCTATGTGCTCGGTCCCGACCTCGGCCACGTTCCGCTCGGCGTGCCGGGCGAGATTTACCTCGCCGCACGTCCGCTCGCCAGGGGTTACCTGAACCAGGCTGCCCTGACCGCGCAGCGGTTCGTCGCCGACCCGTTCCTGCCGGGGGAGCGGATGTATCGCACCGGTGACCGCGCCCGACGGCGTGCCGACGGGGCGCTCGAGTTCCTCGGCCGCGACGACGAACAGGTGAAGATCCGCGGCGTCCGGGTGGAGCTGGGCGAGATCGAGGCGGCGCTGCTCGGGCTGTACGGGGTGGAGGAGGCCGTGGCGATGGTGCATGGCGACGGCGTGGACAAGCGGATCGTGGCGTACGTCGTCGGCTTCGATCCGGACCCGGTGCGGCTGCGCCGACAGATGCCGGCGGTCGTGCCGGCACACCTGGTGCCATCGGCGTTCGTAGCGATGGACAGCTTCCCGGTCACCGTGAACGGCAAGGTGGATCGCCGCCGCTTGCCGGATCCGGGCGTGGCGAACACCGAACGACCGTACGAGGCGCCGGTCGGACCGGTCGAGGAGTCCTTGGCCGAGCTGTGGCAGCGCCTGCTCGGTGTAACGCGGGTGGGTCGCGACGACAACTTCTTCGCGCTCGGTGGCCACTCGCTGCTGGCGATGCAGATGGTCAATGAGATCCGGGCGCTGCTGCGCGTCGAACTGCCGTTCCGGACGGTCTTCGAGAGCCTGACGTTCGCCGACCTGGCCGCTCGCATCGACGACGGGCCGCGGTTGCCGGAGGCGGAATCGCAGGCCTCGCCCGAGGACCGGATGCGCCTCCTGGTCGCCCAGGCGCTGGGCGTTGACGAGGTGGCCGCCGAGGACAACCTCTTCGACCTCGGTGGCGGCCGGGAGACCGTCGAGGCGCTCGCGCGGGCCATCGCAACCGAGTTCGGCGTGACCCTCAACCCGCTCGTGGTGTCCGCCGTGCCGACCGCCAAGGACCTGGCCGGGTGGCTCGCGGATTCGCCGGAGGAGGCGACCCTCGATGTGGTGGTGCCGCTCCGAGTAGGCACCGGCCCGGTGTCACTCTTCTGTATCCATCCGCTGGGTGGGTTGAGCTGGCTCTACTATCCGCTGGTCAACGCGATCCCGCCGGCCGTCGGCCTGTACGGAGTCCAGGCTCGCGGCCTGGAACCGGGTGAGGAGTTGCCGACGAGCATGACGGCTATGGCTGCCGACTACATCCAGCAGATCCGCCTTGTCCAGCCCGAGGGGCCGTATCACCTGCTGGGTCTGAGCACGGGCGGCGAGATCGCCCACGAGATGGGCGTGCAGTTGCAGCGCAGCGGCGAGCAGGTCGCCCTGGTCGCGATGCTCGACGCCCGCCCGACACCGCAGCGGCCGGTAACCCAAGTGGAGCGGCTGAACGCGGTCGCCCATCACTTCGACCTCAACGTCCCGGCCGAGCAGCGCCCCTACCTCACCGGCGACATGCTCTACGAACAGCTCCGGAAACGTCAGGGGCCGTACTCGTTCCTGATGCGGCAGAAGGGCCGGGCCACGGTCGACTTCTACGAAAACATGATCAAGCTGGCCGACAGCCACACGTTCTCCGTCCTGGAGGGCGACGTGTTGTTCGTCGAGGCGATCGCAGCGCGGCCGGAAGATCACTACTTCGCACCGATGTGGCACCCGTACGTCTCCGGCGTCGTCGACGTCATGGCCCTCAACTACAAGCACCGGCAACTCGCCCGTGCCGAGGTGCTGGAGATGATCGGCGCGCGGGTGGCCGAACACATACGTCTCACTCCCACGGAAGGGCCGACGGCATGAGCAACCCGTTCGAACGCGAGGACATCAGCTACTTCGTGCTGGTCAACGACGAAGGACAACATTCGCTGTGGCCGCAGGTGATCGACGTGCCGGCCGGCTGGCGCACGGTCCTGGGCCCGGAGAGCCGCGACCAATGCCTGGCCTACATCGAGGAGTCGTGGTGGGACATCCGGCCGGCGAGCCTGATCGCCCGCATGGCCGCGGCGCAGAACAGCTGAGGGCCGCCGCCATGCACTCGAACCTGCTCTTCCTCTGGGGGACGCCCCGGTCGATGTCGACGGCGTTCCTGCGGATGATGCTGGAACGAGGTGACCACGAGGTCTTCCACGAACCGTTCTCGAGCATCGTCGTGCAGGGCCGGGCCGTCGTCGGCGACTACACCGTGACCAGCCACGACGAGCTGCTGAAACTGCTCGAGGAACGCGCCAGCGACCACCCGGTGTTCGTCAAGGAGACCACCGAGTACGACTACCTCACGACCGGTGGTGATCGCATCCCGTACGTCGGGCGGCACACCTTCATCATCCGCGATCCGCGCCGGGTGATCCCGTCGCACTATGCCATGAACCCGGACATGATCTGCGACGAGATCGGGTACGGCTATCAGGTGGAGCTCGCGCGGCGGGTCCGCGACGTCACCGGGGTGCGACCGTACGTGGTCGAGGCCGAGGACCTGCTGGCCGACGCCCAGGGTACGGTCGGGCGCTACTGCCGGCACCTCGGCATACCGTTCCTGGAGTCGTCACTGTCCTGGCAGCCCGGGGACCAGAACGTCTGGAGCCGCACCTCGCAGTGGCACCGCGACGCGGCCGGCAGTTCCCGCTTCATCCGGTCCGATCGGACCTATGAGTCCACAGTGGACAACGACCGCTTCCTGTACGAATGCTATTGGCACCACCGGCCGCACTACAACGTGTTGCGCAAGTGGGCGCGCTATCACGCCGTCAGTGTGGCGTAGAAGCCGCCGATAGAGATCAGGCTGTCATGGGTGCCGGCCTCCAAGATCCGGCCACCACGCATGACGACGATCTGGTCGGCGTTGCGGATGGTGGACAGCCGGTGGGCGATGGTCACCGTCGTACGGCCACGGGCTAGTTCTTCGAGGGCGCGCTGGACCGCTCGCTCAGTCGAGTTGTCCAGCGCGCTGGTCGCTTCGTCCAGCACCAGGATCGGCGGATCGCGCAGCAGCGTCCGGGCGATGGCGATCCGCTGTTTCTCCCCGCCGGAGAACCGGTGCCCGCGCGAACCCACGACGGTGTCGTAACCCTCGGGCAGAGCGACGATGACATCGTGGACCTGGGCGGCCCGCGCGGCC
>Ga0247781_1000181_pt1 | contig 18842 bp, 9 predicted proteins | sample UWRJL184509B5_FD_179922 | JGI IMG/M metagenome (GOLD analysis project Ga0247781, IMG submission 179922) | Plant litter microbial communities from Arlington Agricultural Research Station in Wisconsin, United States - UWRJ-L184-509B-5 | ecosystem: Environmental > Terrestrial > Plant litter >...
CGATCGGTGGCCGTTCGACCTGGCCCGCATCCACCTCGCGTACGGGCGCCATCTGCGCCGCAGGCGGGAGACCGCGGCCGCCGCCGGCCAGTTCACGTCCGCGTCGGAGATCTTCCGGCGGCTGGACGCGCGACCGTGGATCCAGCAGGCCGTCCGGGAACTGCGGGCCGAGGGCCGGCCGACCGCCGCGACCGGCGACGATCGGCCGTCGCTGTCGTCCCAGGAGCGGCGCATCGCCGAGCTGGCCGCGGCGGGGCTGACCAACAAGGAGATCGGCGTGCTGCTGGAGCTGTCGCCGCGCACGGTCGGCAATCACCTCTACCGCGCCTTTCCGAAGCTCGGCATCGCCTCCCGCGCGGCCCTGCGCGACGCGCTCGCCAGCGCCGGTTCTGGACTGGGAGTCGAGCCGCGCCGTGGCCCCCCATCTCAGGACCGGCGCTAATCCAGGGCGTCGCGCAACGCCACCCGGGACGTGACGCCCAGCTTGGGGAAGATCCGGTGCAGATGGCCGCCGACCGTACGGTGCGAGAGCCGCAGCAGGTCGCCGATCTCCTTGTTGGTCAGCCCCGCCGCGGCCAGCTCGGCGATGCGCCGCTCCTGCGGCGTCAGCGTCCGCAGGCCCCGCTCACCGGTCGGCCGGGAGGGATCGCCGCCGGCCCGCAGTTCACCGGCCGCCCGCTGAGCCCAGGGCCGGGCGTCGAGCCGTTGGAAGGAAGCCAGGGCGGCGCCCAGCTCCGTCCGGGCCGCGCGGGTCTGCCGGAAGCGGCGCAGGTGCTCGCCGTACGCGAGCCGGATCCGAGCCAGGTCGAACGGCCACCGCTCCGCGTCCGGAACCGCCAGCGCCCGGTCGAAAGCGGCGCCGGCCTCGTCCGGGTCGGCCACCATCGCCACACATCCGGCCACCACCAGGGCCAGCCGGGGCGAGATGCGGGCCAGTCCGGCCGCGGTCATGGCGTCGACGTGGGCGCGCGCCTCGGCCGTCCGGCCTGAGCGCAGCGCTCCCTCCACCAGCTCCAGCAGCACCCAGAGGGCGTGCGGCGTGTACGGCGCGAACGTGCCCGCCGGGCTGATCCCCGAGGCCTGCCGGTACGCCTCGGCGAAGTCTCCACCGCCGATCGCTGCCAGCGCCCGCACGTGGCGGGCGAACTGATCGCCGATGTGAGCGCCCTGCGCCGACGTCTGCACGACCATCTCGTCCGCGGCGGCCAGCCCGGCCACGGTGTCGCCGCGGGCCACCGCCTCAAGAGCCAGCAGATAACCGGCCAGGATCACCCGATAGCGACGGTTGCCGTGCCGGTCGCACATCGCCACGCCGTCGCTGGCCAGCGTCCTGAGATCGGACCACTGCCCCGAATGCCAGAGGTCGACGCAGGACGAGACGGTGGCGTGGATGGCCAGCGCGGCCGTGTCACCCTGGCGTCCGTCGCGGATCACCCGGGCCAGCGCCGCCCGGCAGCCGGCCAGCCGGTCGGTGTAGACGCAGGCCAGCGCGGTCCGGGTGATCGTCCTCGGGTCGTGCTCGTCGCCCAGGTCGTCGACGGCGGCGTCGATCGACGTGAGCAGCGGGGCGGTGAGCCGCGCCGGGTCGCCCAGGGCCCGGATCCCGATCTCCAGCAGGACCGGAACGCCCGGGCGCAGGTGCCCGGCCGCCCGCAGCAGGGGCTCCCACGTCTCCGGCACGCCGGAGGTCCAGCAGTTTATCAGCATGAGATGCAGGGCTTCGACGAGCACCTGGTCGACCTCGCCGGTCGGCCAGGGATAGTTCTCGAGCGCGGCCACCAGCAGACCGTGGGCGGTCTCGGCGGCCATCTGGCCGTTGAACGTGACGTACGCCGTGGCGATCGCCATCGGGAGGGAGGCGGCCGGGGCGGCACCCGCGGTCCGGGCCATCTCCAGCAGCCGGGACGCGGCACTGAGATCACCGGTCACCTCGGCCTGGATGCCGGCCGCCTCCAGCAGGTGCCGGACCCGGGTAGCCGGATCGGGGCTCAACTCGGCCGCGCGGGTGAGCGCCTCCACCGCGGCGCTCGCGTCGCCGCGCCGGATCGAGGACTCGGCGGCCACCTGCAGCTGGCCGGCCAGGGTGGCATCGGTGCGGCGGGCCGCCGCGGCGTGCCGGAGGCTGCGTTCCGGGTCGTCGGCGAGCGCCTCGGACAGGGCCCGATGAGCGCGCCGCCGTTCCAGATCCGGAGCGTGCTCGAGCACCGCGGCGCGCAACATCGAGTGGCCGAAGGTGATCCGGCGCCGGTATTCGTCGACGAACACGTACTTGCGCTGCTCGGCGACCGCCACCACGGTGAGCAGGTCGAGCTGCGGCGCGGCGGCCTGCAGCACCCGCATGTCGCCGGTCTCCTCCAGCGCGGCCAGCAACAGGAGCTGACGAGTGTCGACCGGCAGATCCGCGAAATGCGCCCGGGTCAGGTTGTGCACGGCCGCACTGAGCGGCAGGACCGGCGGCAGCGCGTCGATCCCGGCCAGCTGCCGTGACGTGAGCGCCACGCCGTACTCGATGAGCGACTGGGGGTTGCCGGCCGCCTCGGCCACGATGCGCCGGCGGACGTGTCCGGCGAGTTCCGGATGCCGGTTCCTCAGCAGTTCACCGGCGGCGGCGTCGTCCAGCGGGTCGATCCACCGCTCGGGCAGCCCGGCGGCCTGCATCCAGCCGGCCCCCCACGGCCCCCGCTCGGCCAGCAGCAGACCGACCCGGCTGCCGGCCAGGCGGCGGGCGACGAAGGCGAGGGCCAGGGCGCTCGTCCGATCGAGGTCGTTGGTGTTGTCGACCAGGATCAGCAGCGGCCGGCGCTCGGCGGTACGGCGGACCAGGCGGAGGATCGCGTGCCAGACCAGCAGCCGGTCCGGGGCGGCGCCACCGGCCAGACCCAGCGTGATCCGCAGCGCCTCGCGCTGGTGCTCCGGCAGCTTTCCGATGTCCTCGTAGAGCGGGGTGAGCAATCGGTCGACGGCGGCGTAGTCGACCGACCCGGGCAGGTCGGTGCCGCTCGTCCGCAAAATGCGCGCCCCGGCCGCGGCCGCGTGGTCGGCGGCCGCGTCCAGCAGCACCGACTTGCCGACGCCGGCCTGCCCGATGAGCAGCAGGGCTCCGCCGACGACCGCGGCACTCTCCACGAACTGCCGGATCGCGGTCAGGTCGGCCGATCGACCCGGCAGCGGCTCAGTCATGACGTGGCTCCAGGGCGAGGGCGTCACCGAGCGCGCCTCGTGAGGTGATGGCCAGCTTCCGGTAGGCCTGATGCAGGTGCGCGGCGACCGTACGCGGCGACAACACCAGCCGGTCGGCGATCTGCCGATTGGTCAGGCCCGCGGCGGCGAGCTCGGCGGCCCGGTGCTCCTGCGGGGTCAGGGCGTGCGGTCCGGGCGGCTGGGCCCCGCTGCCCGCGGCGGCGAGCTCGCGCGTGGCCCGGTCGGCCCACGGGCGGGCGCCGAGCCGGTGGAACACGGTCAGCGCGGAGGTCAGCTCCGTGCGGGCCCGGGCGTTGGCCCGCAATCGGCGCAATCGTTCACCGTGCAGCAGCCGGATCCGGGCGACGTCCCAGGGGAAGCGTTCCGCGCCGCGCCCGGCGAGCGCCGCCGCGAACAGGCCGGGGGCGTGCTCGTCGTCGGCGACCATAGCGGCGGCGCCGGCCACCGTGAGCGCGAGCCGGGGCGACAGCCGGGCGATCCGAGTCTCGTGCATCATGTCCACGTGCCGGCGGGCGTCGTCCGGCCGGCCGGTGCGCAGGGCCGCCTCGACCAGGTCGAACGCCGCCCGGGTGGTGAACCCGTTCGGTGGGGTCGTCCCCGGCGGCCCGATCGCCGAGCACAGCTGGAACGCCTCCTCGAAGTCTCCCCGCCCCAGCGCCGCCGTTGCCTGAAGCTGATAGCCCCAGAAAAGCAGGATGCCCAGGCCCCGCGGCGCGGCCCAGGTGATCAGCTCGTCGCTCGCCCGCCGGACGGTCTCGTCCGCACCGCGGGCCGCGGCCACGTACAGCGGCGCGATCCGGCACAACCGGCCGGTCACCGCGAAGTCGTGGGCGTCGCTCAGCCGCGTCGCCTCCTGCCCGGTCGCCGTGGCGCCGTCCCAGTCGCCGGACGCGAAGAGGTCGAGGGAGACGGCGAACAAGGCGGCGGCTGCGCTGCGGACGGCCGAGCCGGTACGTCCCTCGTCGATGATCCGGCTGAGGGCGGGGTGACAGCGGGGTCCCCGGTCGAGCATCAGCGCCGCCCCGGTGATCCGGTCGATCCGCACCGGATCGCCGTCCTCGGCCAGGTCCCGCAGCGACTCCTCCATCGTGTCGAGGTCGAGGTCGGTCACCGCCGCGGGCCCGCGCATCGCGTCCACCCGCAACCGCAGCAGGGGCGGCACCCCTGGGCGCAGCCGGGCCAGCAGGTCGTCCAGCGGCTCCCACAGCTCGGTCCGGGCACCGAACCGACAGAGCTCGCTCAGCTCGAACAGCGCGGCGATCACGTCGTCGTCCTCGTCGACGCGGTGGACGGCGGCGGTGATGCTGGCGGTGAGCAGCCGGTGCGCGGTCTCGACGTCGCCGTTGGTGTCGATCAGCAGTTGGGCGGCGGCCACGGCCAGCGGCAAGGACCCGGCGCCGTCCCGGCCGGATGCGTGGGCGGCGTCGTCCAGCAGGTCCAGGGCGGCCCGGACATCACCGTGGATGCCGGCGCCGAGGGAGGCGGCCTGGGCCAGCCGTCGGCTGCGTCCGGCCGCGTCGGCGCTCAGCTCGGCCGCGCGCACCAACGCGGTGACGGCCGTGGTCGCCTGCCCCTCGCGCAGCGCCTGCCGGGCCACGTCCTCGAGCAGGCGGGCCACCGGCTCGTCGGCCCGGAGCAGCACGGCGGCGAGGTGCCAGGCCTGCCGGTTCGGCGTCCCGGCGTGCAGGGCGGCCAGTTCGCGGTGGGCCTGGGCCCGTTCCTGAGTGGTCGACATCCCGACGACGGCGGCGCGCAGCAGCGAGTGCCGGAACCGGGGGAGCCCGTCTCGCGGGTCGTCCACCACCACTCGGTCGCGGCGGGCCGCCTCCAGGTCCTCGGCGAATCCGGGCAGGTCGATGTGCGGCCCGTCGTTCAGCGCGGCGAGCAGCAGGGCCCGGCGGGTCCGGGCCGGCAAGGTGTCCAGCAGCCGGGCGTACGAGCGTTGCAGCCGGCCCAGCGGCAGGGCCGGCACCGGCAGGCTGACCTGGCCGAATCGCTGGTCCGCCTCGATCACCGTGCCCAGTTCGCGCATCGCCAGCGCGTTGCCCCGGCCGGCGGCGAGCAACCGGTCGCGTCCGGGCTGATCACCCCAGACGTTCTGGTCGATCAGGGCGGCGGCGACCGTCTGGTTCAGCGCCGTGATCTCGAGGCTGGGGAAGGTGACGTCCGCCGGCGCGGCGGCGCCCTGACTCGCGGCCAGCAGCCCGATCCGGTGGCCCGCCCGTTCGGCCAGGCGGAGCAGCACGGCCCGGCTCATCCCGTCACTCCATTGGAAGTCATCGACCACGACAAGGGTCGCCGGCTGCTCGCCGACCGGTCCCAGCAGGGCCTCCACCAGACGGTCGGGGGGTGCCGGACCGAACATCGCCGCCTCTGCCGCCGCACCCTGGTCGCCGTCGTCCAGCAGCGGGAACAGCAGGTGGTGCAGAGTCGCCCCGGGCACGTCGGACTCGAGATGACCGGCGGCGGCCCGCAGGACACGCCAGCCGCGGCGGCCGGCGAGGTCGGCCGCCACGTCCAGCAACGCGGTCTTGCCGACGCCCGGGTCGCCGTAGAGGCAGAGGGCGGCACCCGTCCTGGTGACCTGGTCGAGGAACTCGTCGAGCCGGGCGAGCTCGCTCGCCCGGTCGGCGGATTCCCCGGCTCCGGTCATAGAGGCCAGGCTAGGCCCTCGGCCCGCGCGGGACGCCGGCCGACGTCCTTGTGTTTCACCGCACCGCCGACCGGCGTCCTTGCAGTCTTGCCGTCCCGACCGTCCTCGCGCGTCGCACGCTTTAGCTATCTGGCGGCGCACGCCGCTTCCGCGTGTTCATGTGATGCCGGATTCGCACCCCTTACGCGATGCTTTCGGCGGTGCCGGTCGCTGTCCGGCCCCACTTCGATTCGGGGAGTCATCATGCGCAGCAGTCTCATCTGGCGTGCGGTTCTCGCGCTGATCGTGGGAATCGTCTCGATCTCCTGGCCCGACATCACCGTCGGCGCCTTCGTCATCCTCTTCGCCGTCTACTGCTTCTTCGCCGGTGTGATGGAAGGGACCCGGGCGTTCCGCTCCGAAGCGGCCGGTCCGGTCGTCGGCCGGCTCCTGCTGGCCGTCCTCGACATCGCCGCCGGCGTGGTCGCCCTGGCCTGGCCCGGCATCACCGCGCTGGCCCTCGTGTATTTCGTGGCCATCTGGGCCGTCGTCACCGGGATCACCGAGGTCGGGCTGGCCTTCCGGGCCTCCGACACGGCAGGACGGCGGGCTCTGCTGGCGCTGACCGGTCTGGTCTCCGTCGCCCTGGGTGTCGCGCTCTTCGCCCGGCCGGGCATCGGGGCCGTCTCGCTGGCTCAGGTCTATGGCTTCTTCAGCCTGGTGACCGCCGCGACCTTGACCGCCACGGCGTTCAACCTGCGGTCCGTCTCGGAGCGGGCCAAGCCGGTGACCTCCTGGTGAGCGCCGGACGGTGAGGAACCAGTCGCTGGCCGGCCGTGGCTCCGATCTCGGGGCCCTCCATCAGTTCGTCGACGGTGCGACCGCCGCCGGGGGAGCGTTGCTCCTGGTCGGCGCGGCCGGCATCGGCAAGTCGGCGCTGATGGACGCGGCCGGCCGCTACGGGGCGGCCCGCGGTGCCCGGATCCTTCGGAGCGAAGCCGGGTCGCCGTCCGGCCCGGTAGCCCGGCCCGCCATCGATCGGGTGCTCGCTCTGCTGCGGGCCGAGCTGGACGGCCTTGCGGAAACGGCTCGTGACGAGTTGGCTGACGGTCTCGTGGCCAACTCGTTGCTGGTGGCGAACGCGACCCTGGAACTGCTCCGGCACGCGGGCCGGCGGCGGCCGCTGCTGCTCCTCATCGAGGACGCTCACCGGCTGGATCGGATCAGCGCCCAGGTGCTCGGCTTCGCGGGCCGCCGACTCTCCGGCAGCCGGGTCGGGATGATGTTCGCCCTGCGGTCGTCGGCGGCCAACGGTCTCCTCGGGCAGACCGGGTTCCGGGAACAGAGTGTCGAGCCCTTGGACGCCGACGCGGCAGCGCTTCTGCTGCGCGCCCGATACCCCGTCATGGGCCCCCGCGTACGGGATCGGATCCTGGCCGAATCGGGCGGCAATCCGCTGGCGATCCTGGGTATGGCCGCCGCACTCAGTGAACCGGAGCGGACCGGGGCCGACGCGCTGCCGGCGGTCCTTCCGCTGGGTGACCGGCTCGTCGAGGCGACACTGTCGACCGTTCAAGGTCTTCCGCCCGCCACCCGGGAGATCCTGCTGGCGGCCGCGCTGCTCGACCGGCCCGACCTGGCCGTGCTCGACGCGGCGATGCCGGGTCGCGACGCCCGGGCCGTGCTCGCCCCCGCCGAGCGCCGGGGACTCGTGTCGGTCGAGGGCGCCGGCGGCCGGCTGACGTTCGTCCAACCGCTGCTCCGGCCCGCCCTCGGCGAACAAGCCGGGAGCGCCGGCCGGCGCCGGGTGCACCGGGTTCTCGCGGCCGCGCTGGCCGATCGCCCGGCCCAGCAGGTCCACCACCTCGCGGCGGCCGCCGTCGGCCCCGACGCCGACCTGGCCGATCGGCTCGTCGACAGATCGCACACTCACTTCCGGCTGGGTGAGGTCGGCGGGGCCGTGGCCGCGCTGCTCCGGGCCGCGGAACTGAGCCCGGATCCGCGGGACCGCTCCCGGCGGCTGCTGGAAGCCGCCCTCCTCCGAGCGGACGCCAGCGGCGATCTCACCGTGCTGGCCCGCCTCCTGGTTCGTGCGGAAGGTCCCGCGGCTGCGGTCGCCGCCGCCTACATCAGGCTCGCCGAGCACGGCGACGAGGCGCTGAGCTCGATGGCCGACGCCGTCATCGCGTACGCGGCCGGCGCGGAGGCCAACGACGAGGTGCTGTCCGCGGCCCTGCTGGCCATGATCTTCCGGTGCTGGAGCACGGCCGACGCCGGTTCCTGGGCCCACTTCGACCGGGCACTGGCGGGAGTGCGATCACCGGCCCCGCGGCTGGTGGAACTCTGCGCCCTGGCCTTCGGTGATCCACTTCGGCTCACCGGCGAGCAGCTCGACGAGATCACCGCGTCGGCCGAGAAGCTGGGTCTCGAGTCGAATCCGATCACCACCATCCACACTGCCCTGGCCGCGGTCCACACCGACCGCGTCGCGCCTTGCCAAGCCGCCCTGGCCCGGGCCTTCCAGGGCGGCCGCGAAGGGGGCGAGACGGCCGTCCTCGCCCTCCGTGCCGCCTTCGTGGCCTGTCCCGAGCTCTGGCATTCGGGGCAGTGGCCGGAGCTGACCGCGCTGGTGACCGACGCTTTGACGCTCTGTGCGAAGTACGGCCTCAGCCGGTACGAGCACCACTTCACCTACTTCCGGTCCCTGGTGCGGGCGGCGACGGGCGAGTCCGAGACGGACGACTCCGCGGCCCTCGGCGCCGCCGGGGTCGATTTCCACCAGGCCTGCCAGGTACGGGCGCTGACGGCGATCGGGCGTGGGGACTTCGCCGCGGCGCATCGGGAACTGGGCGGCGTGAGCCCGGTCGGCAGCCTGCCGCCGTACCGGCCCGGGGTGCTCCGGGTTCTGTTCGACGTGGTGGAGAGCGCCGCCCGGTCCGGCCGTACGGCTGATGCCCGCGCGCACGTCACGGCGATGACCCGAGCCGGCGTCGCCCGTCTCTCACCGCGCCTCGCTCTGCTCTCAGCCGGGTGCACCGCCCTGGTCACCGACCCAGCCGGCGCCACCGAGGCGTACGAAGCCGCACTGGCCACGCCGGACGCCCAGCACTGGCAGTTCGATCTGGCCCGGATCCGCTTGTCCTACGGCGAGCATCTGCGCCGGATCGGCGAGCTCGCCACCTCGCGCGCGCAACTGACCGCCGCGGGGGAGGTCTTCCGCCGGCTCGGCGCGCGGCCCTGGACCCGGCGCACCGAGGGCGAACTCCGGGCGTGCGGCCTGAACACGGCCTCGGCCGGCCGGAACGTGGTGCTCACACCGCAGGAGCGGCGCATCGCCGAACTGGTCACGATCGGGCTGAGCAACCGCGAGATCGGCGATCGGTTGAAAATGTCGCACCGAACCGTCGAGGCGTGTCTCTACCGGCTCTACCCGAGGCTCGGAATCACCTCGCGGGCCGCCCTGCGCGACGCTCTCGACCGCTGATCGCCTCGCGTGGGCGACCGGTCAGTCGGGCTCCGGTTCGCGCAGCGCGTGGCGCAGGGCCGCGCGCGAGCCGATGCCGAGCTTGCGGTAGACCCGTTGCAGGTGCGTCCCGGCGGTCCGCGGGGACATGAACAGCCGTTCGCCGATCTTCTTGTTGGTCAGCCCGGCGGCGGCGAGCCCGGCGACCTCGTTCTCCTGCGGGGTCAACGTGGCCGATCCCTGGCCACCGGAACGGGCGCGGGTGACGCTGGTCGCCTCGAGCTCCCGGATCGCGCGATGAATCCACGGGTACGCCCCCAGCCGGCGGAACGTCGCCAAGGCCGCGTTGAGCTGTTCCCGGGCCTCGGTGATGGCCCGGGCCCGGCGCAGACGCTCGCCGTACATGAGCCGGAGCCGGGCTGCGTCCCACGGGTACTGCTCGACCCCGGGCAGCGCCAGGGCCTGTGCGAACAGGGCCGGCGCGAGGTGGGGTTCCGCCGTCATCGCCGACGCCCCGGCCACCATCAGGGCGAGCCGGTCGGAGATCCGCGCCACTCCGGCCTCGTGCAGAGCCCGGACGTGAGCCGCGGCAGCCTCGGGCCGATTCGTCCGCATCGCCGATTCGACCAGGTCGTAGGTCGGGCGCAGGAACATCGCGGTGGTCGGCAGGCGGCCGGGCTCGCAGGCCGCGACGCTGTGGTGGTAGGCGGACTCGAAGTCGCCCCGGCCCACCGCGGCGGCGGCCTGAACGGCGTGGCACCAGGAGACGAGGGTGAGCAGCCGGCGGGGTGCCGCCCAAGCGGTCACCTGGGAGCTGTGCTCCCGCACTGTCGTGTCGTCCCCGCGCAGCGCGGCCAGCTGCAAGCGGCTCATCCGCGCGATCTGGGCGGGAAACACGTAACCGCTGTCGTCGCACCTGCGTACGGTCTCGTCGGCCAGCCGGCCGGCCTCGTCCCAGCGTCCCGCCGCGAGTTCGTCCTGGGTGAGGGTGAGCAGCCCGGAGACCGCTGTCCGCGCGGCGCCGCCGGCCGGCCCGTCGGCGACGATCCGCCGGAGGGTGGGGTGGCAGGCGGTGCTCAGGTCTAGCGCCAGGGCCGTCTTGGTGACGCGGTCGATGTGGGCCGGGTTGCGTTCAGTGTCGAACCGGCTCAGCAAACCGGCCAGATGCGCCAGGTCCGCGTCAGTGACGTAGGCCGGGCCCCGCTGCACATGGGCGCGCAGGATCAGCAGGGGCGGCGCTTCCGGCCCGAGCCTGTCGATCGCCGTGAAGAGCCGCTCCCACAGCTCGTCGCGCGACGCGTAGCGGCAGACGTCACAGAGATCGAAGAGCGCGTCGACGAGTTCCTGGTTGCCGGCGGTGAAGTCGGTGGTGGCGTCGAGGCCCGCGCTGAGGATCCCGTGGGCGCCGTTGACATCGCCGGTCAGGTTGAGCATCACCTGCGCGGCGGCGACGGCGGCGGGCAGGGCGAGCTGTCGGCCGTCGGGGTGGGCCTCGCGGGCAGCGTCGAGCAGCTGCGGCGCGGCCTGGAGATCTCCTCGTACGCTCACGCAGACGTACGCCGCCTGGGCCAGTCGCCGGCTGCGTCCGGCCGGCGTCGGGCTGAGATCTGCCGCGCGCAACAGCGCGGAGACGACGTCCCCGACTTCGCCGAGGTGCAGGGACTGTCGGGCGCCTCGTTCGAGCAGGGCGGCGACCTTCTCGTCCGGGTGCAGGGTGGCCTCGGCCAGATAGCGGGCGTGGCGGTGCGGTACCCCGGCGAAGACGCGGGCGAGCTCACGGTGCGCGTCGGCGCGGTCCAGGCTGGTGGAGGCGCGCACGACGGCCGAGCGGAGGAGCGGGTGCCGGAAGCGCAGCCGTGCGGTCTCGGGGTCGGCGACGATGACCTGCTCGCGACGGGCGAGCGCGAGGCCGGGGGTGGTGGCCGGCAGGTCGATGTCGGCCGTGCCGATCAGGGCGGCCAGCAGCAGCGCCCGGCGCGTCGCCCCGGGCAGAGCGGCCACTTCGGCTTCGTACGCGCGGTGGACCCGGTCCGTTCCGGTCTCGACTCGGCGACCGCTCACCAGCGCCGAGGGCATGGCACCGATCGTGGGCGGCGGGGTCGTGCCGCGCGCCGCGACGAGGACGCCCATCCGGGCGCGAGCCGCGCCCTCGGCGATCCGCAGCAGCACGTCGAGGCTGGACAGGTCGACCCACTGCAGGTCGTCCACGACGATCAGCACTCCGAGCTCGTCGCGGGCCGGGGACAGCAACGTCGTCACCGCGTCGGCGACCAGGCGCGGATCCGGCGCCGGTCCCGGCTTCAGGGCGAGCGCGACGGTCAGCGCCCGGCCCTGGTCGGCGGGGATCTCCCCGAGCCGGGCCGGCAGCGGGCCCAGCAACTCGTGGAGCGTCGCGTACGGCAGGTCGGACTCCATCGGAGCACCGGCGGCCCGCCGGACGATCCGGCCGTCCTCGATCGCCGCCCTGGCCGCCGCGGCGAGCAGGGCGGTCTTCCCGGCTCCGGGCTCGCCGTAGACGCAGAGAGCGCCCCCGTCGAGCCGGACCCGCCGGACGAGCGCGTCGAGGTCGTCGGCCCGGACCAGCGTCGGGCTCGGCGAAGTCATTGCCATCGCGACCTCTCACGGATGGGGCGGTTGCCGCCGCGGCCCCTGTGCTCACTATCCTGCGGGTCTGACGCGCGGTTGTCTCCGATGCCTGCTGGGGCTTCTTCCTTCCGGCTGGCAGGGGTGCGGTTGCCCAACCGCTGTTCGGCAGGCACGATGATCCTCGGCTTGGCCGAGCAGCACCACGAGGTGCACAAAAGGACCGACCAGCACCACGAGGTGCACAAAAGGACCGACCAGCACCACGAGGTGCATAAAAGGGGGGGTGTGACCGATGCGAGTGGTTGTCGCGGATGACGACGTCCTCCTACGTGCGGGTCTGGTGAGCCTGCTCGGCGCGAACGGCTTCGAGGTGGTCGGCAGCGCCGGCACCGCCCCCGAGGCGGTCGAGCTGGCCCGGACGACCCTGCCCGACATGGTCATCCTGGACATCCGGATGCCGCCGGGCTATACCACCGAGGGTCTCGACATCGCCCGGCAGATCCGGGCCGAGCGCCCCGAGGTCGCGATCGTGTTGCTCTCGGCCTACGCCGAGATCGATCACGCGACCGAACTGCTCAGCAGCGGTCACAGCGTCGGTTACCTGCTCAAGAGTCGGGTCACGCAGGTCGACGAGTTCTTCGACGCGCTGCAGCGGGTGGGCAAGGGCGGCTGGGTCGTCGACCCCGATCTGGTGGGGGAGCTGATCGCGACCCCGCGGCGTTCCGACCCGCTCGGGAGTCTCACTCAGCGTGAGCGTGACGTGCTCGAGCTGGTGGCCGAGGGGCGGTCCAACGCGGGCATCTCGCGCCAGTTGAGGATCAGCGAGGGCACGATCGAGAAGCACGTCGGCAGCATCTTGACCAAGTTGGGGCTGGCCGATTCGGCCGAGGATCACCGCCGCGTCCTCGCGGTTCTCCGCTACCTTGACGCGTCCTGAGTCGATGAGTCGGTTCTCCTGGCGTGCCCTGCTGACCGGGCTGGTGTCGCTGACCTCGAGCGGGCGCCGGGCCCGGGCGACCGAGCAGCTGATCATCGAGACCGAGCGGAAGGCCCTGCTCCGGCTGGGCGCGCTGGCCGGCAGCGCGCCGATCCAGGAGCTCTTCGACGCGATGGCCGAGGAGTTGGGCCGCATCGTCGACATCGAGACGGGTGAGGCCTTCCAGGACATGGCGGGCGTCTCGCGGTTCGATCCGGACGGCTTGATGACCTTCGTCGCCGGGTGGGGCCCGCGGCCCGACTGGCCGTCGCCGGTCGGATCGCGCTGGCCGCTGGACGGCGACAGCGCGAACGCCCGGGTGTTCCGGACCGGCCGCCCGGCCCGTCTCGAGGGTGGCATCCCGGTCACCGGATCGATCTCCCGCCGATTGGGCACCATCAACGCGATCTCCTCGATCGCCGTCCCGATCTTCGTCGACGAGGTGCTGTGGGGATCGGCGACGGTCGTCTCCGACCGGGCCAAGCGACTGCCCGCCAATACCGAGTCCCGCCTGTCGGAGTTCGCCGCCCTGGCCGCCACCTCGATCTCGAGCGCGCAACGCCGGGAGCAGGTACAGCGGTTGGCCGACGAGCACGCGGCCCTGCGCCGGGTCGCCACGCTGATCGCCACCGGCGCGGAACCGGAGCAGGTCTGGGAGACGGTCCTGTCGGAAGTCGGTGAGTTGTGCCACGCCAATCGCGCCCAGATGATGCGCTACGACTCCGCGGAATCCATCAGCATCGTCGCGCTGTGGGCCGCGGACGGGACACACGAGGAGATGCCCGTCCGGTGGCCGGTGGCCGGAAACAGCCTGGGCGCCCGGGTCGCGAGTGAGCGGAGAGCCGTTCGTCTCGACGACTGGTCCGGCGTCGAGGGGGTGGTCGGTGCGGCCGTCCGGGAACACCTGCCGGTCGGCACGTCGGTCATGGCCCCCGTCTTCGCGCAGGGGGAACTCTGGGGCGGAATCGTCGTGCACTCCCCGAAGGGCGAGGTGCTCGCTGAGGACACCGAGCGCCAGGCCGGTGGGTTCGCCGAACTGGTGAGCACCGCGCTGGCCAACGCGACCGGGCGGGCCGAGGTGCGCCGTCTCGTCGACGAGCAGGCCACCATCCGGCGGGTCGCCACCCTGGTCGCCCGGCAGGCCTCCTGGCAGGACGTCTGCCAGACCGTGACCGAGGATCTGGCCCGGCTGCTCGCGGTCGAGGACGTGCGGCTCTTCCGCTACGGCGACGGCGACGGCACCACGGTGGTGGCCAGCACGGGACTGCTGGACAACCTCTTCCCGGTCGGCTCGACCACGGTGCTCTCCGGTGACGTCGCGGTCGCCCGGGTGCGCCGGGCCGGCCGGACCGTACGTCTCGACGGCTACGACGGCATCGCGGGCGAACCGGCCCGGCTGGCCCGGAAAGCGGGCTTGCTGTCGACCATCGCCTGCCCGGTCTTCGTCCGGGGCCGGCTGTGGGGTGTGCTGACGGTCGCCTCGCCGCAGCCGGGCCGCCTGCCGGAACGCGTCGTGCAGCCGATCCTGGACTGCATCGACCTGATCGCGACGGCCATCCGCAACACCGAGGCGGAGGAACGCCTGCGCGCCTCCCGCGAGCGGATCGTGACCGCCACCGACGAGGCCCGCCGGCGGTTCGAGCGTGATCTGCACGACGGGGCCCAGCAGCGGCTGGTCGCCCTCGCCCTGGAGCTGCGGACCCGCGAGCGGCTCGAAGGAGCGGACGTGACCGCGACGGCCGACGAGGTCGACTCGATCCTGACCGATCTGCGCGATCTGTCGCGCGGGCTGCATCCCGCTGTGCTCTCCGAGGGTGGCCTGGCCACGGCCGTACGAGCGCTCGTCCGCCGCTGCCCGACGCCTGTCCGGCTGGTCTTCCCCGACGACTGGCCGGGCGTCAACGATCTTGTCGAGATCGCCTGCTACTACGTGGTCGCCGAGGCCCTGACCAATGTCGCCAAGCACGCTCAGGCCCGCGCGGTCTTGGTGGAGCTGACCCTTGACAACGACGGCGTGCGGATCACCGTCGCCGACGACGGGGTCGGGGGTGCCGACACCGCCAACGGGTCGGGACTGCTCGGCATCGCCGATCGTGTCGAGGCGCTCGGCGGGTCGTTGTCGGTGGTGAGCCCGAGCGGCGTGGGCACCACCCTGATCGCGGATCTGCCGATCGCCCGCCGGTACGCCCCGTCCGTCTTGGACGGCTACGACTTCACGGCAGGTCGGGTATGAGGCCGCGGATCGCCGTCACGGTCAGCGCCGACTTCGCCAGGAAGCCCGCGGCCCGCGTGCTCTCCAGCAACTCGGCGTAGTCCTCCTCGGCGCGGGTCGAGATCATCAACACTCGGCCGTCCAGGTAGGGGAAGGCCTCGACCAGGCGCCGGAGCAGTTCGAAGCCGCTCTCCAGGCCCAGCGACACGTCGACCAGGACCACGTCCGGCCGGGTGGTCGCGACTGCCTCGAGGGCGGAGGCGATGCTGGTGGCGGCGCCGACCGTGTCCAGCCCTTGCCACTCGAGGCTGCGGCGAGCGACCTCGAGGTAGCGCTGATTGTCGTCTACCACCAGACAGCGGAATGGCACGTGCTGACTGTGCCAGGCAGCGGGCGACCCCACATTGCAGCTAGCCGGTAGGTGATGCGATCCGTTACCGAGAGCCGATCCCGGGGCCGGGATCGGAGCGTGGTTACGTGGTTACGGCACGACGCCGGGGGCGCGCTGATCGAGTCGTATGGCGTAATCGTGTTATTCCCGCTCCGATTTCGAGCGCCCTAGGCTCGAATCACCTTCCGAGCTGCTCAGTCTCGCGCGTTGGCAGCGGCCGGATACGACATCAACTGGTGCGGCACCCCCCGTAACGTGGTGCTGACCCACCGTGCCGGCACGTTCTGAACCCGTGAGAGGTTGCGATGACGAACACCATCCCGAGCTTTGATCCGCAGATTGCCGCGCAGACGGCCGGGGGCGAGCCCACGACGCCGGGTACCGTCGCCGACGGATTGTGGCAGATGCTGGTCAGTGCCGGGGTCCGCCGCTGCTACGGGGTCGTCGGGGACGCGCTCAACCCGGTGCTCGAAGCGATGCGCCGCAACGGCGCGATCGACTTCGTGCACGTGCGCCACGAGGAGTACGGCGTCTTCGCCGCCGTCGCCGAGGCTCGCCTGACCGGGAATCCGGTCGCCGTCTGCGGTACGGCCGGCCCCGGGGTCGCGCACCTGATCAACGGCCTGCTCGACGCCCGCAAGGAAGGGGTGCCGATCATCGTGCTGGCCGGCGACATCGAGTCGGGCATGCAGGACACCGAGACGGTCGAGGAGCTCAATCCGTACCAGTTCTTCGCTCCGGCCGCGCTCTATGTGGGCCGGCTGGTCAACCCGCACCAGCTGCGCACGGTGGTGACCTGTGCCGTCACGACCGCGGTGACGCGCGGCGGCCCGACCGTGCTGTCCATCCCCGGGGACGTCGCCGCGGCCGACGCCCCGGCCGGCCGCTACGAGATTCTCCTGCCCCGCCCGCAGCGGGCGTCCGCACCCGCGGAGGACGTCGCGGCGATGGCTGCGATGATCAACGAGGCCGAGACGGTGGCGATCTTCGGCGGGTTCGGCTGCGCGGACGCGCAGGACGAGGTGCGGGCCCTGGCCCAGAAGCTCGGCGCACCGGTCGGCTATTCACTCAAGGGCAAGCAATTCCTCGAGCACGACAATCCGAACGCGGTCGGAATGACCGGGCTGCTCGGTTACGGCGGCTGCTGGGACGCGATCAATCATGCCGACGTACTGCTCATGCTCGGCACCGACTTCCCGTTCAGCTCATTCCTGCCGCAGAAGAAGGTGCAGGTCATTCAGGTCGACCAGGACCCGAGCCGGCTGGGCCGCCGGGTGCCGGTGGAGATCGGGGCGGCGGGCGATGTGCGGGCCACCGTGGCTTCTCTGTTGCCGATGCTGGAACAGAAACAGGCCGGCAAATTCCTTTCCCGATGCGTGGCCAAGACCGAGCGGTTCCACACGAAGATGCAGCGGCACTTCACCGACAAAGGGCAGCACATCAAGCCGATCCGGCCCGAGTACCTGGCCGCTACGCTGAGCGAGCTCGCCGACGATGACGCGCTGTTCTTCGCCGACACCGGCACCGCGGTCATCTGGGCTGCCCGGCACATTCAGTACGGCCCTCGCCGCCGTCTGTTCGGGTCGTTCTCCTGGGCCTCGATGGCGAACGCGGCACCCAATGCCTTCGGGGCGCAGCTCGCCTTTCCCGGGCGGCAGACGATCGCGCTCTGCGGCGACGGCGGCTTCAGCATGCTCGGCCTGGGCGACCTGCTCACCCAGGTCCATCGCCGGGCCCAGGTCGTGCAGATCGTGCTGAACAACAGCGCCCTCGGCTTCGTCAAGATCGAGCAGGAGGAGGCCGGCTACGTGCCCTTCGGGACCGACCTGGCCAATCCGAACTTCGCCGCCGTCGCCGAGGCGATGGGCGCGAAGGGGATCCGCATCGAGGATCCGGCCGACCTGGCGGAAGGGCTTCGGGTCGCGCTGGCCCACACCGGTGGTCCCGTCGTGGTCGACGTGGTGGTCGACCCGACCGCCCTGGCGCTGCCGGCGCACGTGCCCGCGTCGACGGTGAAGGGCTTCACCCTCAGCGTCGCCCGGCAGGTGTTGGCGGGCGGCCTCGACGAGGTCCTCGAGACCGCTCGGAACAACGCCCGGCTCCTCTGACAATCGAACGCGAGAATCGAACGCGCCCGCTGCTAGCCGGTGGACGGGCTACCGGGCGGCAACTTTTCGCCGCGGGTGCCCGTATAGCCGATAAATCACCTGCCCGCGTGTCCGGCTGCACCCTCCGGGGCGGGGAAAGCGGGGCCGGGAGCCCCGCTTTCCCCGTGGGGCGTGGTCAGATTGCGTTGCCGGGGCTCAGGATTCCGGACGGGTCGAAGAGGTCGCGACCGGCCGTGCGGGGTCGGCGGACCAGGCCGACCACGATCCTGGGTAGAGCGCCGCGTCGATTCCCGCGATCGCCAGGGCGACGATCTCGTGGGCGGCGGTCACCCCGGATCCGCAGTAGACGCCGACCGGCCCGGCCGCCCCGGCGAAGCGGGCACGTAACTCCTCGGCGGTCTTGAACAGCGGTACGCCGTCCCGCAGGTTTCCCGTGGTCGGCGCGCTCACCGCACCCGGGATGTGCCCGGCCCGCGCGTCCACCGGCTCCACCTCGCCGCGGTACCGCTCGGCCGCCCGGGCGTCGAACAGCGTGCCGCTCCAGGCCGCGGCCTCGTCGGCCGTGATCGTCGGCAGGTGACCACCCCGCAGCACGACGTCCCCCGCCGCCCGGGTCCGCGCCGCACCGGTGCCCTCGGCGTATCCGGCGGCCCGCCAGGCGGCCAGTCCACCGTCGAGCAGGCGCACGTCAGGCACGCCGGCCCAGCGCAGCAACCACCAGGCCCGGCCGGCGGCCAGCCCACCGGTGTTGTCATAGACCACGACCGAGCGGCCTTGGCTCAGCCCCCAACGCCGCGCCGCGGCCTGGAGCTGGTCCACCGGCGGCAACGGGTGCCGTCCGGCGCCGGGCGGCCCGGCCAGCTCGGTGTCCAGGTCGACGTAGACGGCGCCGGGCAGGTGCCCCGCCCGGTAGTGCTCGGCCCCGTTCGGATCGCCGAGCGCCCAGCGCACGTCGAGCAGCAGCGGCGGTTCCGGTTCGGCGACCCGGCGATAAAGTTCCTCGGCCCCGATCACTACCGGCCGGTCGGCGGTGGTGCCCGGCTCGACCTGGGCCGGGACGCTCAGAAAGGGCAGCGCCGCAGCCAGGTCGGCGTCGTCGAGCGAGGCCGCGGCCGCGCCCTCGGCGACCGCCCGATGGACGCGGGCCTGGATGGCCGACGCGGCCGGGGTCGGCACCCCGTGCAGCCGCCCCAGCAGCACGATCTCGCCGTCGAGGTAGTCGGTCTCGGGAGCGGCGGCCCGGGCCAGGCTCTGCCGCGTCGAGTTTCCGGCC
>Ga0247781_1000183_pt1 | contig 18740 bp, 17 predicted proteins | sample UWRJL184509B5_FD_179922 | JGI IMG/M metagenome (GOLD analysis project Ga0247781, IMG submission 179922) | Plant litter microbial communities from Arlington Agricultural Research Station in Wisconsin, United States - UWRJ-L184-509B-5 | ecosystem: Environmental > Terrestrial > Plant litter >...
CAACTGCCCAAGGGGCTCTGTACTTGTCGGGGTTGACCCGCATATCCTTCAGGTCAATCTTGTGGCCTGGGGGAGACTTTGCAAGGACATCGATGAAGTAGCGAAGAAAGTCGGGATCGAGCCTGGGCAGAATGTGTTCTTCAATGAGATCGCTAAGATCCTCGTTTTCCTTGGGCTCGGGCTCGGTCCTGAGAGGAATAGCCTCTGGAACCGAGCTCACAGTAATGGTCGACTCCAGATTTGACATTTTGCCCCTTTTCCGGGTATTAATACGGCTGATGACAAGATGCTGGGAGGTTGGGCGAAGGGCACAGGCTTCTTCGAATGGGCCGTCAAAGCTCTTTCTTCAGTTACTACAGCAAGAACTTGAGGTACTTTGGCAGTGGACAAAGTGCCAGTCAAATACCTCTGGCTACCTTCAGAATTGCGGGGAATGCAACTCCTCGAGCTACCTAGCTGCCAGGCGTGTAGTGGTGTGGTGTCAGGATACCACGCTCAACTGCCGCGCGGGAAGACCCCACCACACACCCTCCTTCTGGCTCTCTGACTGCGACTTTACGTGCTGACAGGTGTCCAGTGACCCGTAGATGTGCAGTCTCGATCTCGATGTCTTGGATATTTACCAGGACCGGTAGCTCCAACCGATGGAAACTCAATTTGGTGGAATCCCTTTTCCGCTAGTCTCCAAGCCAAAACAGTCCTTCCCGGGTTAAAGCTCCAAAAGGTTAGGATGACGTGGTTCGCATCGGATGTGTCACCCTGCGTGAAGCAAAATAGGGCAAAAACCGGTGATGTTTATTTTGGCATGAATCATAGTTGACGTTGTTGTTTGGATGACAATACGCAAGCGAGCTATTAAGACTTATCATGGATCGAGACTGACAAAGTCTGCGTCTGGTAGAGCACCTGCACGTCATAAAGTATCTGCGAGGTGCCTAGGTACCTACCCAGTGCCCCACCCAAATACCTCGTTGTCTTGGAAATCACTGGAGATGTCAAGAATTCACATGGTGTCGGACATTGGAAGCCCTGCTTACTATCAGGTCAAGGAATTGGTTACCCGCGATGTGCGATTATGAATGGGAACCGCGGACTGAGCTCGTTAGGTCGTGTCGTCGAAAGTTCCCTGTGATCAGAATCCCACGCCAATGCAAGGTAGTGGGTTGTCCAATGATCGGGGACGTCTTGCTCGGGCGAGCCAGAAAATGTGGGGCTCATCAAGTTGCTTGGCATGCGTGTTTTTCCTTGTCATGCTGCATGCAGCTGTGTTTGGACCCCTCATCTGATCACTCCACAACAACATCCACGATCACGGTGATACAGCCTGCTAAACCCGAGTCTGTCCACAACCTAAGTAAGCCGCCAAATGTGGAACCTCAAGGTCGAACATCGCAGCTAACCAATATACTCACAGAGATGGACCTCAGCAGTCTCCTCAACACGCCCCACAAAAGAACTTCATCGGGGGCCGAGAACTTGAACGTTGACCAACCTGTCTTCAAGCAAGCTCGCGGGGATGATAGCGAGGAACAGAAGTCATCGTCGTCAGGGTCCTCTTCAAGTTCATCCAGCGAAGACCTTGACCTTCAAGGCCCACTTGACGGCGTCTATATCGTTTCTGATACCAGGAGCGATTCCCGCGGCAACATGTCAGATTACAGTATCCTCGGCGTTTTTGCCAGTAAATCGGACGCAAAAGCATTCATGAAGAAGGCGCGGGATGGTTATGACAGCGACACCATCGATGAGTTGGAAAATGGCGGCGATGGCTGGTGTTATCAAGGGGAGGACACCTACGATTCACCCGGTACTCTAACATGCGAGATGACGTTCCACAAGCTGATTTGGCCGACCCCAATGACCGAAGTCTCGTCCCCTTCGTCTAAATCGTCAGGGGATAGCACTGGGGATGATGGGAAGAAAGAAGGCGCGGGTGGTGTTTCTATATTTGGCCAAAGACAGTTTCCAGTTAGTCGGTAGGAATTGTAGGGTTTGCTTTGCTCTTTTATTCTCGTTTATCATGGAACCGCTGTAAAGCCATGTGGCGGTGTGTTGCGCGCAATTGACTCAGACCTAGAGATGAATATCAAGTGCCTTGAAACTGTCACTACTTCACGAACCGTACCTTGAACTCTCGCCCAACTTTGGTATTATCGGTGCAATACTCGCTGACATGGCATATGAGCCCTCTATTGATACGGAATACCTGACTTGGAATCAATACCAACCATTGTAAATTGGCATGTACGGAACTTATGTATCGGTCATTTTGTGAGCCCGGTGTCGCCGAAGTACGTTGTCGGGTTGCGGACTCCATCATCAATAATTACCCAACAGAACGGCCGGATCATTCGGAGCAATCAGGAATAACCTAAAACCCCTCAACCTGTTTTGAGGCGTTCCCGGTCCGCACTGTGTTGTATTATGCAGCAGTGTTGGGTGTTGGTACAGATTACAGGGGTGTGATGGAATAAGTATAAGTCTTGTCTCCTCAGCTCCCCGTTCCCTAACCAACATGACCTCCGGGCAAAGAGTATCCCACAACTCAAGTCTCATTCACCGGCCATTATCATGGCCGATCAACAGCAGCCTCCTCAGCTGGTCAAACTGGATGTCTGCCTCTACAAGAACCCCGATATTGCCTTTGATGACTTTGTCAAGTGGGTTACAAAGGATTACCCCCCCAGAGCCATCCCCATTATGAAGAAGCACGGCATCGTTCAATGGGCGCAGGTGAGAATATTACCACTTTGTCACACCTCTTTCTCGGCGACTGTAACGGGAAAATGCACTAACAAAGAGGAACAAGACCATTACCCCCCCACAGTTCCGTCAGCCTTTCCGTGAGGCACTCCAGCACGAGATGAACAGGCCAAACTGGACAGTCCCCGATTACGACGTTGTCATGTCCTATTGGCTTCGGGATCTGACCGACATGCGGGGGTTGACTGCTGATCCGGAATGGCACGCTGTTGAAGAGGAGGCTCAGAAATGGGCCAACATGGCTGACGGCCATTTCGTCATTGGCTATGAGATTGTTATGCTGCCGGCTGGGGATTCTAGCGAGGTTCGTGGCGGCGTTTCAGCTTGAGAATGCATTAGATTAGAGGTGGACATGGGTCTTTTTTCCACGTCCCGTATTAGATTGATTCTGCTTCTATCGTGGAATAAACCTCGCCTTGACTCCCGTCAACATGGCCATGAAATAATATTCTACCTCGTTATCCTTGGGCATCCTCGTTACCTCAATCTCAAACTCCCTGAGCAACGCAGGAATAACCTTATACACCACCATTTCTGCCAGATGCCGCCCAGGACATGTCCGGCCCCCACCACCCCAGGTCAAGTTATATCTCTCCATGGCGCGCCTCGCCTCCATGTCACTCTGTAACCACCTGTCTGGGTTGAACTCGGCCGCATCTGCGCCGAATATCACTGGGTTTCGGTGCAGTGCAACAGGGTTACATCCCACGGTTGTTCCTGGAGGAAAGTATCTCCCATGAACTGATAGACCGGTGGGTGGGACTTTCCGAGAGAGCGACATGCCGATTACGGGGTGGAGTCTTTGAGCTTCCTTGATGGCGGCGTGTGTATATGACAAGTTTATTGCGGTATCGTAGTCCAGTGATGACGGGGCTTCTTTCGCCCTGTTTGAGGAACTGGGGTAGTGGCCGTGACTGTCAAGTTCGGCTCTGATCTTGTGCTGGACATGCAGATGGGAGCCGATCATGGCCATGACTGATGTAAGGGCAGAGCACATCGTCTCGTGGCCGGCGCCAAAGTTGGTAACGGCTAGCCGACGGAGATAGTGCTCGGTGAACTCAGGCTTGTTCTTGTGTAGTTGAATCAGGTCAGTTAGCAAATCCTTTGGTTCAACGTCTTGATTCTTTTTCGATGGCTTTCTTTTCACGGTGCCATTATTTCGCAGTGCTGCGTCGATCCTCTTTGAGGTCTTATGGTATACCGGCTTTATGGGGAGTCAGTAATTATACATTTGATGATATCCAACTCTAAAACGGCCAAGACGGCGGGCTGAACTGACGGTGAAAAAGGGCTTGAAATTCTTGGGTGTTCTGAAAGTAACTCTCCAGACATTGGAGAATACCCGACCCAGACCCTTGGAAAAGAATGCAGCAGACGTGACAAGAGGGAACAAGCCAAATACGCTCTTCCTCTTCCATCCGAGGTATCCCTGCGTGCTAGTCCCGCCATCGGACTTCGCGGCAATGTAACCGGGCGACCACGAAAGCACAACTGCGCCGAGACATTCCACGACGATGATGTGCATCCACTCTTTCAGGTCAACCTCGGCGCCGTGCAAGGCCCTGAGCTGGGCCACAGCACGCTCAACGACGCCGTCAACTGAATGTTGGAACTTCGTGACATTTGATGTCTGATATACTGGGCCGATGAGACGTCTTTGTAGACGATAACGTTTGGTATCAAGCTCTGAGAGAAGGTCTAACGTATCAGGAAAATGCAACTTGAGTCCCCAGTCAATGGTTGGCTTGTTTAGAACTGTCGCCACTGCTGCAACGTCAGGAGATACACAGACACTGGCTTTGGTCGAGGTTGACACTTACGGTAGAAATCCGACTTGTCGAATCCAGTTCCAGCCCCTACTCGGGAAAACTGTAAGCCACTTGTCACGGCGAGAATGTTGGAGAAAGTCGAAAATACTTACCATATACAAACCTGAAAGCTTCGGTAGAGTCAAACCAGACCTCGTCGGGACCAACTCTTACGACGGGGCCATATTTCGCATGAAGAGTCTTCCCCAGCTCCAGCATCCGCCCATTACGGGCATAGTATGCCTGCCATATATTGGATAAAGCAGCCAACTTCGGTCCCGGGATGCTAGCCAAAGGATGAAAGAGAATCCTGTATGTGGCGACTGCAATGATGAGAGCAAGAACAAGAAACACCGCTGACCCGACGGTCCAGCACGCTGATCTGACAAGGACCCAGCCTGTCTCGTGTAACCCGCATAATGATATGTTACCCAGGAAGGCAAAAGTGCGACCCATCTCCATAGCTCTGTAGGTGCGGAGTGTAAGCTTCCCCTCCAAAAGAAACGGCTGCCCAGGTCACCTCAAAGCATGGGCGGCGGGAAAGGTACCAGCTAATGATTTCCCAGCCATTTGCTTTTTGCGAGCTCCGATGAAAATTAACGTGAAAATACCTGAGGGCGCTGCAAGGATTGAGTGGATGATGGTTGTGATGTGAATTGTGGCTGATTGGATTTCCTGAGGGGAAATTTTGGTGCACTGAATTCAGTGAAGTGTGGGTCGCTAAAACGGCGCCACTCTTTGACCGACAGGGGCGGGGGCATTCAAGATCTGAGTTCCAGACATCGCATCGCAACACCAGCTTTTCGCAATGGAATAACTATTGCAAACAAAGGATCGTTTATTGGTGGAATTACTTCTGGCAGTGTTGAAACGATTGTGAAAGAGACACTCTTTCACCAGACCAATTAAACGTACATTATCCATCCATCATTCCATCTCAAGCGGTAAACAGCAAGGTTCAATCATCACCCCGTTCTCAAAAGACTCTCACAAGACGAAGCTGCCCCTTGCAACCGCCAAGCCACCTATTTCATAACAAAACCGGCATCAACACGTCAACACATCAATATGGAAATCCAGCTCCCAAAACATCTACTGCGGGGTCCCAAGACTCAGGACATCCAGACCACCCGCCAACTGCTGCTTGGTTGGCATCTTGTTAAGCTGCATCATCTGGGCGACCTGAGCCATGGCGGGATCCTTGCCCATGCTGGCCATGGCAACCACGGTATCGCCCTTTGTGTAGTACGCAATCCACTTACCCTCCTCAGGCTTGCCCTGCAGAACCAAGTCATCCCAGCCGTTCGCCATGGTATTTCCACAGTATCTCAGCTGGGCACCGAGTGCGCTCCAGAAAACGGGCGTGAAAAACTCGGGCTTGAGGTTGGGTTGCACGATATGACGAGCTGCAGTGCGGCCGGCATTCTGCGCGACGTTCCAATGCTCGATGCGGACGTACTTGCCCTCTCCTCCGGGCCCGTGGTAGGGATAGGTAGCAATGTCGCCGATGGCGTACACGTCCTTCAGGCCAATTACCGAAAATGACTCGTCCGTCTTCAAGCTGCCATCCTTTTCGAGACGAACAACCGAGTTATCCTTGAGGTACTCGGTCGCAGGGGCAACGCCAACACCGAGGATCACAAGGTCGGCGTCGAGTTTGGTGCCGTCCTTCAAGAGGACGAAGCCAACAGTGGATGGGTCTGAGCCAGACGGTTCAGCTTTGTCGACGCCTGCAGACATGTAAAATTTGACACCCTTTGCCTCGACACCTTTCCGGATGACGTTGCCGACCCTTTCACCGAGAACGCGCTCTAGCGGGGCCTTTTCCATGCCCACGACGGTTACATCGTTGCCCCCAGCAGTGCAGGCAGCAATCTCCATGCCAATGAAGGACGAGCCGATAACGACAATCTTCTTGCCCTTCTGCTCGCCGATGGCGTCGACAATCTTCTTGGCGTCGTGGACGTTGCGCAATGTGAAGATGTTTCCAAGGACCTTGAAGCCCTGGAGAGGTAGAAGCCTGGGCGTGCCACCGGTAGAAAGAACGAGCTTGCCGTAAGCCAGCTTGCGCCCGGACTTGGTGGTGACTGTCTTGCTAGCAAAGTCCACAGACGTGACCTCGTCCTTGACGATCTCGATATTCGCACTCTTGTACCATTCGTCATCCCTCCATTGCAACTTGCCCAAATCCGTCAGCAGTGCCTTGCTGAGCTTTGGCCTGTCGATGGGGAGGTAGCCTTCGTTGGTGACGATGGTGATTTGACCTGTGAAGCCGCCCTCACGCAGGCCCTCTGTGACGCCCAATGCTCCCGATCCACCGCCTACCACCACCACCTTGTCCGGTTGACTCGCGCCAGCGGTCGAGGATTTGAAGGTAGGTTTTCGGCTGCCTGACTTGATGGCTTCTGGGTCTCCGGTAATGTAGACTGCGCCGTCGCGTTCGACTGTCTTGAAGATGGGGAGAGCGTTCAGGGCAGGGGCGTCTTCGATGTCGCCGGTCTTGGCATTAAAGCATGCTATGAAGAAGCCCAAAGGTCAGCACTTGGATACCATTTGCACTTCCTCCGCAAGGGATTGCTGCATACCTCCATGCCACGGGCAAGTAAGCTTTCCGTTTGTTCCAAGGATGCCCTTGACAAGCGGGGCTCCATAATGTGTGCACCTGGGCCCGACAGCCTGGACAGTTCCGGCAGCGTTGAGGAGGAGAACCTTTGCGTCCAGACCTTCCACCTCCACCTCCTGCTTGTCACCGGGCTTCAGGTCAAGAGAGCTGACGCCCTTCAACTTGTATTCTTGTGCCATGATTCTGATTGTTGAGGAGAAAAGGCGTCGTCGTGCGTTTTCTTGTTCTGTCACAATTCGTTTGACAATGCGGGGTAGCTGTTGGAGGTTTGGTCGAGAGAGGAGAACAATTGGGTTCATCGAGTCGAGGCGGACGGGAGGGGGGATCGGTGCGCACACCGCCAATCGTAAAGAACACTCGGGGTGGGCGGAAACAACGGAAAGAGGAAAGCTACCGAGCAAGCAGAGGCAGGATGAAGGAGAAAAATGCAATGCAACGGCGACAAGAACCTATCGGGTGCATTGAGGGATGGGAACATGGCCCTGTAATCACAAGCATCCTCACTGGTCAACTCTAGCGGGGATCGTGGTGCTTCCGATGCCGTCATAGGAGACATGGGGGCCGAAACCAGCACTGAAACAGCGTCGAAAGTGGGGTAGTGGAAGGATCCTACAGGTACCTACTACCACTGTAACCGAGACTTATCACTGGGAACTGTTAGGGCGTGATCCACCATCTTCCCCACCACGACACGCCCGGGGCAAGTTCGCGTTTCCCCAGACGTGCCGGCCCGGACCGTTGACTGAAATCCACATTGAAATTGCTTCTTTTGAGTTTTGACAAAAAATGGGGAAATATCCTAGCAGCTCGAAGAAAGCCCAAGCACAGATACCACTTGTTCGAAATCGACATCCTCAAAAATGTAACTTTGTTCACCACCCATCCAGGCCGACTCATCATGTCTCATTTCGTCACCCATCTCCTTGGATGCCTCCGTCCCAAATAATGAAGTAAAGACGCCAAGCTCAGATCCGTCTTCTCCTCCCCACTGGATAACTTCATGAGAGAAGACTTCCACGGGAGACTCTTGGCCAGCAAGCATATCCTCATGCCGGTCCCCGCTTGGTTTGGGTGATTGATTCACCTGTTCGATGACATTTCCGGTCGTCTTTCCTGCCACCATCCGTCTGGCCATATGGACAGCATTGTTCAGTTCAGCAATGACTGCATCCAAGCGTTGGAAGGATACCAGAGTCGACTGGCTCTTGAACTTGTTGAACAGCCCGGTAGCGTACAAAACCAGGCCGTCGTCATCATCTTCTTCATGACCCTGGCCGCCACCACAACAAACCTCATACATGTTGGCTAGGATGATGATCATGGCAGAAGTAATTGCGCAACAACACCCCCTGTGAATCGTAAGTTAGTCCAGCTGCCGTCGTGTTTTGGGACTCGCCATGAAGCTTACCAGATGACAACATCGCCTTGTCGCATTTTCCTGATCATTACCAGACACTGTCTGCTTTCTCCTAGGCACTTTGCCCACGCGGTAGGAAGAGGCCCATGTGCACCCATATAGCATCTCCGGCTCTCAACCTGGCTATCCCGGATGGCGCTGCGGCTATAGCTCGATACCCTATTGATCCAGCTGGCATTTTGACTCCAAATACCATGAACCAAGACCAGGCAAGACAAGTAGGAGCAGTGCAATAGCGCCATAGGAATGACTGCCATGCATCCCATATTCTCGACCACGGAGCCCAGCTGCATGTCGGCAGGGATCCCTAGTCGCCATTTCTCCAGCTGTCGGCTCAGCTGAACCACCCGCGCTTGTCTCTCTTGCAGAGATACCTTGGTGCTGCGTGTGGAGTATAGCAGATCGAATGTCCGCCCTTGGATATGCGCCAGCTGTACACGGAGACGGAAGTAGTTGACTCGGTTCCTTCCGTCGGCCGTGTAAAGATCGCCGACGCCATCTACCGGATCGTTTGGCGGAAGATCCAAGTCGATATCGGCATCTAGCTGAAGAGACGGTGTCTGATGTTTGAGAGAAATCTCCTTGTCCAGCATGTAGGTGATCCAGAAGAGCCGTGATCTGTGCAGTCCTTCATGGGCTGTATATAGGGCTTCTATCTCATCCCGCGACTGGAAGCGAAGACGATGGATCAGGCGTACTGCCGCGCCGATCAACAGCGTCGCCGGACGAGGGTCTTTGGATTCTTGATAGAGAAAGACGAGCCCTAACAAGACTTGTAAGCCAAGCAAGTCTTGATCGCGGGTCATCAGCTCTCCCACTGCCGACTGTGCGTTGTTCATGTAGTTTCTGACTGCCAAGTCGCCCGCTCCGGCCTCCAGCTCCTGCGCTATCGTCGCTGGTATTCGAGACCCAAGTGCCAGGACGATGTTGACTGCCGCCCAGACTGCTTTCGACCATCGGGGAGCGCCCGAGTACCATTCATTGAGCATGCGCATGAAAGCTGGCTGTTGGAACAGCGGGATAACTGAGTTGAAATGGGAAAAGTAGCGATCTACAACCGGGATGACCGTTTCGATTGGTGGCAGTTTTGGTGCCGTCGGTCGAAGAATGCGGTTGCTCGGTTCGGGACCAGGACTTGTTTGCTCTTCCATCTGAACCCACATCTCCGAGTTCAGACTCTTGCCATAACCGACTCCACCCTGGCCATCGTTACCGCTAGACAATAACCCCTCCGGCGCGCCATTGGTGACAGAGTGTTCTTCTGGATGGGTATTGGATGTGACTGTCGTTGAGAAAACCTGCTGCACTTGGGCTTCCATGCGAGCCAAGCGAGATTCCAGTCCATCGATTCGTGTTTTGCTTGATGCAAGTAGGCCGCGTCAGCTTATGATGGATCCAGGTCTGTTACAATTTTATTCACCTGTCTCCTATTGCTTCGCTGAGTTGGTCCACAGACTGGCTCTCCCGGGAGATGGTTGACGACGCAACGTGAATCGACTTTCGGCGACCAGCTTGTCTACGAATCGCAGTTGTCTTGCACACTGCCTCATATTGTGTGCAGTTGGCGCATGTCGGTTTAAGCATATCGCACTTCAGCTTCTTCGTGAAGCAAAGATCACAGGCTGTTTGGACCGTTAGCTTTCAGGTCTTCTATCCTCGCTAAAGTTCATCCAGAACACGTGCCTTTTCGCCTGTTGACTTGAGGGGTGGTCTCCATGGTTCGGTGAGAGATTCAGGACAGAATAAAGGGGGGGGGCGGAGAAGAGTGCACTGATATCGCTCCCTGTTGTATTCAGAGCACTTTGCACTGCGGGTGTAAGCTCCGGCTCCGGTGAGTAAGAAATGCTGATTCGACCTCCGCATTTTTAGTAAAGGGGTAAAGAAACAAGCCCCTTGCTTACAAATATCCCCCGAAGTGCTTGTCCAAAAGGGGTTCGACTGTGCCGCAATCTGGTAATTACCAGATATTGCACTAACAATCTCGTTATTGCTATATGTGTGCTGAAGATATTGCTTTATCTTGGTGATTACAGCCACAAAATGGTTTCCTCGACACCAGGTTGGTGTACCGCGTACTACAAAATGAATTACCTCTGAAATCCGTCAACATTTACATGTTTCGGCTCTGCTGCTCTTCTGTGTCCTAGGATTTCGGCGCCGTCCGGGCCCACACTTTGTGGTTCCCTCCCACCTCCGAGCTCTCTCCACCCCTACCTTGCGTCATCTCTTTGTGAGAGATTGCCAGGTGTGAGGTCATGAGACAAATTTATGTACGCGCCAGATTCCCAACAATGGACATCCGAATCATCATGCCCAGCCGATATATGGCCGGTTCTCCTAACCTCACAACCTCCAAGCACACTCGCCGCAATCTTTAACTACAATCACTTTGCCATATGATGCTTGTGTCAGCAGTTCTACGGCCAACGAAGTCTTTGGCGCGCAGCACAGTACCCAATGGGCTGAGGCCGCGCCAAACGTCGAGAAAGATGCTCCCACGGCAGCAAACTCGATCATTTGGCAACAGACCCGACCAGTTCGATCCCGGACTTGGGGGGCCATATGGACAGGAGCTCTATCCCTATAGCAACGCGTTTCACAGGTACGTTGCCACGAGAAGCATTACCCTCGAAGCGACACTCTGTTGATTTCTTATCTCCCCTTCAAAGGGAATGCGCCCTTGAAACAGGAGCCGGAGTTTTCCTCTCCGGGGTCGCCATGTATGCACTCGGTCGATTTGAACGGTTCAGAGATAGTATTAGTCCCAGGCCTGTTGGGAAGGCAAGCATTCTTGTATATGATCCGACCAAGGGGGAGTTGGATGACGTGAAGATGGTGAGACCAGAGGAGCTTAGGAATATGCACGTGGCTGGTTGAGGGAGGGAAGACTGCTTCTCAATGCACTCGTGATCAAGTGCCGATTAGTGCGAGGAACGTCAATGGACATGGAGGGAGGTAGAAGCTACCTAGGTACCCAAATATTATTATGCTATGGAATTAGTTTCTTGTTGCCTTTGTTCGCGAACAATGCGCATTTCCGCCTTGCAATACACACACCGTGATCGGGAATGAGAAAGCCGCCCCATAGTTCTACCTCCTAGCTGCCCGCAATGGAGAAAACAAAAACCCTTACCAAGAGACGAGTCGTGCCAGCTGACCTAACCAAGAACACCGAAACACAAATTGACTCCTTTACACGGCATGCTCCTTCGTCTCAGCCGTCCCTCGGTACTCCAAAGTTCCTCTCTTCTCGAGATTTTGTCGAGGATCCCCAAAGTCTCTGGGGTCCGAGTCTCTAGGATGGCCATGATCCCCGTGGTGCACAACCTTTTCGACGGCAGCAACAGCCTTGTCGGCGAGCTCTCTGTCCTCGAACACTGCACAAAGGCGAGGTTAGTGACTGTCACGGTCAAATGGCAAAGCAACCGAGATGGGTACTTACTGAAAGCCAATTCCTCAAGCGTCCGACCGAACGTTTCAGGGAAAAAGAAATAGACAAAGACAACCTCGTAGGCGAGCCAGGCGCAATACGAGATGAGGTACTTCCAGCCGACGTCCTTGATGCCGATGGGGTTAACGTATGTGGTGAAGAAACTAGCCAGTCTCCCAAAGAGCTGGAACACGGCGATACCACGGGAGCGCTCCGAGTAGGGCCACACTTCGACCATGTAGGCTGGCAGTTGCAGGTCAGTACTGAGACGGTGTGAAACAGGATTGTGTCTTTTCCCGCAGACTTACTGTAAGTTAAAGCATTATAGCCCATGTTATAACAGGGTGAATAAGCATATATGAAGAACAGTACGGCGATATTGGCAGACTGGTTCGGTGTGCCGGCGTTCTTTGCCGTCTGCGCTCGTTCCATGGAAATGGTCCAGGCAATGTAGCAGCAAAGCAAGCTCATGGTGCAGGCGAGATACATGACGCGGCGGCGGATCTTTGTGACGAGCAGAGACACAGTCACGCCGCATACCAAGCTCCAGCAGGCGATTGAGACGTTGATCTTTTGCACAAAGACTGATTCCTTGTAGCCGATCATCTCGAGCAGGTCGACCAGGTAGTATCTTGCGAGAGAGGGGTGTTAGGAGACAGGTCGTGAACATGCGACATGAGCGGGTGGGGGGTGCCTGGTCCAAACTTACGAAATGAGGGTATTTCCAGACCACTGTGTGAACAAGCCCAACATGGTGGTGAGGAGGAGTCGACGCCTCATGCCCGATGTGTTGACGAGATCCATCCAAGATTTCTTGGACACTTCCAACTCCAACTCGATCGTCGTCTTCATCTGGGCCATTTCTGCCTGCACGAACTCGGTACCGCGCTCTGTTTCGCCGTGGTACTTCATGAGAATCTCATATGCCTCTTGGCTGCGATCCTTGGTGATCAGCCATCTGGGGCTCTCGGGGAGGAAGCTGGTTGTTCAAAGTTGGTAAGTGGATGAATAATTACACAAGAAGGTGCAAACTCACAATACGAAGGTAATCTGCAACAGAGAAGGACAAATCTGAAGCAGAGAAGGGATGCGCCATGCCCAATCGCTGGGGATGCTGTTGGTTCCGAAGCACACAGCTGCGGCCACAATCTGCCCAACAAAGTAGGCGACGTTGAAGAGCGAGGTCAGAACCGGTCGTTCTTTCGGGTATGCAAGCTCTCCAATCAATGACGACCCCGACACGATGCAAGTTGGGATGCCGAAGCCCAAGATCATCCGAGCAACGATATACATGCCCACTAAATCCGTCTCAGCAAGAACTTCGGGGTTGCCGATCGACCATGCAGTTATAAGAGTAAGACTCACCATGTTGTGCAAATCCCTGGACAATAGCGCCGACTACCATGATGAGGGATCCCATGAAGATGGACATACGGCGGCCGAACCTATCGTTCACCCACGGAATAAGTGGAAGCGACAGGATAGCGCCAAGCGAATAAGCGGCGGCGATGATGCCCTTGAGAGATCCTTGAGGTCCGATTTGGGGATCCTCCTTGGGGCCAAAGTCTAGTATCGGTAAGTAGTCGTTAGCGAGGGTTGACATGGGTGTCATGAAAAAACTCGAACTTACAGGCTTTCCATGACGGCACGATCTGGAGGGCATTGATCATCTGGGAATCGAATCCCGACGTCAACTCGATGCCCATGCATGTCGGAAACAGAATCAGGTAGAGATAGAGGAGGTTCGGTTTCTGGAAGAACCACTTCTTGTCCTCGTTGGCGAGACGAGTGATGATGGGATCGGACTTGCCGCCCTCGGCAGCAACCGCACCACCCGCCATCTTGCTAGGCCGGGGATGTGTTTTGTTTACTTGGGTGGGTAAAGACAGCGAATGCCTGGCGCCGCCCGGGAAGACCTTCCGAGCTCAAGCTGCGGTGCTGGGGGCAAACTTCAGAGAAGGAGAAGGGGGAGCAAAGTCGGGAGAGAAACGAATGTTACAGCACGACTCGTCTGGGGATGTATTATCTATTAATTTCAGTCGACACTCATAAACAATATAGCCTGCATGTGATCCAAGACTCTGGGACCCCGCGAAAGCCCCCTATTCCTGGTCTTTCTGTTACGAGAAACATGCTTTTCATATCATAATAGCCTCGCGGAGGAGAGCTGCGGGGTCGGACTGGCAGGACCGGGACCTGAGACCTGAGAGGGACGTGGGGTGGTTGTGGCCATTTGGTGACCTTTGAGTGGCCCGTGGACGCGGCCATATTTGGGCCCTTCGGTGCCCCGTATGCAAGGTGGAAGGTCCCATCTGCTTGTCCGCTTCTGGCCGTGTCTATCCTGGCGGTTGGTCCCTGGGATAGGTACGACCTCGTTACCAAGACCGAGCAACATTTGAGTGCAAAAGGATGCAATAACTTTACACATGGTCAATCTGCGTGTCGATAATGGTCGTCAATGCTGTGTTATGTTGATAGTCAGCGTCTTGGCGTTCCCCAGTTGTCAAGGCTCGCTGAGGCCTGGGATTGGAGGAAACCCCACCGGCTAAATCTAGTCCTTGAGGCGGGAACAGGGCAATATGCCAGCGGCACCCCATTGGCAAGCTCGCTCAGAGTCCTTCCTCCAATGCGGTGGCACACCATAAACGTCTCGTAGAGTCGGAAATGCCAGATCCTTGCCCTTGCTCCCAATCGGACCGGAAGCGAGAGCAGTCGCTGCATTTGTCTGTCACTCACGCACCGTCCCGGCAGCCTTCCCGGGTATATCAGTTGAGCCGGCAATTGATTGCCCACCATCTCCAACCCTCTGCATGGCACAACTCGTATTGTTGGGGCATGATTGACATGTCATGGGTCCTGAATCAGGGCGCCCTACAGCTGTTTTAATCTATCCTTTCCCAACTTTGATTGCTCCATGTATATGGCAATCTTTGCTGTCCCATTAACATTTTTATACGGACCAGGCTCATGGGTCACTGGCGAGGATATCTGGGTTGTGTGACGGATTGAGGTCCGCTTTTATGGTGATGGGTTGCATGTGATTTACTTTGAACTTTGAACGGGGTTGGCAAGGCTCGAAGGCGGTTCCATGGAAGCCTATAGCACACCACGCTAGGAGATTACTGACAAACAGGAATGGAAACCAAGGTGGTGTCGTGTAAATTTATACAGGATCTCTCGTCTAATTGCTTCTGCTGGACCCCTCAATGAAAGTGCCTTGGCCCCTTGGCAGCAAAAGGATCGACTATTTAGCCAAACTCTACCTGTCTTGTTGGTCCACAGCAGATCAACGCCAAGTCGTCTGCCAGATGCGCCTATATGCTAGAGTATTGAGAGAATTTTATGCGTCTTGGAGGGTTCATTTACCTATGGATGCCCAATGGCTCTCGGAAAGCCACACCGGACATCCGAGTCTTGAGTAGGGCCAAGACCGAGGTCTGCAAGTATTGATCACGGACGATTTTCTGTTGAGGGCCATGAATTCGAGCAAAGTCGCTGGTAGACTCGCCATCAACGCGGAGGGACAGTAGTTGGGTGGGAAAGGGGCTCCCATGCAGTATTGGGGTCTGAATACCGGTGTAATAATATCAGGCCGAGTAGTCCTGTCAGGTCAAATATACTCTTGGTTGGGGAGAAAGCGAGCTGAAACGCCACATGCACTCCGCTCTGCTCAAGACCGGCAGTGAGAGGGACTTATTATCGCACTAACCGCAACGGCTGGTCGGCCCAAAGGACAGAAAGCTTATGAGCCATTTCGTTCCTTCTTGGATTGAATGTTACTGGATTCCCGTCCCCTTGCAGGTAGTGGCTTGAAGCTTACCTGGGTTAAGGTTATTGAGGTTAGCAGCTAAGCTTGCGGCAAGCATCGAACGTACTAGATGCCGTTCAACGTCTTGATAGGGCCTGGCCATACCCCTGCTCAGACGTCTAGAGGCCAACCCGATGCCTCCCACGGTCCCCAGAATCTTCCCTTTGACCCGAAGTGCTGTCAAAGAAGAATTGGCCAAAAAGACTGGCCGTGTTAGGTCCCTTTGCCGATCAGATGCTCTTTGCTGTGTTACCCTGTGAGATTCTACCCCTCAAAGCAAGGCGTTATTGCATTATTAACCCACAAAGTATGTGGGTGGTATTGAGCTTGGTGTTGGTACTTGTGGTGAACTTCCCTGTAGTTCTACGACGCAGTGTTACCTGAATAGGTAATTAATTGCACCAACAAGGAGTGGTGTAGAACCGACTCCATCAACTCATACCTGGTGCACATTTTATGCTGAAGTGTGCTGTGTATGTATCCATCTTTGTTGGTCCTATTCATCGCCTTCAGGCTTCCATTCGAGGCCAGCAGATGGTCCTTACTATCCAATGTTGATCCCCCAACACCAAATATGATGGGTGCTTACGTATGGGTGGATGGAGACGAAGGAAAAAAGTCGAGATCGTTGAAGGTGCAGATCATAATTAGACGAAACCCGGAGTTGAGCTGCTACGATGAGTTGTAAATACATGTAAACTAACAATATGTTGATATTATAACGACGGCTACCCTCAATCTAGAGCACAGCCTGTACACAATTCTACAATACATAGTACACATTTGGTACTTTCCACCACTAGCTATCGGGGACCAAGAATACACATATTAGGGAAGCTTGAAGGGTCTTAATTGATAGTTGGCGTTGAATAATGTTGACAAAGCCCCCTATATGTTCTCTCATTGCACTATTTACCGTCCTAATAGAATGCTGTATTCTTCAGGGAACATATGTCAACGGCGGTCCTCTATTATTGCTTTTGTATTTCCCCTCGGCCACCCGTTTATTGTGGATACGGTATATGGCGAGTTGCATAACAGAAAACACGATTCCGACCGAAACCATAATGATTTGAGTCCGGAGGCCGGTTTGATAGCTATTGGCCACGATTAGCTTATTGCTCGGGATATTCTAAACGGGGCTTTCAACTCCAGACGTACAATGGCTTGTCATCTGCTTGGTAGTATTGAGTGCCTACCATTAGACCACTGATGGCGGACATTGTAAACATTCTGCGCATCGTGTTAGTAAAGGTGCCTCCATACCTGGGGAGACGTGGTGGTGTTGTGACACATACGCAATGCCGATGCTTCTTTCTCTCGGATCTGGACAGTTCAGCTGGATCCAGGTGTTCTGGACGGCATGATAGCCGACGGCCAAGCTATTCACTGCGGTCCATAGGCCCCATCGCGACCACTGCCCGACATGGGGGTGGACTTGTCTCGTGACTACCAGGACGGCAAGGTAGCATATTTGTGCTCCTATTACTGCGCCACCGTGTTGGTTTGTCCGGTCACTAATATACGCAAAGACAAAGACGAAAACGAGAGCAAGCGCCGCGCCGACAGCTGCCAATGCGTTCGCTTCCGTTCGGTTCCATCCTAGAGATCTATGCAGCAGTGGCGTGATGTCAGTATGGATCCGATAGGCGGACCAAGGTACCTGGGGACTGATTAGGTTCGCCGATGATTCAAGGTTTGCTTACATCATAATGGACGGCGTGTATGTGGTGAGTGGGCTCCACGTCGAAAAGGCAGCAAATGTCGAGATGAAGTGCGGCCATCTTTGGTAGTGGGAGACTGTCTTCCAGACGACCTCGAGAGAGATGTGCATTCCCTGAGCTCCGGGCTTCTTTCCTTGGTCGTCGTTCTCCAGTCTGGCCTGCAATATCCGAGTGTCTGATTCCGTAAACTTGACGATTCCGGCCCGGAGAAGCGGCTTGGGCTTTTCAGGAGAGGTGGGAAGGAAGAAAAGGATTATAAATGAGACGAATATTGTAAACAAGCCCTCGACTAAGACAGGGAACGTCAGTGCTACATGTCTTCTGTGTCTTCCTGAGGGGGACATACTGAGGAAGAGCCATTGCCACCCACGCAAACCGCGCACATTGTCCAACTTCAAGATACCGGTTGCGAGCAAAGGACTGATGGTGTTGCCGCTAAACATGCCAAAGAAAAAGATGGCAACACGCCTGGCCAGCTCATGTTTCGTATACCAAGTCGACAGTGTGTAAATAGCACCGGGGATATATCCCGACTCGCAGAACCCGAGGACCAAGCGCGAGATCAAGAAGCCGGTGCGGTCTTTAATAAACATCTGGAGTGATGAAACGAGACCAAAGGCCAGAACCTGACAAGCAATCCACTTCCTTGCTCCAACCTGCAAGAAAGAACTTGTTCATCAGTCACATGCTCATAGACAGCGCTGGCAGATTTACTGACCCTTTGTAACAAGATGTTTGAGGGTATCTCGAGCACCACAATGCTCATAAACATAAGCTGGTTTCCCAGGTTAATAGTGCTTTGGTCAACCTTGATGTCGATTGCAAAACCACCAGTCAAGGCACTCGCAATGTTCATACGATCCAGCTGGAAGACCAAAAGCCCGACAAATAGGATTGGTAGAACGGTCAGGTCCACTCTATAGCGCCAATCCATGTTAGCACCACGGTCGTAGACAAGAAACGGAACATGGAGTACTTTCTCCGGACTCTCTTCTCATCGGAAGCACTGCAATCCTCACTGGCTATAGATATTGCCACAATGCCTTTGTCCTCGTCCGACATATCGGTGATGACCCCGTCCCAGTCTCCGTTCTTATGAGTGGACATGTTGTTCCAATCCGAGCTAAGTAGGTGCCTGGTATACACATCACAGGCTGCCCGGAGAAA
>Ga0247781_1000185_pt1 | contig 18544 bp, 1 predicted proteins | sample UWRJL184509B5_FD_179922 | JGI IMG/M metagenome (GOLD analysis project Ga0247781, IMG submission 179922) | Plant litter microbial communities from Arlington Agricultural Research Station in Wisconsin, United States - UWRJ-L184-509B-5 | ecosystem: Environmental > Terrestrial > Plant litter >...
ACTGCTGAAAACATTTACGATGAATCAAATGACGAAGATGAATTCTATGTTTAACTAGACTAAGAAACAGAATACACAGCTTATTTACGAGAGCCAGTGGCTAGTAGAATGGTATCTATTCTAATAATAATTAACTATTATTAATATTATTCTTATTCTTGTTAATAATACTAATATATTTACGTTTCTTGGGTGAATCCTTTAGATTATTGGAAATCAGCAGTCTATAGATTTCCAGTTCTAAGCTTTATGGCTAGAAGATTTTTAGCTATTCCAGCTACCTCTGCTCCTATAGAGCGAGTCTTTTCTATTAGTGGAAATATTATTACTAAAAGCCGTCATAGGCTATCTTCTGAAACTTTAAAGAAATCAATATTATTAAAGAGTTGGAGTATTAAAGAGATGAAGGAATTGGAAGAAAATTATCAAAATTCTGGTATAATTAGAGGGAGAGGAGGATTGAGTAGTTTTGTTAATTTTATTGTATTTATTGTATTTATTTATTTTATTATTTTAATGTTATTATAATAAGATTAAAATCATTATTATTATTTAAATCGTAGAATTATCTTAAGAAATGACATCAGTTGAATCTTTATAATTATTCTTTTATTATTTATATAATATATTATTTATATTAATTAATTAATTATCATTTTTAAATAGTAATTATTTAATTCAAGTATATTATAGTACTTATATAGTATAAATAATATACCACTATTATTATTTATTTATTTTACTATTATTAGGAATTATTTTGATATTTTGATCCACTTTTATTTAATTACTCAAGTCAGACTTAACTAACTTGCAAGTCAGGCTAGTCTTCTCTGACTTAAGTCACAGCTGTGACTTGACTAGTGCTAAGGCTAGTCAAGTCAATTAAGTTAAGTCTGACTTAAGTCACTGCCTTGACTTGACTTAACTTGACTTAATTTCAACCCTGCTAGTAAGGTACCCCCCTTATAATCAACAGAAAAAACATACTAAAGCCCTTCCGCGCTAACTACTAACATTAAAACACTACCTATAACACTTACCCTAACCTAATAGATATTAGCATAGTAAACTATTAAAATCGGCTTAATCGCGATAAACTATAGCAGTAACAGTAACAGAAGCTACTTAAGGACATATCTTAAGTCTAGTGCTTTAACTGCAATAAAAAAGGCTATATAACATAACAGTGCCCTTCCCCAAAAAGAGTCAGTTAGAAACCAGCCCCAGACAGAGAAAAACACGTTAGGTTTAACTTTAAAGACGTCTACGTCTAGATAACAGGTAACGAGGAAAACTACTCTTAATTAAATAAGTAAGTATGATATAAGGGATAAGAAGAGTAAAGAAAGAGAAGAAGAGGGGGAACTCTAATTCCTCTAGAACGTGGAGTATCTAAACCTTAAAGAAGTTCCGTTAGAGTTAGTTACAGAGGTATAAGTCGTTATAAACCGACTCTAAGGTAGAAACTTAAAACAACTAAAAGGATAAGTTACCAAAGACCAACTCCAGGAAAAGAAGGTCTAAATAGCAGTTACAAGCCTTAAAAACGTTATACTATAAGCTTAAGAGTTAAAGAAATTTAAAAAAGACTCTAGTTCAGACCTTAGTAAGATAATAAAGGAAGTTAAGAAACTAGCTCTTCAAGCCACCTCAGTAATAAAACAAGCCCTAGAAAACAAAAGGGAATAAAGTAAAAGAATCAAGTTAGAAAAACGGAAACTCTTTTCTTCTATACCCCCAGAGACACTCAAACATTTCGAACACACTAAGTAGATCAGTACCCTTACTTCCTTAAAAGAAGGACAGCTTAAATAATTTCCTCACATTAAGGCAAATACAGTTAAGACAGCTACTGCAAAAGTCCCCTAAGAAGACTAAAAATAAGCATATTAGTAAAAGTATTACAACTTGCACCCGACACAGGCCTCAAGAGGACTGGCGCAGGTTAAGACAGAACATATAGCAGGACGCCAACAGGTAAGGGGCGTTTCAAAGACAGCTTATCAAGCTAGCACTCCTAGACGGGGGTTTAATGTCACTGTAGGTTGTTGTCACTATAATGCACAGAGGTAAGTTTAAACAGTAGGACATAAATGAACAATTAAATACTAACGTGAGGAACTAGAGTCCCTTACGGTGGTTATGGGTATAACTATAACTATCTATACTAGCTAATTAAGAGGTACTTTATACCTTGATCACTATGCTCTCGTCGGGAGGTAGTAAGTAAAGTGATCACCTTTTGTAGTTACTTACCTTAATCACTAAGTTTTAGCGAGATCAGGGTAAGTAAGTAACTACTAGTCGTAAGGGCTTCAGGTCTTTACACCCCTAGCCTAGTACGTAATACCGTATATACTATCTCCCTGCACTGTTTCTTCTACAGGGGATACGTTAAGCTATTCCGGCCTAAGTAACAGTCTGCAGGGTCGTCACACAATTCCCCCTCTTTAATATTCTTTTTCCATAAAGAACTTCGGTTAGTTTTCCTTCCTATAACGTAATAATACCTGCTAACAGAGTAAGGAAGAACAGGAAAAACACTACCCCCTTATCCACCACTCGCCGTACTACCTTTACAGAATTAATTTTAACTTTCAGCATTGTAATACCTATAAAGTACGGTCGCTATTAACGCTTAAAACTAGTTAACTATAAGGTAGCTAGTAAAAGCAAGTCGTGTAGCCATTACGTAACAGCTGGTGGAACTATATACTTATCTTACAACATTCACAGAAACGACCTATCTGTCCTTCATTAGGTTCTTAACAAAAAGAAGCGTCTCGACTCCAAGGAGCGCGACATCTTCGCAAAGCTCCTTCACATTAAGGACTAACAGAGGTCCTTAACTGCTTATACTAACGAGCTTTTCAGCCATGAGTTAGAGATTATTACTAAAAAGGAGCGCTTAGCGCAGGAGGCGACCGCGCCAGTTCCTAAGTTTGACTAGGGGAACTTTTTAGCAGAGCCGGCGCGCGGTTCTTTCTCTAGGGGGTCGCCACAGCTGGCGACCTCTTCTTAACTTAATTCGTTGCTCTTTCCTTTCAACCAAACGGAACGGCTCTTTAACACAGTGGTAATGCGCTTGCTTTAAAGCGAGAGGTTATAGGTTTAAGTCCTATAAGGGTCTTCCGCTGCAGGTCTAAAACCTAGCCTAACTTCTCCTTAATTTAGTCTTAAGCCTTTAGCGGCTTCTTTTTTTTTTATTAGTTTATTACTAACTTCCCTTCTTAACAGTGCTTGTTCTCATAAATACACTTTTCTGCTACGTATTATTATATAACTGGTTTAGAAGACCTTAGGGCATATTAGATCGCTTTTTACCCCTTTAACTCCTTCCCTAAACCTACAGTAAAGCGTAAGTCCTTTAGCTACAGGGGGTAAGTTGTCCCGTAAGCTACTGGTTCTACTACGTCTTAGTTCTCTATACTACTACACGTGTAATTTATATAAAGCTTACTGGGAGCTCCGGAAGCCTTACCTCCTTACTAAATCTAAAGTCTTTATAACCTTAGCTAAGGGTTCTGACAAATGTCCTTCTATACTTACTAAGGAGTTTCCTGCCGCTTCTTAAGTTCTAAGTCCTACAGTAGTCTTACTCTTCAGTACAGTAGTTTAAATATTAGACCTTATCTTATTTCTAGTTTTTATTGTTAACTTTAATCGGTCTAGATTCTTTTAATGGAACTCTACAATTAGGTCTAAGCATTTAAGATTATTAACTAGCTCTTATAAGTTACTTTTAAAGCTGTAATCTAACTACTTAACAAAATATTTAAACGTGTTCTTTCTTTTCCATAAAGCTATTACTTCCTTAACGTTATATTTATCCTTATCGGCATTAATCTTAATCTTCTTTTCCAGAGGAACTCCCTTTAAGGCAGGTTCTAGAAGTAAGATATGAAAAACCTTAATCTGTACCTTTATGTTAACAGGTAAGTCTAGTTTATAATTAAAGGTAGCGACCTTTTTCTTAATTTAGAACGGTCTGTACCTTTTAAAGTCAAGCTTCTTATTAGGCCGTTTCAAATGTAGGTTTTAAGAAAAAAGGTAAACGTAGTCCCTTTTCTAAAAAGTCAGTCCCTTAACTTATTCACTATTATAGTAAAGTCTTTCTTTAAGTATTAGTTACCTAATTTAATATTTATTAGCGAATCTCTTTATTCATTTACGTATGAACTTAAGTTTAGCTTATAGGTGGTTATACAGTTTTTATATCCAGTCTATACAGATTACAGCTTGGAAGGTGCTAATAAGTAAGCTTTAAAAGAGCTTAGGCTTCTTACTGTAATTAGTGAAGAATGGTAATATACTTATTAACTTAACTAACGTTATATTATAAGCTATCTATACTGTTAGTAATAACTTAAGCTAATTATCCTGTTTAAAGTTAATATAAGTCTAAAGATACGTTATAAATATCTAGTTAACTTATTCCATCTAGCTATCTGTCTATAAGTGGAAGGCTGTTAAGAGCTTACTCTTTACACTTATTCTTTACATTAACCTTTATTAAAATTTCGATATAATTAGCTTATCTTAATTTATAACAATATTATCTAATTAAAGGTATTATGAAACTACCTCTTTCTTAAAAACATAAGTAAGCTGTTCCACTATTATATCCTTTAAGGTTAGTATTAATCTATTAACTACTACAAGGACTTAATTATAAGTAACTCCTATAATAAAGTCCTTAAACTTTAAAATCCTAGTAATAAAGTCGAGTAAGATTAAGCTTTATAACACTTATAGTACAGAGAGTAGTTTAAGAAACTTATAAGGCTTATAATATCAGTTCTACTTTCAGTAACAAATATTACAGTTATTAACCACTTCTTTAACTAATTTCTTCATTTCTGGGAAAGTGTACACTTATTAGGTTTAAGTAAGTGTCTTAACTCTACCTATATATCCTTTAAGCTAAGACTTATAAACCTACTAGATATACTCCTTCTATCTGTCCGGGTTGTAAATATACAGTTTCTTTTAGTATTAAAGCTTTACTCGTAATTTAAGTATACTGTTTACGCTTTCTAATAGCTATTTTAATCAATAATTAGTTTTATTATAATTTAAATATATTAAGTACTCTTTACTACAGTCTTATACGTGCTTTAAAAAGTCTCTTAAAGGGCACTTATACTTACAGGTACCTTCCACTAACTTTCTTACTTAAAAGTCTTACTGTTACTAATAAACGTTATACTCTGTTTATAAGTTTATACAGACACTAATAGTTTATTCCAGAGTTTAGTTATTTAACACTTATAATGTATACTTTAACGTGCTGTTCTTAACTTCGTTAAATATAGTAATAAAGACTAAAACTGGATTAGTATCCTTATAATCCTGTCTTTAATTAAGTGCGTCAGCTTATCTATTATCTTTTCCTTTAATATAATAGATTTAAAAGTGGAATAAGGTTATTAACTTTACTTATTATACTTAATGTGGGTTAAGCTCCTTCGTTAGGAAGTATTGGAGGTTATTATAGTTTAAAAAGACCTAAACTAGTTCCTTTATACTGTTTAAATACAGTACCTATTTAACAAAATACTAAATAATCGCTATTAGTTCCTTATTATACATTAAGTATTATAAGGCTAGGCTGTAAATCCCTTTCAATAAGAAGGCGATTAGGTAACGTTTTCTATTATCCTGGACTTAATTAAGTTCTTTACTGATTACGAACTTTAAGGAGTCTGTCTTAACTTGAAAAGGTTTTAAGAAATCAGGGAGAGCTAAGACTAGTATTGTAACAAAAGTGTGCTTAAGGTCTTTAAACGCCTTCTATTACTTATTAATCTACTTAAATAGTTTACTTATTCTTATAAGCTTATACAGTAGTTTTGCGATCTTTGTAAAGTACTTAATAAAGTATTAATAAAAGTTTATAAAGCTGATAAAGGCTTATAACTCTACTTAATTCTTTAAAGTAAGTTAATCTTTAATTACTTTTATTTTCTCCAGTTATATTTTAAGCTTTCTAAGGGTTACTTTAAATCTTAAATAGTTTAACTCTTAAACGTAAAAGTAACTTTTTTCTAAGTTTACTGTTAACTTCGCTTTCTTAAGAGCTGTTAGTACCTATTATATATGCTTTCGATATTCTTCTAAAGTTTCAGAATAGATTAAAACGTTATTTAAATACATAAAGATAAACTTATTAAGGAAAGGGTAAAGAACATTATCAATAAGGCCTTAAAAGGTTATAGGAATGTTTATTAATCCTATCAGTATAACACAGTACTAGTAATACCTATTACATATCTGGAAGGCTGTTTTATACTTATCCTCTTCCTTCACTTTAATATAGTTAAACCTTAGAGGGAAATCGAGACTAGAGAACCAATTTACTTTAATAATCCGTTCTTACATTTTTATAATAAGTGTCAATAGGTAACGATTCTTAATTATGTCCTTATTTAACATTTAGTAATTAATAACTATATATAGTTTGCTATCTCCCTTTCTCAGGACAAACAGCACTAAGTACCCTATTAGAGACTAAGACTTTACAATAAATCCGTTTTTTAAATTTTTATCAATATACTCCTTTAAGGCTTTAACCTATTAAGGGTTTGGGTAGTAAGGCTGGAAGCTGCGGAGTTTTACTCCTAGCTTTAGTTTAATTTTATAATCTTATAGTCCGTAATCTAGTAGTTACAGTATCTTTTTTTAAAAAAGGGTAAACTTCCTATATTCTATAGGTACTTTAAATAAGTTGACTTCTTTACTTATCTATAAGTTAATTTCTTACTTCTTTTTACTTTTTAAATCGTCATTTAGGTAACGTAATAAACTCTTTAATCTTTTAACTATCTTAATAAACTTAACTTAAACTGTACTTAATTCTAAGGGTTTAACGTGCCTTTAAGTACTTTATGTATCTTTAAAGCAGTTTAATGCTTTCTTAGCTTTCTCTAAATAGTGATTATTATTAAGAGACTTACTGAAGGTAAAGTAACTACTCCTCTAGTTAATTACAAGATTATACTTTTCCAATTAAAGTAAACTTAAGATTATATTATACTTTACTATTAGTGTAACGTTAAAGTCTACTTATTATTCGTCCCTGTCCATTTTAATTAAGAGTAGCAAATAGTAAGTAACTTTACTGTTATTATATTAATATAAGCCTCCTTCTCTATTTTAAATGGGAACAGCCTCTTTATACTCTTTATTAAGGAGTTTCCTTTAGTTAACTAACAAGGGATGTATTAGGTTAGAAGCACTTTTACTATTAATTACTGCTTTTACCTTAAATAGCCTCCCTTTTCCGTTTATTAAGTTAATATTAATAGAATAATGCTTATACTCCTTTAACATCTAAGTTATAATAACTATCTATCCTTAAAGTCTTATCTAGCTTAACCTTTAAGTGCCTTTTCTTTTTCTTAGGGTCTTTACTAACTAGCGAACTACTAGTTTCTAGCCCTTTTAGAGAGCTTATAACCTTTTCCTAATTCCTTCTGGAAAAATAAGTAACTTTAGTAAACCTAACAGTTTACCTTTTTAAGGTTTTCACGTCTTAACGTCCAGTCAACTTCGAATAATTTAATGTTTTAGAAATCTTTAATAAGTCAATAGTACGCTTTATAAGACTAGATTATAGTAATGTCCTCTTACTCTTAGATCTGTCTATAGTCTGTTTACTTTTACTATTCTCTAGCCTTTCCTTTAAGGTGGATTAAGTATATTATAATTAGGCAGTTACTAAGTAATCCTCCTTGCTAATAAGTGGTAAGGATCTGGTTAACTACAGTGACTTTCCGCTTATTACTGCTGCTGGACTTTCTTATTAAGGTGTAGGAGACTTAGTAGTGCGTTACTTCCAGTTCTACCCTTATAACAGAGTAGTCCCGTCTTCACACGTTAGGGAAGTGGTTATATAAGGCCTTAGGCTTACTGTGCTAGTTAAGGGTGTAGTCGTTATATATATAGTTAATTTACAATATATCCCTATAATTAAGATAGTTAACGTTAACTGCAAGTACTGCAGTTATAAAGTACGGAATAAGGGAAGTAGTGCTTTATTTCTTTTTTTCTTTTACTTACTTCCATATTTGTTACTTCTCCTAAACCTCTTCTTAAAACTTAGGTAATAGTAAACTAGCTTATTCTTTCACGAAATGGTCCTCCTTAACAAGTTAGTATTCGAGTTAGTTAATAAAGCGAACTTTATTCTAAAGTTATAACCTAATCTTTACTACTTTATCTTTAAATATTACTGTAAGGCTTTCGACTTACAGGTCCTCCACTTTATTTACTAACTTTTAGTGTTTTTCCTTTAGCTCTTAAACCCTTTACTGGTATGCTTGCTTCGTGCCTTCTTAGGGGACCCTTAAGGTACTAGTCTAAAGCACACTAACCTTAGTATAAGGTAGCTATCTAAGCTGTCCTTCTTCTAAAGAGGTAAGGGTGCTAATCTACTTAACGTGCTTAAAGTATTTAAGAGTTTTAAGAAGTATAGTTAAGAAGAATTTCTGTTTTTCTAACTCGATTCTTTCCACCTGCTCTCTTTCACTTTTTAGGGCCTACTTTACCGTTTGGGTGGTTTAGAGAGCTAGTTCTTCGACTCCCTTTACTATTTTAGTAAGGTTTAAGTTAGGGTCTTTCTTAGACTTCTTTAATTCTTAAACTTATAGCGTAAGGTTTTTAAAGCTTATAACAGCTAACTAGAATATTTGTTCTTAGAGTTAATCTTCCGTAACCTGTACCTTTAGCTATCTTAAGTTTCCACTTTAGAATTAGTTTGTAGCGACTTGCACCTCTGTGGTTAACTCTTTTAAGGTACCTTTAAAGACTAGATACATTACGTTTTAAAGTTCTTCTTCTTCTTCTCCTTTATCTCTTACGTCGCATTTATTTATCTAGGTATAATTTTCTTCATTACTTACTATCTTAATGTGAACGTCTCTTAAGTTAAACTTAATATATTTTCCTCCGTTTAGAATTAGCTTCTAACTGACTTACTTTAGCGATAGGTATTACTGTGCCATATAGCTTTTCTTACTGTAGTTAAAGCATTAGACTTAAGACAGGTCCTTAGCTGGCTTTTATTACTATTGTCGTTAAGGTTTGTCGCAGCTAAGCTAGTTCTGACAGTTTATTATATTAATGTCCATTAGTCTAGGGTAGTGGTTTATTACGGTTAACTGGTTCTTCTTTAGCTTGTTTAGCTAGTGTGGAGTTCGCTCCTTCTAAAAGTTCTTTCGATAATGGTAGTTATAATACTAATTGTTAGCCTTAATAGCTATTTCGATTAGCTCCTAAAGGTAATCTGGCCGGTCTTCTTAGTAGAGATCTCCTGTGACGTGCTCCTTCAAACCGCTTTAGAATAGCATTACTAAAACTTTTTAACTAAGCTTAGTTTTTGCTACTTCTAGCTTAAAGCGCGTGGAGAACTTAAGGACTGAGGATATCTGCCTTAATGCTATAAGGCACTGTTTAGCCCGCTTAGGGGTGTCTAACTCTTTAAACTCTGTCTGGAGTTAGTTGATGAAAATGTCGAAATCGTCGAAAAGGGCTTAAGTCTTAAGGGCTTCCTTACGCGCTTTGTTTATGGAAAGGTTGTTAATTATCTTTATATATAGTTTATACTAACGGGCTGTTACTTTATCTAGTAAAGCTCCGGCAAACCTGACCTTTCCTTCTTTTTTAAAGAACTGTTTGTTATAATAGGTAATATAGCTCTAGAGCTGGGTTATTTAGGACTTTAGCTGCGTAAAGTCTCCTTTAAAGCGTAAAGGTAAGGGAAGTTTCACTCGTTTTTTCTGTAAACTTTTAAAATCGTTATTCTCTAGCTTAATAAAGTTAAGTTAGGCTTAAAGTTTCTTAATAAGACTGATATAGCTCTTAATGTCTTTAGGGAAGGTTTCGTTAAGTTCCTTAACTAATCCTTACTAGTTAAAGTTTAACTTTTTAAGGCGTGTAGCTAACTTGTTAATAGTAGGGAGTTAAGGCTCAGCTTACACTTCCTTATACTTTTTACCTTTTCTAAAAGTTAACATATTAGTAATAAAAGAAGGGTAGTGTCTAGAAGTTTAATAAATAGCGTTTAGAATTAAGACGTTAATATCGTATTACGACCTATACCTAATATAGGCCTCGAGAGGACTGGTGTAAGTTAAGATAGAACGTATAACAGGACGTTAATAGGTAAAAGGCGTTCCGAAGACGGCTTATTAAGCTAACACTCTTAGATGGGGGTTTAATGTTACTGTAAGTCGTTGTTACTATAATGTATAGAGGTGAGTCTGAACAGTAGGATATAAATGAATAATTGAATACTAGCGTAAGGAACCAGAGTCCCTTATGGTAGTTATGGGCATAATTATAACTATCTATACTAGCTAACTAAGAGGTACTTTGTACCTTAATCACTGTGCTCCCGTTAGGAGGTAGTAAGTAGAGTAATTACCTTTCGTAGTTACTTACCTTAATTATTAGGTCTTAGCGAGATCAGGGTGAGCAAGCAACGACTGGTCGTAGGGGCTTCAGGTCTTTGCACCCCTGGCCCAGTGCGTAGTACCGTGCGTACTGTCTCCCTGCACTGTTTCTTCTGCGGGGGATACGTCGGGCCGCTCCGGCCTAAGTGACGGTCTGCAGGGTTGTCACAAAAAGGTCCAGAGCCTGAAAAACAGACACCAGAAGCTAGTGGATATATCAAAAGACCTGTAAGTTAAAGCCCTTACTGTAGAAATAAAGGGTATGGTAGTTAAGATTAGCTTACAACTCTATAATAAAGTTCACTTCGCTAACTACCTCAAATATCAACTTATCAAAGAAAGCCACTTTGTAAAAGAATAAGCCAGGATATTACTACCTAAGTTTTAAGAAGAAGTTTAGAAGAAATAACGCATACAGAAATAAGTAATAAATAAGAAGAGTTAAGGCACTACACCTCCTATTCTATACTTCTCAATTTTAACCCCTACAGTTCACGTTAACTATCTTAACTATAGGGACGTACTGTAAATTAATTACATATACAACAACTGCACTCTTAATCAGCACTTCAGACCTAAAGCTCTTTATAAATAACCATTTCCCTTACGTAAGAAACCAAGACTACATAATAATATAAACAAAGTTAGGATAACATTACTACTAGGTTTCTTACGCACTAGAAAGGGGCGTTAGTAGCAGTAACTCCCAGGAAATCACCGTAGTTAACTAAGCTCTTGCTACTTATTAGTAAAGGGCTACACTTAACCACTATACAGCTACATCGTGCTCTATCTATCTTAAAAGGAAAGCTAAAACATAATAAGAACGGACTAACTACAAGTAGAACTAAGAGAAAGAAGATATAACCTGGTTTTAAGCCTGAAGAGCGTATTATTAAATGATTAAAGACTTACAGAACATTATTCCGTTCAAAATTGACTAAACTCTAAAATAGGAAAACTTAAAAAAGATTAACTGATAAGTCTACTAAAGTTATCTGTTTTTCCAGAAAGAATTGGGAAAAGGCTATTAGATCTCTAAAGGCCCAAAAACCAGTAATTCGCTAACTAGCAAAAACCCTAAGACGAAGAAGAGATACTTAAAGGTTAAGCCAGAATAAGCTTTACGTGACTATACTATGTGAACGCTGTTAATAATAGCTTAGATAGTTATATCTGTTGCTCTTTTCTTTCTAAATCTAAATTAAAGGTTGGGGAGTACGCGGGCCGTTTCCACTGCGGTAAAGATCCTCTTTATCAGGATAGCTTTAACGATCTTCCCTATTACGTTTAATAGGGTTATAAGGCAGTATACTCTAACGTGTTTCTTATTATTAATCGATTTCCTTAGTTTTAACAGTATTATAACGTATATAGTATATTAACGTTTTAAGTAATAGCTAAGGTTAAAGCTTGCTTATATAATCTTTGTTAAGGTAACTGACAGTTTTCTATCTTTATTACAAGCCTTTAAAAGGTTATTAAAGATCTTAGCTAATTCTAACGCTTTTAAGGCGTTTACTTTCTAAATAACCTCTTTTATATCTAAATCCTTTACCTTCCAGTCTATTAGTATGGTCTTCAAGAAGGAGCCTACTCTTTAATCAAGGTCTTTAAGTTTTAAAAGGTCTGCTTTTAATGCAAGGAAGAAACGTTTACTAAGTTCTCTTATCTTTTTAACGTAAGTAAGTTACTGTCTTATTAAGGGAGCTTTACTAATACCTTATTTACACCTTATTAATTACCTTATCTCTATACCTTTTAACTTTCCTTAACTCCTTCTTTACAGTGTAAGAGCGTTACGTTCTTTATATCTTTTCTGCTCTCCTTACGTCTTTTACAGCTTTTTTTATTTCGTCGTCCTATTATAACGTTATAGTCCCTATATTCGGTTTTCTTTTAAGTATTGTAGTGTTTGCGATGCATAGGAGCTCCTTTAATAGTGCTTTAAAAATTTCTTCCAGTTTATAAATGTTATTTATACTAATTAGTATTATAAGGTATTTTACCATTACTATAGCTATTATAGTGTTTATTATTTTATAGCTGTAGCTTTCCTCTCCTTCTTTTTCTTTTACTGGTATATTATTAATCTTAACTACTTACAGTACATAATCTAACTTAACTATACTCTCTATACTTAAGCAGTTAACGCTTAACGTGCGGGATACCTGGTAAGGGGCGTTCTGAAGACGGCTTGTTAAGCTAGCACTCCCAGACGGGGGGTTTAATGTCACTGTAGGTCGCTGTCACTATAATGTATAGAGGTGAGTCTGAATAGTAGGATATAAATGAATAATTGAATATTAGCGTGAGGAACTAGAGTCCCTTACAGTGGTTGTGGGCATAATTATGATTATCTATACTAGCTAACTAGGAGGTACTTCGTACCTTACTTGGTCCGTTATGCTTAGTGGTGCACCACGTAGTTGCGGCTAAGCAGTTAACTAAATGGTGCTTAGTGTTATCAGTCTTTATGGACTATTAAGCACTTTCTTACTGGTTGTAGGGGCTTCGGGTCTTTGCACCCCTGGCTTAGTGCGCTTAGACGGTGTACTCCGTCCTCCCGCACTGTTCCTTCTGCGGGGGATTTGTCGGGCCGCCCTGGCCCAAGTGACGGCCTGTAGGGTCGTCACAAGTTCCCTAAAAAGGGTTTTTAACGTTAAGTTTTAATCTTCTATTAGCCTTACTAACGGCTTAACTTTAAGGCTCCTACATCCCTCCTTATCTTATATTAAGTTATATGTGTTAAAGTTGCTTATTATAATTACTCTTCCTTAAGGCACTTTTACCCTAATTTCAGTTAAGGGGATAATTTAATTATCCAGTTTCTTACTTAATATATAAATTAAGTAAACTGTAATAGTTTCTTTTCTGTTACTAAACGTTACTAACGCTTAATCTAAGCCAGAGTTTATAGTTTACATTACGTTAGCAAGCTGTTTACTAATATATAACATTACCTTCTTATTATAATAGATTATATTAAATTTCCCTCCTTTTCTACATTTTTAAGTACTAATAAATTAGCTTTAAGGTAGTTTTTATATCGTTATTAAATTATAGTCACTCTGTATTTTTACCACTTTATTAAGTCTTACATCCTTATTATTAATATTCTAATACAGTACTTTTAACTTTATTAACTGTTTTATAAGGGGTTACTTATAAGTAGTAATATAGCTAATTATAAGGGTTATTAGACTTTATTAATAATTGCTATTAGTTTTACTAAAGCTTTTACAGGCTATTATTTAAGTAAGGTCGGTATAGTCTTTAAGGTGCTATTAAAACTTAATAACTTTATATATTATGTAATACTATTACTGTTAAGTATTTTTACTTTCTTTAAGAGACTAAGTCTCCTTACTTTAACCTGTAAGATTTGTCTTCTCTTATTAGCTATCTGGTTTCCATATCCTTACGTAACTGTAAATTAGTTAATTACGGTACGTTTACACTTAGTGATAAGGGTGAAGTTCAGGTTCTGCTTATTCTCTTCCCTATATAGTTTTTCGTACGTTATAGCTTTGTTAAGGTACATCGCTTTAACACGCTTACAGTATTCCTTTGTTATATAATAGTCTTTATAAAAAGCTAAGTAGTTACTGTTACAGTTAACGTATATTAACTTATATTATTCTAACTTTAGTTTTATTAAGCAGGTTACTTTTTATTTATTAACCTTTATACTGTTTGTATATAGTGCTTCTACATATAGTAAGCAGTGTAATGTCTCTTTATAAAACTTTATTTTATATCCCTATTTACCATAGTTAAAACATTAAATTACTTTTACTTTACTTTTGTAACGCTCGTAAGGGAAATACTTATACTTTATAATTATACCTTTCTTAATTAAGTTAATAATATCTTTTAAGTTATATACTTTAATAATAAACTGTATAATAAGGTTCAGTTTACCGTTAGGTTATTTACAGCTTTACCTATAGTTAATCGTATTAATCTACACGTTATTATAAGCGTTAAAGTCTTCTATTATCTAACCTTCGTCTATTATAAAGTTATAACTATTAACGAGTTTAATACATAATCCCTTCACTAACATTACGTAAATATATTACTTAAAGACCACTCCCTCTCCCAAAGCTTAGTATACTTAACTTTCGTTATTAAGGTTATTATACTATTCCCATTTATCTTCTTTAAACGTAACCACTACGTTATTAAACTATTAAAGGAGCTTTACCACTATTACGCTTATCTTCTTAGTATTTTAGTTAATCTTTTATATAATCTTTATAAGAGTGTTATTCTCCAGGTTTATATTTGTAATTGTAAGTTTCCTAAAGGCCTTCTTAAGTACATAATACGTCTAAGTCGCGTTTAAGGTTAAGGCAGTCGTATTTCCTAATTAGAGCACCCCTGTATAAGTACAGGCTTCGTTAGGTCCAGTCCTTCTAATTAACCGCTTTTTCGATTTTCGTTACTTTTTTAGGATCTTCTGGATACTTATATCAGTAATGCTGCTAATAGTGGTAATTAGATTAATAAGCGTTTTCGGGACACTTACGACGCGTTTACGTATTTGCTCTATCCTGAAGACAGCTTTAAAGTAAGCCCTTACAGTTTTAAGGATCGTACACTCTTTAGCTTCCCTGCCTTTTATAGCGTCTTAAAAGTTTTTGTAAAGATTTTCCTCCTAATTGTTCTTTTACTTCCCCTTTGCGATTAGTCTACGAGCGTGCTGTAAGCGCTACAGCTCGCTTAATCCACTTTTTTACTGAAAATTTCCTCGTTGGTTTAGATGGACGTTTTCGCCCTCAAAAGAGGGTTCAGCGCCATTACCAGCTCCGCCTTCAGTGCACGATCGGTGCGCCATCACTGCGCGAGGCAGTTTAGGTCGCTGATTCCAAATCCGTTGTCCAAACGGTTTTTAGGGCTTTATAGCGTAAGAATTTAGCCTTTTTTTATAATAAGTTAAAGCTTATATTTATTTTTATTAATTCTCCTAACCTTACCTTTTATAATACACGTCTTCATATTTTCTTAATATTTTATATAAGGATTTTAGTTTAGTTTAGTATAAGTAAAAACTAAACTAAATTAAACTAAATCATAGCCCTAGTAATCCGTTGTCGCATTTCTGTAATAAGTAGTAATAGGTAATAACTTTTAATTATATCCTTATTTAACGTTTAATAATTAACGATTATGTAAAGCTTATTATCTCCCATCCTTAGGATAAACAGTACAAAGTACGCTACCAAGGACTGGGATTCTATAATAAACCCACTCTTTAGGTTCTCCGCCATGTACTCCTTTAAGGCTTAACCCTACTTTAGGTTTAAGTAGTAAGGTTAGAAGTTTTAAAGCTTTACTCCTGGTTTAAGCTTAATCTTATAATCCAATAATTTATAATTTAATAGTCGTGGTATTTTCGTTTAGAATAAGATAAACATCCTGTATTTCTATAGTACTTTAGATAACTTAACTTCCTTACTTACCTATAGAAGAGCTTATTACTTCTTTCCACTTTTTAAATCGTTACTTAAGCTATGTAGTAAACTCTTTAATCCTTTAATTAACTTAGTAAATCTGACCTAAACCGTACCTAGTTCTAAGGGTTTAGTCTTCATCTAGGAGCTTTATATATCTCTAAAACAGTTTAAAGCTCCATAACCTTTCTTTAAATATTAATTATATCTAAGGGCTTTACTAAAAGTAAGATAGCTATCCCTCCAGTTAATTATAAGGTTATACTTTTCTAGTTAAGGTAGACTTGAAATTATATCGTACCTTACTATTAGTACTACGTTACAGTTCACTTCTTATTCGTCGCTGTCCACTTTAATTGGGAGTAGTAAGTAATAGGTGACTTTTCTATTATTATATTTATATAAGCTTTCTTCTCTATTTTAAATATAAATGAATAACCTTCTTATACTCTTATTAGGGAGTTTCTTTTAGTTAATTAGTCAGGGCTGTATTAAATTAACAGCACTCCCATTATTAATTACTACTTTTACCCTAAACGGCCTCCCTTTTCTATTAGTTAAGTCAATGTATATAAAGTAGTGCTTATATTCTTTGACATTTAAGTTACAGCGATTATCTATCCTTAAGGTCTTATTTAGCTTAACCTTTAAATACCTCTTCTTCTCCTTAATACTTTTACCCACTAGCAAATACCTGGTTTTCGGGCCTTCTAGAGGCCCCAGAGCCGTTTTCCAGCCGATTATAAGGGTAAGAACAGCTTTAAAACACTTATTAATCAACCCTTCTTAGGTTTTCTCATTTTAAGTTCTAGTTAACTTTTAATAATTCGATACTTCTTTAATACGCCTTACGCGTTGAAACTTTAACCAAGTCCTTAGCTTCTTATACTTTTTTACAGTCTTTTTGAATCTGCCACGCTTTAGCTTTCTTTTTAAAGCAAACGGAACACAGGGTAACTTAACACTTCTATAACGGCTCTCCCTACTAGTAGGTGGGAGATACCAGGTTAATTAAAGAGACAGTTTCGCATAGTTTACCACTTTTCTAACCTTCTCCTTTTATATATATAAGGGAAGTAGTTATAAAAGGCCTTAAGCTTCATATACTAGTAATTTGTACGGTTATTATATATATAATTAAGCTATAGCAGGTCCATATAGCTAGGGTGATTAACAGGGTAGGCAAAAAATGACTTACAAGTCATTTATAAGTCACACTTTAAATTAATATAATAAATGGATTACTTAAGTTAAAAATATAAACTGTACAGTTATTTATAGAAAATAAATCAAAGAAAAATATAACGTAACTTATACCTCGTAAAATAATTTATTACATAATAAAACCTTATTAAGTTATTTTAAATCGTAAATGACTTCAGTCATTTGGAAAATTAGTGACTTATCATAATTTCCTTCCCTAATAAATTTTTCTAGGACGTATAAGTTATGTTATATTTTTGTTTGATTTATATACTATAAATAACTGTATAGTTTATATTTTTAACTTAAGTAATCCATTTATTATATTACTTTAAAGTGTGACTTATAAATGACTTGCAAGTTATTTTTTGCCTACCCTGGTGATTAATGTAAATGGTGGGGTTAAGTTTTCAATTTCTAGGACGGGATTTGTAATACCTTAATCTTTTTCTTCCGTTACTTACTTTTAAGGGTGTCGTTTCTCTTAAACCTCCTACTAGAAACTAAGTAATAACATTCCAACTTTTTCTTCCATAGAGTAGCCTTCCTTAATAAGCTGTTATTTAAGCTTATTAATAAGGCGTACTTTTTTATAAAGTTAAATCCCGATTTTAAAAGCTCTCGTTTCAGACCTTACAGTAATCGCCTTAATTCGTAAATCTTCTAACTTATCCACTAGGTCCTAATAAGCAGTCTTTAACTTTTAGAACCTTTATTAGTGTTCCATTCACTGGGTTTCTTAGGGAACTTTAGCTATTCTAGTTCTAAGGACACTGATCTTTATCTTAAGTAGCTAACTAAGTTATCCTTCTTTTAGGCTAGTGAGGGTTTTAACTTATTTAGCGTGCTTAAAACGCTTAAATATTTCTAATTCCAGTTTAAAATAAAACGTTCGTTTTACTAACTTAATTCTTTTGTTTTGTTCTCTTTTATTCTCCAAGCTTTCTTCACTTTTTAAGTGGCTTAGAGTGTCGCTTACAGGGTAAGGTTTTTAAAACTTATTACCATTACTTAAAGCTTCTCTTCTTAAAGTCGGTTTATAATAAGCTACACCTTTAGTTCCTTTAAATTTCTACCTTAAAGTTTATCTGTAGCGACCGACTTACACCTTTATGGCTAACTTATTTCTTTTATAGTTTAAATACTCTACGTTTTAGGAGAACTAGAGTTTTTCTCTTCTTTCTTATTATCCTCCTCATCTCTTATATCACACTTATCTACGGATGTCCACGTTAAAAGTTCTGTCCAGGGGCTAAAAACGCCACCCCCGTTATTGTGATATCCTACAACTAGTGTTTCTATTCTACCCCGCTTACCAGCCCCGCTCGCCAGCCCTGCATATCATCACGTTAACAAACAAAATAGCTCCTCATACAGTATTACAACGCAAGCGCTTATTGTTACCTTATAGTTACTGGTTAGTAG
>Ga0247781_1000186_pt1 | contig 18516 bp, 18 predicted proteins | sample UWRJL184509B5_FD_179922 | JGI IMG/M metagenome (GOLD analysis project Ga0247781, IMG submission 179922) | Plant litter microbial communities from Arlington Agricultural Research Station in Wisconsin, United States - UWRJ-L184-509B-5 | ecosystem: Environmental > Terrestrial > Plant litter >...
CACGTACGCAGGGCGGGGGCGGTGCCGTCGATGGCGGTCTTGGCGGTGCGCAGGAAGTTCGCGACGGAGACGCCGGTGACCTCGACCGGGTACTGCATGGCCAGGAACAGGCCGGCGCGGGCACGCTCGTCAACCGTCATGTCGAGCACGTTCTCGCCGTCCAGCGTCACGGAACCGCCGGTGATCTGGTACTTCGGGTGGCCCGCGATGGAGTAGGCCAGCGTCGACTTGCCCGAGCCGTTCGGACCCATGATGGCGTGGGTCTCGCCCGACTTCACGGTGAGGTCGACCCCGGCCAGGATCGGCTTCAGCTCGCCCTCGGGCAGCTTGACCGACACCTGCAGGTCGCGGATCTCCAGGGTGCTCACGGGTTTACTCCATTACTCGGGGTCGTCGATACATAGATGTCGCCGTCGCGGATCTCGACGGGAAAGGTCGCCACCGGGCTGAACGCGGGCGGACCGCTCGGCTCGCCGGTGCGCAGGTCGAACCGGGAGCCGTGCAGCCAGCACTCGAGCGTGCAACCCTCGACCTCACCCTCGGAGAGGGGGACCGCGGCGTGCGAGCACTCATCGCGTACGGCGTAGAAGTTGTCGTCGTCGGCGTGCACCACGGCGATGTCGACACCGTCGAGCTCGACCCCGACAACCGTGCCCTTGGTGATGTCGGCAGCCGGGCCGACCAGCTCAAAGCTCACGCGCCCGACCCGGCCAGTCGTGCCTCGATCGCGGTCCCGAGCCGCTCGCGCAACTCCTCGACGGGGATCTTGTTGATCAGTTCGGCGAAGAAGCCGCGGACGACGAGCTTGCGCGCCTCGTTCTCGGGGATACCGCGCGCCATCAGGTAGAAGAGCTGCTCCTCGTCGAAGCGGCCGGTGGCGCTGGCGTGCCCGGCCCCGACGATCTCGCCGGTCTCGATCTCGAGGTTCGGTACGGAATCGGCGCGCGCGCCGTCCGTCAGGATCAGGTTGCGGTTGATCTCGTACGTGTCGGTGCCCGTGGCCGTCGCGCGGATCAGCACGTCACCGACCCAGACGGTGTGGGCCGAGGCGCCCTGCAGGGCGCCTCGGTAGCCGACGTAGCTGCGGCAGTCCGGCACCGCGTGGTCGACCAGCTGGCGGTGCTCGAAGTGCTGGCCGGCATCGGCGAAGTAAAGACCCCAGAGCTCGGCGTCGCCGCCACGGCCGGTGTATTCGACGCTGGTGGACTGGCGGACCAGGTCACCGCCGAGCGCGACCTGCACGTGGCTGGCCCGCGCGTCCCGGCCGACCCGGATCTTCACGTGCTGGGCCTGCACCGTCCCGGCATCCCAGTCGGCGATCGTCACGAGCGTGAGCTGGGCACCGTCGCCCACCAGGACTTCGATGTTGTCGGCCAGGGTGGCCGTGCCGGTCTGCTCGAGCACGACCGTGACCTTGGCGAACGCGCCCACCTTGACGAAGGTACGCGCGGCCGCGGCCGCGTCGCCCTTGCCGATCAGACGGATCAGGACGGCCTGCTCGGGCTCGGTCTCGGGCGCGACCTCGATCAGGGTCACGGCCGCGGCCGAGCCGAAGGCCAGCGCGCTGATCCGGTCGAACGGCGTGAGTACTGGGTCGACCTGGTCGACGCTCTTCACGGCGACACCGACGGGCAGATCACCATGCTCGAGCTGCGGCGCGGCGCCGGTCACCGAGGTGGCGGTGACCAGCTCACGCAGGCGCTTGAGCGGGGTGAAACGCCACTCCTCCTCCAGGCCGCTGAGGGCCGGGAAGTCGGCGACGTCGAAGGAGCGCAGCACCTGCGACTTGGTGCTCGGCGGGGCGATGGCCTCGGTACTCATCTCGTCCTTGCTTCTCGGTCTTTTGATCGGACGGGTGACGCGGTCAGCCGACCGCGCCCTCCATCTGCAGCTCGATGAGCCGGTTCAGCTCCAGCGCGTACTCCATCGGCAGTTCCTTGGCGATCGGCTCGATGAAGCCACGCACGATCATCGCCATCGCCTCGTCCTCGGTGAGGCCGCGGCTCATCAGGTAGAAGAGCTGGTCCTCACTGACCTTGGAGACGGTCGCCTCGTGCCCCATCGACACGTCGTCCTCGCGGATGTCGACGTACGGATAGGTGTCCGAGCGGGAGATGGTGTCGACCAGCAGCGCGTCGCACTTCACCGTGCTCTTCGAGCCGGACGAGCCTTCCAGAACCTGCACCAGGCCCCGGTACGACGTGCGGCCGCCACCCCGGGCGATCGACTTCGAGATGATCGTCGAGGAGGTGTGCGGCGCGGCGTGCACCATCTTGGCGCCGGAGTCCTGGTGCTGACCCTGGCCGGCCATGGCGATCGAGAGCACCTCGCCCTTGGCGTGCGGGCCGGTCATGTAGACGGCCGGGTACTTCATCGTCACCTTGGAGCCGATGTTGCCGTCGACCCACTCCATCGTCGCGCCCTCTTCGCAGGTGGCGCGCTTGGTGACCAGGTTGTAGACGTTGTTCGACCAGTTCTGGATCGTCGTGTAACGGACCCGCGCGTTCTTCTTGACCACGATCTCGACGACCGCTGAGTGCAGCGAGTCGGACGAGTAGATCGGCGCGGTGCAGCCCTCGACGTAGTGGATGTAGCTGCCCTCGTCGGCGATGATCAGCGTCCGCTCGAACTGGCCCATGTTCTCGGTGTTGATCCGGAAGTAGGCCTGCAGCGGGATGTCGACGTGCACACCCTTCGGCACGTAGATGAAGGAGCCACCCGACCACACCGACGTGTTCAGCGCGGCGAACTTGTTGTCGCCGACCGGGATCACGGTGCCGAAGTACTCCTTGAAGATGTCCTCGTGCTCCCGGAGAGCCGTGTCGGTGTCGAGGAAGAGAACGCCCTGCTCCTCGAGGTCCTCACGGATCTTGTGGTAGACGACCTCGGACTCGTACTGCGCGGCGACGCCGGCCACGAGGCGCTGCTTCTCGGCCTCGGGGATGCCCAGCCGGTCGTACGTGGCCTTGATGTCCTCGGGCAGGTCTTCCCAGCTCGCCGCCTGCTTCTCGGTCGAGCGAACGAAGTACTTGATGTTCTGGAAGTCGATGCCGGTGAGGTCGGCGCCCCAGTTCGGCATGGGCTTGCGGTCGAAGAGACGCAGGCCCTTGAGTCGGAGGTTGAGCATCCACTCGGGCTCGTTCTTCAACGTGGAGATGTTGCGCACCACGGCCTCGGACAGCCCACGCTGAGCAACGGCGCCCGCGGCGTCGTTGTCGGCCCAGCCGTACTCGTACTTGCCCAGGGCGGCGAGGTGCTCTTCCTGGCTGACGATCTGGTCGGTCATGTGTCTGTCCTAACCGTGGTTGCGGCAGTGCGGTCTTCAGTCCGCTTAAGGGCGGCGGGGCGTCGCGTCGGTGCCGGGATGTGCGTGGTGCACACCCCGTCGCCGTGCGCGATGGTGGCGAGACGCTGCACGTGAGTGCCGATGAGACGCGAGATGACCTCGGTCTCGGCATCGCACAGCTGGGGGAACTCGGCGGCCACGTGCGCCACCGGGCACGAGTGCTGGCAGAGCTGCCCGCCGGAAGCGATCACCGACGCGTTGGCAGCGTAGCCCTCGGCGGTGAGCGCCTCGGCGAGTGCCTCGGCTCGCGCGATCGGGTCGTCACCGGCCTCGAGCAACGCGGCCCGGCACCGTTCCTCGAGCGCCCCGAGCTGGGCCGAGGCGAAGGCGGTGACGGCCGCGGAACCGTGCTGCTGCTCTATCCAGCGCAGCGCGGCCGTCGCGATACCGTCGTAGAAGTGCGGGTTGAGATTTTCCCGGGCGGCGACGGTGAGCGCGAAGGCCTTCGCCGGCCGGCCGCGACCACGCGGACCGGTGTTGCGGAGCTCACGGGCCTCGACGAGCTGGTCGGCGAGCATGGCGTCGAGGTGCTTGCGGATCGCCGCCGGGCTGAGCCCGAGCAGGGTGCCGAGCTCGGCCGCGGTGGCCGAACCACGCTCCAGCAGCAGCTGGGCGACCCGGTCACGGGTGCGACCGTCCGACACGCTGGCCAACGCCACCGCCCCGCTTCGGTTCCGCACCTCGTATTTCACTACGCCAACGTTACGTATTTCCACGGATCCCTGCAAACCGGCCTGCGGGTGATCCACGCCACCGCGCTCCGGGAGCGGCTGATTTCACGATCAATTCCCTGCGTACGATGCCCCAGGTGAGACTTCTCCCGCTGCGCCCGCTGGCCCTGGCGTCCCTGATCGCCAATGTCGCGCTGGTCGTCACCGGTGCGGCGGTCCGGCTGACCGGTTCGGGCCTCGGTTGCCCCACCTGGCCTCGGTGCACCGAGGAGTCCTACTCGACGACCTCCGAGATGGGCGTCCACGGCGTCATCGAGTTCGGCAACCGCATGCTCACCTTCGGTCTGGGCCTGATCGCGGTGGCCTGCGTGCTGGCGGCAGTGCTCGCCCGGCCGCGCCGGCGCTCGACGATCGTGCTCAGCGTGGCCGTGCTGCTCGGCATCCCGTTGCAGGGCGTGATCGGCGGCATCACGGTGCTGACCGACCTCAACCCGTGGGTGGTCGGTCTGCACTTCCTGGCCTCGATGCTGCTGATCGCTTTCGCGTACGCCCTGTGGCGGCGCAGCGGCGAGACCGACGAGACACCGGTGCCGCTGGTGCCGCGACCCCTGCGCGGGCTCGCGGGCCTGCTGGCCGTGGTGAGCGCCGCGGTAATCGCCCTGGGCGTCGTGGTGACCGGCAGCGGCCCGCACGCCGGCGACGCGGACGCGAAACGGAACGGCCTGGACCCGGCGACGGTGTCACAGGCCCACGCCGACGTGGTGTTCCTGCTGGTCGGGCTGACGATCGGGCTGGTCTTCGCCCTACGCGCGGTCAACGCCCCCAGCCTGACGGTCCGCGCGGCGGTCACCCTGCTGGTGATCGAACTGGCGCAGGGCCTGATCGGCTTCGTGCAGTACTTCACCCACCTGCCGGTCCTGCTCGTCGGAGCCCACATGCTCGGCGCGGCCCTGGTCTGGACGGGAACCCTCGCCGTGCTGTGGTCCCTGCGCGAACGCCCGCAGGCGGCCCGCACCCCGGCACCGGCTGTCGTCTCCCCCGCCACGGCCGAGGAGCCGATCCCCGCACCGCGCTGACCGCCAGTCGCCAGTCGCCAGTCGCCAGTCGCCAGTCGCCAGTCGCCGGAGCGTCCGCGCGATCACCAATCACGGTCGAGGTCCAGCGACGCCATCTGCGCATAACGACTACTGATTCCGGGTGCCGCCCGCCGGGTTCGCGATGGTCGACCCGGGTCACTCACTCTTGCCGCCATCGGTTTGCGCCCCTTGCGGTCCCTCAGCGGCCAGTTGGCCAGACCGAAATCCCCTGACCTGGCCTTTGATAAAAGCCTCCTGTGGATAACCGGCGTGTCGTCCACAGCAAAGCAAGCAAGCCCGCCATTGATCGGCTCGCTTCGGCACGCTGTCCTCATGCCGCACACGAACCCCTTCCACCACCATCCCGGTTCCGAGACGTCGCTGCGCTCCCGGGCGACCGGCCGATCCGGCGTAGGCCTTTCCTCGGCTCGCGCCGGGCCACACTGAACCACCAGGCCGCGCTGAGCCACCAGGCCGCGCTGATCGGGACCGGTTGCGCCGATCGGACCGGGGCGGCGATCCCCCCGCCTGGAGCCAACGCGTCGGAGTCCCCGCCGATGACGGTTCCTCGGGCGCCACCCGCTCTCCGGCGCGCACAGTCTCTCCGGCACGCACAGTCTCTCCGGCACGCACAGTGCGGAAGTCAGGCCTGCCGCGACCGAGTCGGCCCGCTGCGGCGCCGCCACGCCGTGCGGCCGGCGCTCCGATTCATCACGTCACGAGAGAAGGTGGGCCTATAGGCAGCGCTTCAACTCAGCGGACGGTCAACCCCTGGTGTCTCTGCGCGACCGTCACGCCATTCGGGCGCGGGTGGTGGTTCTCTCTCCGACCACCACCCGACTGCCCGGCGAGGCAGGCCGTGCCGCGCCCGCGGCTCCGGCGCGCGCCCCCGGACACGGGGCCGGCCGCAGGTCAGAGCACGGGGCCGGCCGCAGGTCAGAGCACGGGGCCGGCCGCAGGTCAGAGACGGTTGGTGATGGCCTCGGCGAGGCGGACCGCCGCGTCACCGGCCTTGGTCAGGAAGAGGGAGGGCTCGGCCAGTTCGAGCTCGACCACCAGCGGGCCGCCGTCGGGGCCCGGAATCAGGTCGACCCGGGCGTAAAGCAGCCGCTTCGTGCCGCCCGGGATGACCTGGAGGACGCGCTCGCCGGTGCGCCGCTCGGCCGTGGTCGGTTCCCGGGAGTCGATCCGCTCGCTGCCGGGGTCGATCGTGCCCTCATCGGGGCCGGTGAGCATCGCGCCTTTGCGGATCGCGTGGCTGAAGGTCAGCTCCCCGGTCGCGTCGGGCAGAAAGATGAGCGCGGTCTCGCCCGCCTCGTCGACCGCGGTCAGATAGGGCTGGATCATCGCCGTGCGGCCCTCCGCGGTCAGCCGGATCACGTGGGCCTCGGCCAGATCTCGCTGGCCGGGCAGCGAGTAGCGCCCGGTGTCCTGGCTGCCGGCGCTGACCGTCGGCTTCACCACCCACTCCCCCGCGGCGGGCGGATCCCAGGTCTCGCCGGGGGCCACGAAGGCGGTCGGCGTGACCGGCAGGCCCGCTTCCGCCAGTTCGGCCAGGTAGCGCTTGTCGGTGTTCCACTCGATGACGTCGGCCGGGTTGAGCAGATGGGGCACGCTGTAGGCCCACTCGATGAACACGGCGCGGCGCGGCACGTAGTCCCACGGGGAACGGATCACGGCGAGGTCGTACGAGGTCCAGTCGGCCTCGGCGTCGTCCCAGCGGACGGCGTCCACCTCGACGCCGCGCTCGCGCAGGGCGTCGCGCAGCGGGAAGTCGTCCTCCCACAGGTCCGGGAAGAGCTCGCAAGTGACGAGGGCGACGCGGGAGTGCTCCCGGGGCTCTTGAGCGGCGGAGGTCAACTCAGCGGGCCATGCTCCGGCGCGACATCGAGCGCCACAAGTCGTTGCTGGGGCGCATCTGGTCCATCAGCTCGCGCTCCCACTCGTTCTCCACCTCGACGCCCGCGTTCTCGCACGCCTGGCGGGCCACGTTGGTGTCGTCGGCGAACTGATCGGACCACTCGCCGTCCTGGCCGACGAGCACAATGCGGGCGCCACGCTTGCCGACGTACTCGATAACCGCCTTGGCACCGCCGTGGCCGGCGGCGAAGGATTTGATCCCCGCGGTCAGTGTCGTATCGGAACCTTGAGCCATGAACCGAAGAGTAGGCAACTCGCGGGTGGAGGCAAGTAACCCCGCCTGCCTTTTGTGAGACGAATTACCTGCGGGTTTAGCTGTTGGACACCTTGATATGCGGCCATTTTGCCCGAATTACTCGCATCAACGGGTTTCCCTCTTACGTGTGACCAGCCGTCACCAAGAATGGGTCAATTCCGGGCGCCTTGTGCGACAACCGTGACGCTGAGCCGAGCGGCCGACGCCTCCTCGGCCGCGAGTACGGCTGTTTCGCCGGGCCCGAACGACGGCCGAATCAGTGCTCGGACCCGACCCGAAGAGTGACCGATCGGACACAACCACAGCAGCACGTTCGGCCCACCCTCGACAACGTTCCCGGGCCCGCGGCAGCAGCTACGGAAGCGCGCCCGGCCCCGCTAGCAGCGGGCGGGCGCGCAATCGAAGACGGAAGGCTCAGACGAGCGCGTCCACCGCCACGGCGATGAACAGGATCGTCAGGTACGTGATGGACCAGTGGAACAGCCGCATCGGCTTGATCGGCTGACCCGCCCGGGACCGCTTCACCAGCAGGAACGCCTCGGCCAGGAAGGCCACCCCGGTCACGATCGCGGCCACGCCGTAGATCAGCCCCAGTCCCAGCGGCCACGCCACCAGGGACGCCACCACCGTCAGGACCGTATAGAGCACGATCTCGCCATTGACCCGGGCCTCGGACCGGACGACCGGAAGCATCGGAACACCGGCCCGCGCATAGTCGTCCTTGTACTTGATCGCGAGCGCATAGAAGTGCGGCATCTGCCAAAAGAAAACAACCGCAAAAAGCGCCCACGCCAGCGGCCCCACGGAGCCCGTCACGGCCGCCCAACCGATGATCACTGGCGCCGATCCGCAGATGCCGCCCCAGAACGTGTTCGCCGGGGTGCGCCGCTTCAGCCAGAGCGTGTAGACGACGTCGTAGTAGAAAATTGCCCCCGCGGTCAGCGCCGTGGCCAGCCAGTTGGTGAAGACGGCCAGCAGCGCGACCGAAATCACGGCGAGGGTCAGACCGAAGATCAGAACAGCGCGCGGAGTCACCGCGTTGGCCGGGAGAGGCCGCCGCTTCGTCCGTCGCATCAACTGGTCGATGTCGCGGTCGATGTAGCAGTTCAGGGCGCTCGCCGCGCCGCCCGCGAGGGCCCCACCGACCAGCACCACGGCAAGAGTTCGCAGGTCAGGCCACCCGCCGGCCGCGACCATCATGGTCGGAACCGTGGTGACCAGGAGTAGCTCGACGATCTGCGGTTTGGTCAGCGCGAGATAGGCGCGGAACAACGAAATGAGATCGCGACGCGTTTCGGGAACTACCGCGACCGCGGCTTCCTCCGGAACGCCGGGCGGCCGTCCAGGGACGGGACGCTCGGTGATCATGCTCACGGACTGCCACCTTCCGGCTTCGGCACTAGCCAATTCACGACCATGACCGGCGCCAGCCGGCGGCACGCTGGGACAGCCTACGCTCAGCCATCTGCGCTGCTCCGGCGACCCTTCCCGGGTGCACGGCGGCACCCGCGGGGGCTGTCCGCTCTCAGCGTATGGGCCTGGGGCGTTCCCCGGGCGCGGGTTTAACCCAGGTGGATAGGGTCAAGCTCAAAAGGGTTTCCCGAAATCATGCCCGAGGAGCACAACCGACGTGGCTGCCAAAGATCCTGTTCTCAATTGGTCCGACCTAGACCGCAAAGCGGTGGACACCACCCGGGTCCTGGCCATGGATGCCGTCGAGAAATCCGGCAACGGCCATCCCGGTACCGCGATGAGCCTTGCGCCTGCGGCCTACCTGCTGTTCAACCGGGTCATGCGCCACGACCCGTCCGCTCCGCTCTGGGCCGGCCGTGACCGCTTCGTGCTCTCGTGCGGACACTCCAGCCTCACCCTCTACATTCAGCTTTACCTCAACGGCTTCGGCCTGGCCCTGGACGACCTGGCCGCGCTGCGGCAGTGGGACTCGCTGACCCCGGGCCACCCGGAGTACGGGCACACCCCCGGCGTCGAGGTCACCACCGGCCCGCTCGGCCAGGGCATCGGCAACGGGGTGGGCATGGCGATGGCCGCGCGCCGCGAGCGTGGCCTGTTCGACCCGAACCCCGACGCCAGTGACTCTCTGTTCGACCACAACGTGTACGTGTTGTGTTCGGACGGCGACATCGAAGAGGGCGTCAGCCACGAGTCGAGCGCGATCGCCTCCGTGCAGAAGCTCGGCAACCTCACGGTGATCTACGACGACAACGAGATCTCCATCGAGGACGACACCCGCATCGCCAAGAACGAGGACGTCGGCGCGCGCTACGCGGCGTACGGCTGGCACGTCCAGCACGTCGACTGGCGCAAGGGTGACCCGGTCAAGAGCGGCGAGTACCACGAGGACGTCGAGGCGCTCTACGACGCGATCCAGGCGGCCAACAAGATCACCGACAAGCCGTCGTTCATCGTGCTGCGGACGATCATCGGCTGGCCCGCGCCGAACAAGCAGAACACCGGCAAGATCCACGGTTCCGCGCTGGGCGCCGCCGAGGTGGCCGCGACCAAGGAGATCCTCGGCTTCGACCCGAACAAGACGTTCGACGTCTCCCCCGAGGTTCTGGAGCACACGCGCACGGTCGTCGAGCGCGGCCGGGCCGCCCACGCCGAGTGGGACGCCAAGTTCGAGGTCTGGGCCAAGGCCAACCCCGAGCGCAAGGAACTCTTCGACCGCCTCTCCGACCACAAGCTCCCTGAGGGCTGGGAGAAGGCCCTCCCCGAGTTCCCGGCCGACGAGAAAGGCATCGCTACCCGCGCCGCGTCCGGTCAGGTCCTCGAGGCGCTCGCGCCGGTGTTGCCCGAACTGTGGGGCGGCTCGGCCGACCTGGCCGAGAGCAACAACACCACGATGAAGGGCGAGCCGTCCTTCATCCCGTCGGAGTACGCCACCAAGGCGTTCCCCGGCAACGAGTACGGCCGCACGCTGCACTTCGGCATCCGCGAGCACGGCATGGGCTCGATCCTCAACGGCATCACCGCCCACGGGCGTACCCGTCCGTACGGTGGCACCTTCCTGGTCTTCAGCGACTACATGCGTGGCGCCGTCCGCCTCTCCGCGCTGATGAAGCTGCCGGTCATCTTCGTGTGGACGCACGACTCGATCGGCCTGGGCGAGGACGGCCCGACGCACCAGCCGATCGAGACCCTGTCCGCGCTGCGCGCCATCGTCGGCCTCGACATCGTGCGCCCGGCCGACGCCAACGAGACCGCGTGGGCCTGGCGTGGCGCCCTCGAGCACCACGACCGCCCGACCGGCCTGGCGCTCTCCCGGCAGAACCTGCCGACCCTCGACCGGACGAAGTACGCGTCGGCCGAGGGCACCCTGCGCGGCGGCTACATCCTCTCCGAGGCGTCCGGCGGCGAGCCCAAGGTGATCCTCATCGGCACCGGCTCCGAGGTGCAGCACTGCCTCGTCGCCCAGGAGCGTCTCGAGGCCGAGGGCACGCCCACCCGCGTGGTGTCGATGCCGTGCCTCGAGTGGTTCTACGCGCAGGACACCGCGTACCAGCAGGCGGTTCTGCCCCGCGCTGTCAAGGCCCGAGTGACGGTCGAGGCCGGCATCCGGCAGAGCTGGGACCGGATCCTCGGCGAGGCGGGCGAGCCCGTGAGCATCGAGCACTACGGCGCGAGCGCCCCCGCCAAGATTCTCTTCGAGCAGTTCGGGTTCACCGCGGACAACGTGGTGGCCAAGGCCAACGCCGCCCTGGCCAAGGTCGGCGAAATCACCGGTCACACGACCGGTAACTGAGCTTGCCAAGAAGCGGCCTAGCCGCACTGCAAGGGCAAGAAAAGGAGCAGGAAATGACCGACAGGCTTGGTGAACTTTCGGCCGCTGGAGTAGCGGTCTGGCTCGACGACCTCTCCCGCCCCCGGCTGACCACCGGCTCGCTGAAGAAGATGCTGGACGAGCAGCACGTGGTCGGTGTGACGACCAACCCCAGCATCTTCCAGAAGGCGCTCTCCGACGCGGACGCCTACGACGCCCAGCTCAAGGAACTGGCCGCCCAGGGCGCCACGGTCGACGAGGCGGTCCGCGCGATGACCTCTCGCGACGTCCAGGAGGCCTGCGACGTCGAGCGCCCGGCGTACGACGCCTCCGCCGGCGTCGACGGCCGGGTATCCATCGAGGTCGACCCGCGTAAGGCGTTCGACACCGAGGGCACCGTGGCCGAGGCCAAGGAGCTGTGGACCCTGGTCGACCGCGAGAACCTGTTCATCAAGATCCCGGCGACCCTCCCGGGCCTGCCGGCGATCACCGCGGTCCTGGCCGAGGGCATCAGCGTCAACGTGACGCTGATCTTCTCGCTGGAGCGCTACCGCGCCGTGATGGACGCGTTCCTCGCGGGCATCGAGCAGGCCAAGGCGAACGGCCACGACATCACCAAGATCGGTTCGGTGGCGTCGTTCTTCGTCTCGCGCGTCGACTCCGAGGTCGACAAGCGCCTCGACAAGATCGGCAGTGACGAGGCCAAGTCGCTCAAGGGCCAGGCCGCCATCGCCAACGCGCGACTCGCGTACGAGGCGTACCAACTGGTTATCGGGACCGACCGCTGGCGGGCGCTGGCCGCCGCCGGCGCGCACCCGCAGCGGCCGCTCTGGGCGTCCACCTCGACCAAGAGCCCCGAGTTCAAGGACACGATCTACGTCGAGGAGCTGATCGCCGAGAACACGGTCAACACCATGCCGGAGTCGGTGATCAAGGCGTTCGCCGACCACGGCGTGGTCCGCGGCGACACGATCACCCCGAACTTCGAGGCCTCGCACCGGATCTTCACCGATCTGGCGCAGGTCGGGATCGACTTCGACGACGTCGTCCGGATCCTCGAGGTCGAGGGCGTCGACAAGTTCGAGGCGAGCTGGAAGGAGTTGCTCGAGGGCGTCGACAAGTCGCTCAAGGCGGCCGCCGCCGGCTCGAGCAGCCCGAGCGACGCGGCCTGACAGCAGCGGAGGGGACTCGCAGTGATGCGAGTCCCCTCCGCTGTCCCCGCTCAGACACTGCGCCGCCGCTCAGACACTTGCACGACGCATAGACACTTGCACGACACCGAAAACTGGCAGGATGGACCACGTGGGCAATCCGCTGCGTACCGCACAGGACCGCAGGCTTCCCCGGATCCCCGAGCCTTGCGCTCTGGTGATCTTCGGAGTCACCGGTGACCTGTCCCGAAAGAAGCTCATTCCGGCCGTCTACGACCTGGCCAATCGAGGTCTGCTGCCGCCCGGTTTCGTGGTCCTGGGCTTCGCCCGCCGCGACTGGGGCGACGGCGACTTCGAGTCGCTGGCCTACGAGGCGGCGAAGAAGGGCGCCCGGACCCCGTGGCGCGAAGACGTCTGGCAGCGTCTCGCCAGCCAGTTCCAGTTCGTGCCCGGCTCGTTCGACGACGACGCCGCGTTCGACCACCTGGCCGCGACCCTCGACGACCTCCGCGAACGCAACGGCATCCCCGGCAACGCCGCGTTCTACTTCTCCATCCCGCCGGCCGCGTTCCCGCTGGTGCTCAACCAGCTCGCCCGCACCGGCATGGCCGACAACGCGAAGTCCGGTGGCTGGCGCCGCGTCGTGGTCGAGAAGCCGTTCGGCAACGACCTGCAGACCGCGGTCTCGCTGAACCAGCTGGTCGACGAGGTCTTCACGCCCGGCGACGTCTACCGGATCGACCACTACCTGGGCAAGGAGACGGTCCAGAACATTCTGGCCCTGCGCTTCGCCAACAGCCTGTTCGAGCCGGTGTGGAACTCGAAATACGTCGACTCCGTGCAGATCACGATGGCCGAGGACGTCGGCATCGGCACCCGCGCCGCGTTCTACGACGCGTCCGGCGCCGCCCGTGACGTGCTGCAGAACCACCTGCTCCAGCTCCTCGCCCTGGTGGCCATGGAGGAACCGACGAGCTTCGACCCCGACGACGTCCGCGCGGAAAAGCTGAAGGTCCTCAAGGCCATCGCCATCCCGAAGGACATCCCCAGGGGCTCCGTCCGCGGCCAATACCTCCCCGGCTGGGTCGCCGGCGAGCGCGCGGTCGGCTACCTCGAGGAGAAGAACATCCCGGCCGACTCCACGACGGAGACGTACGCCGCGGTCCGCCTGGGCATCCAGAACAGGCGCTGGGCCGAGGTGCCCTTCTTCGTCCGGGTCGGCAAGCGCATGCCGCGCCGGGTGACCGAGATCGCGGTCCTCTTCAAGCGCGCGCCGCACCTGCCGTTCGACCCGGCCGACGTCGAGATGCTGGGCAACAACCAGCTGGTCATCCGCGTGCAGCCGGACGAGGGCGTGGTGCTGAAATTCGGCTCCAAGGTGCCGGGCACCACGATGGAGGTCCGCGACATCGCGATGGACTTCCAGTACGGCGAGGCTTTCACCGAGTCCAGCCCCGAGGCGTACGAGCGTCTCGTGCTGGACGTGCTGGTCGGCGACCGGACCCTGTTCCCGGACGCCGCCGAGATCGAGCAGAGCTGGCAGGTCATCGACCCGCTGGAGGCCGCGTGGGCGGGCACCAAGCCCGAGCCTTACCGGGCCGGCGAGTGGGGACCGCGCGCATCGGACGAGATGCTGGCCCGCGAGGGCCGCTCCTGGAGGCGAGCATGATCGGGCTGTGGGACACCACCGGCAACGAGGTGGTCAAGGCGCTCGCCGCCGAGCGGCGCAGTGCCGGCGGGGTGGCCTCCGGGCTGGCCCTGACCCTGGTGGCCGTCGTCGAGGAGAAGAAGGTCCGCGAGGCTGAGGCCGCGGCCACCATCGCGGCCGCCGCGCACCCGTGCCGGCTGCTCATCGTGGTGCGCTCCGACCTCGAGGGCCGCAGCCGGCTGGACGCCGAGATCGTCGTGGGCGGGCGTCTCGGCCCGGCCGAGGCGGTCGTCATGCGGATGTACGGGCGTCTCGCCCTGCACGCGGAGTCGGTGGTCATGCCGCTACTCGCGCCCGACGTCCCGGTTGTCACCTGGTGGCACGAGGAACCGCCGGACACGATCGCGAACGACTTCCTCGGCGTCGTCGCCGACCGCCGCATCACCGACTGCGCCCAGTCGCCCGACCCGGTCGCCGCGCTGCGGCAGCGGGCGGTCGACTACGCTCCCGGCGACACCGACCTGACCTGGACCCGGATCACGCTCTGGCGCACGTTGGTGGCCGGTGCGTTCGACACCACCGAGGAGCGCGTCGTCGGCGCGACCATCGTGGCGCCGCAGACGGATCCGACCGCCGCGCTGATGAAGGGCTGGCTCATGTCCCGGCTCGGCATCGATCCCGACCTGCAGCACTCCGACCGCTCCCCGCGGATGCACTCGGTGCAGCTGCTCTGCGCCAACGGCGACACGGTAACGGTGACCCGCGAGGAGAACACCGCGCTGTTCAGCCGCACCGGCCAGGAGGACCGCTATATGCCGCTGCCCAAGCGGCCGGTCGGCGACGAGCTGGCCGAGGAGCTGCGCCGGCTGGATGCCGACCAGATCTACGCCGAGGCGCTCGGGGCGATGGCCGGCGTGACCGGCCTCGAACACCGGCCGCCCATGCGCGTCCACGTCTGGAAGGATCCGACTCTGGCCGCGAAGGCGGACGAGGCCGGCGCGATGGCCGGCCCGGGCGGCACGGCCGCCTGAGTTTCAGGATTTCCCGTGGGCCGCTCGCCGTCACAGGTGGGCGGCCCCTCGCTTTCATGCCGACAGGAGACGCAGAGTGAGCAAGACCTTGGTCGTGGTGGTCCCGGACCCCGATACCTTGGCCGCGACCGTGGCATCCCGGCTGATCGCCAAGATCGTCGACGCGCAGGCCGAGCGCGGCACGGCCGGTGTGGTGCTGACCGGTGGCCGGATCGCCAAGCGGGTGCTGGGCGCCTTGAAAGACCTGCCCGAGGCTGCGGCGATCGACTGGGCGCACGTCGACCTCTGGTGGGGCGACGAGCGCTTCCTGCCCGCCGGCGACCCCGAGCGCAACGAGACCCAGGCCCGTGCGGCCCTGCTCGACGCGATCCCGCTCGACCCTGCCCGGGTGCACCCCATGCCCGCCTCGGACGGCCCGGACGGCGACGACGCCGAGGCCGCCGCCGCCCGCTACGCCGCTGAACTGCGCTCGGGAGACGCCGCCCTGCCCCCGTTCGACGTGCTGATGCTGGGCGTCGGGGAGGACGGCCACGTAGCGTCGCTCTTTCCCGGGCATTCGGTGCTCAGCGAGACCGGCAGCACGGCCGCCGTGCACGACAGCCCGAAGCCCCCGCCGACCCGGATCACCCTCACCCTGCCGGCCATCCAGTCGGCCGACGAGGTGTGGCTGATCGCTGCCGGACCCGACAAGACCGACTCGGTCGGCCGGGCGCTGGACGGCGACGAGCTGCTGCCCGCGGCCCACGCGACCGGGAGCTCGAAGACCTATTGGCTGCTCGACAAGGCGGCGGCCGCGAAGGTCGGCTAGGCCCGCGAGGAGATCTGCTGGACGGCCCAGCTGTTGCCGTCCGGGTCGTCGAAGAACACGAAGCCGACATTGTCCAGGGGGTGCGGCGTGGGCCGCGGGTTCTCGCCCACCACCTGGACGTCGCTCACCGTGACCCCGTTCTTGACCAGCTCGGCGTGCGCGGCCTCGACGTCGGGGACCACGAGCTGCAGGCCCTTGAGCGAGCCGGGCGTCATGTCCGGCACGGCGCCCCTGCCGATGACGACCGAGCAGCCACTGCCCGGTGGGGTGAGCTGCACGATGCGCACGTCGTCGCTGATCCGGGTGTCGTGGTCGACCATGAAGCCGAGCCGATCCGCGTAGAACTCTTTCGCCCGGTCGACATCGGCGACCGGGACCACGACCACTTCGAGCGTCCAGTTCATGAACCACATCCTGTCATCGGACGGTGACCCCGGCCACACCCTGGCGAATCCTAGACTGCCGAGGTGCAACCCGTGATCCGCGCTTATCGACCCGCCGACCTCGACGCCGTCTACGACATCTGCGTGCGCACCGCTGACACCGGCGGGGACGCCCGCGGCCGGAACAGCTCCGATCGCCTGGCCGGCGACATCTTCGCCGCGCCCTACGTGGTGCTGGAGCCCGAAGTGGCCCGCATCCTCGACGACGGGCACGGCAACGCCGTCGGCTACGTCGTGGGCACAGCCGACACCGAACGATTCGTACGGCGTTACCGCGCGGAGTGGCTGCCCGCCACCGCGGGCCGTTACGGCGACGACCCGCGCGACCAGCGCTGGCTCGCGCTACACGAGAACCCCGAGCGCATGCTGATCGCTGAGCTGGCCGACTATCCCGCGCACCTGCACATCGACCTGCTGCCGGAGTGGCAGGGGCGCGGCCAGGGCCGTGGTCTGATGGCGAGCTTCCTGGCCGGGCTGCACGCGGCCGGTGTCCCGCGGGTGCACCTGGGCATGGCTCCCGCGAACACGGCCGCGCGCATTTTCTACGACCGGCTGGGCTTCACCGAGATCCCCGTGCCGCCCGAGCCCGGCGTTGTCTACCTCGGACGCTCGACAGCGCCCTGAGGAGGCTCAGTCGCCTCGACCTCGGCGCTGGCGCAGCTTGGCCAGCGCCTCCTCGAGGATCTTGGCTCCGTCCTCGTCGGTGCGCCGCTCCTTGACGTACGCCAGATGCGACTTGTACGGCTCGGCACGGGACCGTCCGGGCGGGTTCTGCCGATCGAGGCCGGCGGGCTGACCGCAGCGTGGACAGTCCCACGCGTCGGGCGGCGACGCCTCGGCCGCGAACAAGATCTGGCTGGCGTGCCCGGCCGAGCAAAAATACGTCACCTCCCGCCGGGGGGCGGGCTCGCTACGCTCGTCGGGGCGCACCGGGGACGAGCCGACTCGGCTGCCGCGGATCGCACTGCCACTGGACACGGACGTGACTCCTGTCTCGAGGGCGCTGATATTGGCCGGCCGGAAATCAGGCCGAAACAGAGTAAGAGAAATGCCGCGCGCCCGGCAGAACCGGGCGCGCGGCAGATTCTACGACTATGACGCTCCGTCAGGAAGGACGGGGACGTGAAGAAACTTAGCTGCCCGGAATGGCGAGCCGCATCCAGAGCCCGAGGCCCACGATGCAGGCGAACCAGACGATGCCCACCAGCACGGTGTAGCGGTCCAGGTTCTTCTCCGCGACCGAGGAGCCGGAGAGGCTCGACGTGACACCACCACCGAACATGCTCGACATGCCGCCGCCCTTGCCGCGGTGCAGCAGGATCAGCAGGGTCAGCAGAATGCTGGTGACGACCAGCAACACGATCAACGTGTACGCGAACCACATCGGCATGGTCGGGTCTTGTCCTCTCGAAGGGGCACTACGGCGGTCCAACAATAGCGTGTGCCCGAGCGCCGTACGCGCCCGGGCACACGGGTGACATCAGCGCGCGACGTGCTCGCGATAACGGACGATCGAGGCGAACTCCTCGGCGTCCAGGCTCGCGCCGCCGATCAGGGCGCCGTCCACGTCCGGCTTCGCCATGATCGAGGCGATGTTGGCCGCCTTGACGGAACCGCCGTAGAGCACCCGCACGGCGTCGCCGACCTCTGCCCCGTACACCTGGGAGAGCCGCGCACGAATCTCGCCGCACACCTCCTGGGCGTCCTCGGGCGTCGCGGTCTTGCCGGTGCCGATCGCCCAGACCGGCTCGTACGCGATCACGATCTGCTTGACCTGCTCGGGCTTGAGTCCGGCCAGGCCCGCGTCGACCTGCGACGTGCAGTGCGCGACGTGGCCGCCTTCCTCGCGGATCGACAGGCCCTCGCCCACGCAGAGGATCGGCGTCAGGTTGCTCGCGTAGGCCGCCTTCACCTTCGCGTTGACCAGCTCGTCGGTCTCGTGGTGGTATTCCCGGCGCTCGGAGTGGCCGGCCAGCACGTACGTGCAGCCCAGCTTCTCCAGCATGAAGCCGGCGATCTCCCCGGTGTAGGCGCCGGACTTGTGCTGCGAGATGTCCTGAGCGCCGTACTCGATGTGGAGCTTGTCGCCGTCGACCGCGGTCTGCACCGTTCGCAGATCGGTGAAGGGCGGCAGGACCGCCACCTCGACGTCGGCCAACTGCTGCTCGCTCAGGCTGGCGGCGAGCTTCTGCACCAGAAGGTTGGCCTCGAAGTGGTTGAGGTTCATCTTCCAGTTGCCGGCCATCAACGGCCGGCGAGCGTCCGCCATCACTTCTCCAGGGCTTCGATGCCGGGGAGGGACTTGCCCTCGAGGTACTCCAGGGAGGCGCCGCCACCGGTCGAGATGTGCCCGAACGCGTTCTCGTCCAGACCCAGCGTGCGCAC
>Ga0247781_1000187_pt1 | contig 18505 bp, 20 predicted proteins | sample UWRJL184509B5_FD_179922 | JGI IMG/M metagenome (GOLD analysis project Ga0247781, IMG submission 179922) | Plant litter microbial communities from Arlington Agricultural Research Station in Wisconsin, United States - UWRJ-L184-509B-5 | ecosystem: Environmental > Terrestrial > Plant litter >...
CTCACACACGGGTGGAAGACCGGCAGCTCAAGCAGACTCCCCAGGTTGTGTTTCCCCGAGGGACCCGTCAACGTAACCAGTATATCCGGCACGCCTGACACCTTCGACGTAAACGCTATCGTCCCGCTGGCGAATGCCGCGAGGGGTCTGCCCGACGGCGCGAGCGTAACCGATAACGTCTCGACCACATCGGCGTAGAGTTCGTTAGAGGTATGCCGCACGTTGGCGCGTCGCCAGGGCAGAGCCGGGCCGGTGTGTAGCGGGGAGGGGGTAAGCGATGGCGCGGAGGAGGAATTGGCGAAGTTTGTTTTTCTGTCCCACACCCAAAGACCATGTCAGCACATCGAAATAGATAGACAGCACCACGCAAGGAAACACTCACGCAGGCAAATTCAACCCCCCAAACAACTTCCCCATAAACCCCTCCACCTCCACCAAATCCCTCAGCGCATTCGGCTCCGTAGTATTGATAGCCCCCGCATCGCACATCTCCGTCAACAGCTGCGCAACCACATCGTAGCTCGCCTCAATCTTGTGTGCTATTAACGGCGCCCCGAGGAAGTCCTCCAACGCATCGACCAGCCGGTGGAGGAACTCGAGGACCAAAAGCGGTTCGACCTCCGAGGAGCTGGTCACGAGGAAGAGTAAGCTTGCGTGGGTGAGGCTGAACACCAGCGTCGGCGGGTTGGTGTTGGGGAGGTAGATCAGGTTTGGGCGCGGCGCGGGGTGGTCGAGGTAGAGGGGGAGGAGGTAGGTTGCTGAGAGGGGGCGGGAGGTGTAGGTGTGGGAGAGGACTAGACTGTTGTGTTCGTCGTAGATGTGGAGGGCTTCTATGACGCCGTTCATGGTTTCTGTTGTGGATGGCGGCGAGGAGGTGGACGATGTGGTGTAGTTGTACAGTGCCGGATAGCTTCCACTGAGGTCGGTAGTCAGTGCACTGCCTGCCCTGACGCAATCCAATCCACCGGCCGGCACCTACAGCTGGAGCTAGCGGAAGGTGGGGCAGCCCAAATCTGGGGATTGAAATTCCGGGCGGTGAAGGGCGGCATTACCTTTTCACGGAGGCGCGTCTGGTCACTTTCGCTGTACAATTTATTCCACCTCGCCTTACTCAACCACCCCATCACCGACTCTCATTTACTCCAATCACGGTACAGCAAATCATCATGGGCGGGGACAAGGTGCCACCTCTCCAGGTTCTGGATAAGCCGGAGGACCTGAAGACATTGCTCAAGGAAGACCGCGGGGATGACTGTCTGAGCTGCAAAATTGTTGGTGAGTTGTCATCTGAACCCCTGACTGAAGTGAAGGAGAGGAAAACTAAATCCCACCCACCCCAGGCTCCGGCGCATTCTTCGGCCTGGCCGGCTACAGCTACTGGTCCGGACACAACCAACTCGTTCAACAACAAGCAAAGATTCTTGCCAGCGGGTCGAGATTTGGCATGAGGAGTCGGCGGATGGGCATCACTGGTATCTCACTTGCCTTGGCGTGGATGGGAGCGTGGCGGTTGTTCAAGTGATTGGTTTATGGTGATGGTATTCTATCACATTGTATTGGGCCCCTTTTATCACGTCTTCAAAGGTTCCCAGGTGGTTGCAACAAAACATAATACCCCATGTATCAACAAGTCCGATTGCTTGGGCATTTTAATAACCACCTTCTCCCCTCAGATTAATAGCATGTTGTACAATAATTATGAGATCTGCTCACAGTCATCCTCTATACTTGTGTTAGTAATATGTTCTGATCCGGCATCGTACTGTCCTGCATTGACTTACCTTCCTCGCCCAGTGTAACACTCTCCTCCTCCTGTGCACCCTCCTCCTCCAGTGTACCGTTCTCCTCTAGTGTACCGTCATCCTCCAGTTCGCCCTCTTCCTCTCGTTTACTCTCCTCCTCTCGTTTACTCTCCTCCTCTCGTTTACTCTCCTCCTCTCGTTTACTCTCCTCCTCTCGTTTACTCTCCTCCTCTCGCTTACACTGCTCCTCCTCCTCCTCCCGTCGCCGCTTCCTGGCGTGGCAGGCTTCAATAGCCGCCTGATTCTCTTCCTTTCGGAGACGGGCCCTCTTTGACTTGGCCGATATTAGCATCCTCTACCCCTACTTAACAAACGAATATCCAAACTTACGCGAGCGTCCTCCAACATCGCCTAAATGTCTGTTAGCATGGTTGAAAACGCCATGATGGTAGCACGAAAACGTACCTTCCACAAGGCAGCTGACTCGGCCTTAATTTTCTTTGCTTTCTCTTCACGGTTCTGTATACACTTAGCCACTCGCCCAGTAGTGCTCCTGAATATTGCAAAACGCCTAATTACCTCCTTCTCAATCTGCCACTCCTGGAGACACGTTAGCAGAAGCCACCCCCTTTGTGGAAGGAGTGTGGCATATACATACGACGGTTTTGTTGAGAGCTTCCTAATTTTTGAAAACAATCGTCAGCCGTGAGACAAGTATCGAAACAAGAACAGCAGATAGTCCCCTACCTTAAATTGGGGCTCAAGCTTCTGTACACAGAATATTACTAACGGTAATAACAAACTCGGTAGTAGCACTGCGTTGGAAGGTGCATCTTACCAGATATATTAGGTTGTGGAGGCGCTTTTTTTATCTACCATTAGTGAAACCGAGGGTGGCCGGAGGCACGTTGAGACTTACGCGCGCCTCAGCTTCCCAATACTATCCACGAGTTAGCAACGATTCATCGTCTCCCAATTCTCTACTGGTTCGTTTGGGGACACTTACCTCGAAGTTTGCCGAGGCGTACTAAGTACGGCTGTCAGTAAACGGTGCGTCGGGGAATGGAATGGCGCCACGTACCTCCAAAGAGCCATTCTGTAGATGAAATGAAGACATCAGCATCGTTATGAATACCTACTTACCTATGCAACTAGGTACGTGAAAGGATCAACTGGGTCGAAAGAGAATAAACTGACATCTATCTTTTGTTTCTATGAGAAGTATTAGTAACGTTGAGAGATGCCAAAAAAACATCGATGATCGAGTCACTGCTTACCTTGTTGGAAACCATGGTCAGCTGCGGAGAGATCAAGAATATGTGACTGTGATATTTTCTAGGAGTCGGCTACAAATGAAAAGATGACGATTTCTCTTCAGCTCGGTTTGCGTCCAAGTTGGCGAAGGAGGATAGGGTTTGGTCTCTGCGTGAAGAAGAAAGGGGGAAAAAATTCAAAGGCAGTTCCAACGTCCCTAATATACCTTTCATTTAAGGTTTGGACGATTCCAAGCCACATTGTGAGTGCAACCGAAAGCAAGCGGATCAATCCAAACTCAATCCAAACAAACTTTGATAATTTCATACATTTGCCAACCTTTTTAATCAGCAATGTAGCGGTGGGGGTATGGCACCAACGAGGTTTTCCCCTACTGTAGAATTGGAATATATATAACGAGGAAATAGCTACTTGAGAGCAGTACTAGAGTTTCAGTGCCATTAAAGGTATGTACACTTTTGGCACCGGGTGTTTTTTGGGATAGACAAGGCAGTGGCATCCAAAAGGAGAGAAATAAGATCTACTACAGATATGCCTTCATATTGGTTAATTGCAGACGGATTCGGGCTATGAGAGTGCCTCATTATTTCATAGCAAAATGCCATGGCAGAAAAAATATATACCTCCGGGGACTAAAGACTGCTCATGATGCGATGGGAATGGAGCGGGCTTTTTAGTGAGCTCAATGGCGAAAGTCCGTAAGACATATATATTCCGTACAGGGAGGATATATTTTGGGAGGATGTTGGGCACCTCTCCCCCTAACCAGATACTTCTGACAAAAAGTAATCGACCTCTTGAAACCTAAACACAGTTCTAAAGCCCATTCAGTTTCTTTTCGACCAATTGAGTCCAACAAGATCAATCGAGACGGACGAACCGGGGAACAATGGTATCCACTGTTACTCCTTATCCCCGGAGTGGACCGTTATGTTCCCTTGGCGTTTCCCTTGGCTTTTCCCAGCAAAAGGTTAGCGTGACGGGAGCGGCAGTCAAAGCGGATCCTTTCAACTCCACATCCAAGAGACATCGTTCTTTCCAGCAGGTTGAACTCTTTGAGAGGTTCAATGTTGGGAATTGCTTCACTGGTGCCGGCAGCCGCCAGGTGTTGTTGAGATCGGATGACACACTGGGTACCTACTAGACTAGGTCTATAGCGAAGTTTAGTGGCTGTGATTTCCAAGAAAAAGGTGCGATGGCTCAGTGGTGTTAAGCACACCTCGGTGATGATGTGGACACGCGGACGCGCGATCGGACCGGCTGATAGCGTGGATGCCCCCGCATTTCCCATGAGGAGGTACGGGTTCGAGCCCCGTATAAGGCAGTGCACCTCCTTTTTTTCTCATCCTTCAAAATGGCCCGACAAACCTTTGTGTGCTTTAAGTTACTTAAGGTAACAGGGCGTTCTCTCCAGTCAAATCTCACAGCTCCAATATTCCCTTCCAGGCAACCCGTATGTATGGACGGAAACTGATAAACCCGGACGTTTATCGAATAACACATTGCTACTCCCGCGCCATATCCCGTGTCTGTCGCTCCGGATACTATTTTGCGATCTCCAACTCTCGAGGTCGCAGACGTTGCTACCTTCTCGGCAAATTATAGCACACATGGATGGATGGAGCTTCAGATGGAGGTTGTCGAGGTAAAAGTGCGGGGAAAGCTATTTCCCTGTTGCTCTCCCATCGGCATCCTTGTCAGATTCCTTTTTACGAGTGTCCACTTTCGAAGACACCTAGGTACATAAGCATTATTAGCTCCCGTTGTTCGGCAGGTGTGTGCCGCTCGTATGCACACTCCAGACTCCAAAGCACGAAGTATGGCGGAAAGCGAAGCTTCCAACATCAAAACAGCTGATTGCAAACAAAAGAGGGGAAAGACTCAACCAGGGAGCTCACATCAGTGTTGGAGATCTCGCTAAAATTAGGCGCATCTTCTGATGGTCTGCCTTGCTACAGAGGTAATATAATTCTTCATCTATCCCGTCTCACGTTCCCATGTCCCAACCCAACAAGTTGGAAAGGCAAATGCTGGATTGCCTGGTACGGTTAAAGTAGGCGACCCCTTCTGCAATGATACGATCGACTCGGATTCGTCCCTGCTCCAGTTGGCTTCTCGGTTGCTGGGTCTAGAACAGACTGACACGACTGACACCTGATATTGAGGCAGGGGCATGTCGCTCCCAGTGGACATCGTGACTTGGGTGACCAGCAAGTGCAAATGGCAAGCGGGATGGAAGCTGCCCCTTTCCCTTTTCCCTTGTCCAGAATAGCTCGGAAGCTACCCCAGACGGCAGGAACGAGCAATAATGGCTGGACGGCCACATGGAGCGGCAGGCATCAACCAGTTGGAAGTGCTCAACGCCGAAACCTTGACTGTCTTTTTTCTTTTCATGTCTCCCACTCGCACGCGAACCTCCACCTGGCAAATAAACCATGCCTCTTTTGGTCTACATGACAACCTCTATCGGACCGAGACCTTGCTTCGGGACCGTGAATCTCTGCCTCTTTGCATACCGTCTCGCAAATCGCATTCGCCGTGCCTTTGGGCTGCACACCTTGCAGTGTTCAACAACCCATCGGCCAATCAAGCCCCCAACCCCCCCTCATCATTCTGGTTTGGCCCCAATCACCGGCTTCAAGGATGCCTCTCAAGCCTCTCTCGTTCCACGATCCCTTACATTTCCCACATGGCAAACCATGCCAAATTCAAGCCACCCGGCCAGATCCAACGCCCTACATGGCGCCACTTCAACGACCGGTCCGTAAATCCGACAACGCCTCTTATTCCCATGTCAACTGTGCCGTGAATACCCAGCAAAAATGTACTTGCAAACACTGGGACGGACGCTGATCAAGGTGACATGGATGACCCCCGTCGACCAGTGCCCCCGCGCGTTCATGGGTGTAAGGTCGCTCCCGCGTCCCGCATCCCGCTTGACGCCTCTATGGGGGACGGAAGGTCAAGCTTGGGGTGGTATCAAGATATCCATGGCACATACCATGATCGATACTGGTTATATCCGACTGTTGCTGTTTTTGTAAGTGGAAACCAACCGACCTCCCAAGCTACCCCCCGAGCTTTGGCGAACCACTCCCGCCCACTGGCCGTGGATAAATTGTTCATATATACATGGGAACCCATATCTCTCTTACCCCCAGTCATTCTCTCGAGTCTTCAACTCTAGCTTGCCTATCTTGGCGCGAGTAAACCTTTGACCGCAGCGACATCCCCTGCCAAGGTCCACAATGGGCAAAAACACCTTCCAACTCGCGGGCCGTGACTGGCCCAATGTTACTTGGTGGAAGCAGAAGAACATGCGCACCCTTTACCTAACATTGTGGGCTGCTCTGCTCACCTCTGCCACCAACGGTACGCCCAGGCCTGTGCCTTGGTTGGATATCGCCTTGACTGACTGCTCGTTGTTACAGGATATGATGGCTCCCTGATGAACGGTCTCGAGTCCATTGAAGCTTGGAATGAAAGTACGTTACCCATTGTCCACCATGGAGCTGGACATTCGCTTACATGCGCTCCTTAAAGACTTCAACCACCCTAGCGGCCAGATCTTGGGACTGATTGCTGCGTCCATGGCCATCGGGTCATTGCTTGCCATCCCCATTGTCCCATATACCGCTGATATCCTCGGTCGACGGACTGGTGTCGTGATTGGCTGCAGTATCATGATTGTCGGTGTTGCCTTGATCTGCATTGGTTTCCATGTTGCTCTCTTCATTATTGGCCGCCTTGTTTTGGGATTTGGGATTGCCATTGCACATGTGAGTCCACACCTATCTTGCCCACCTACAACTCGCTGAAAGTATCTGACCAATTACCCTCCCACCAGGGTTCCGCCCCTCTCCTGATCGCTGAGCTCGTACACCCACAACACCGAGCCATCTATAGCACAATCTACAACACTCTCTGGTATCTCGGCTCCTTGGTTGGTTCCTGGGTGGCATTCGGCACCCACAGGCTCGGCGACCAATGGTCGTGGCGTGTGCCCTGTATTCTACAAGCCCTCCCTTCTCTTGTTCAGATTGTCTTCATCTGGACGGTCCCCGAGTCTCCCCGTTGGCTCATCTCCAAGGGAAAACATGAAAAGGCCAAGAAGATCCTAGCATACGCCCACTCGGAAGGGGATGAAGACGATGAGCTCGTCACTGTCGAATTCCACGAGATTCAACAGACCATTGCATTGGAACAAGAGTATGAAAAGTCGGCATGGAGCGAACTTTGGGCCACCAAGGGAAACCGCCACCGTCTCATCATTTTGGTCTCGATCGGTTTCTTCTCCCAATGGTCCGGCAATGGCATTGTCTCGTACTTTCTTCCCAAGGTGCTGGAATTGATCAACATCACGGACAGTACTGAACAACTCAAGATCAACGGGTATCTGTCGGTGGTTCAGCTAGTCTCAGCCGTCACTGTCTGCTTCTTTGTCGACAAGATTGGCCGTCGTCCTCTCTTCCTCACGTCCTGCATAGGGATGTTGGGAACCTTCGTCGCAACCACCATTGCCTTGGCCCGGTTCGACGTCTCCAAGGATGACCCCAATCCCAACCAGCACGCCGCCAACACCGTCCTTGTCTTCATCTTCTTGTACTACATCATGTACAACCTCGGATTCTGCGGCATGCTCGTGTCCTACTCGACCGAGATTCTCCCGTACCGCATCCGCGCCAAGGGCCTCACGGTCATGTTCTTCTGCGTGGATCTCAGCTTGTGGTTCAACCAATACGTCAACCCCATCGGTTTGGAAGCTATCCAGTGGAAGTACTACATTGTCTATTGCTGCTGGATTGCGTTTGAGCTTGTGGTTGTTTGGAAGTACTACATTGAGACGAAGAACACGCCCCTGGAGGAGATTTGCAAGTTCTTTGATGGTGATGCGGCGCTTATTGGTGGGCAGGCGGCTACGGCTAAGGCGCGCCATTTGACGGGGGAGGATGATGCGGATGTTGCTGTTGCTGAGGGGGAGAAGACGGCTCCGACTGCTACGACTACGGCTGCGATTGGGACTGCGACTGGGACTGCGACTGCTTAAGGGGTTGTTTGGTGGGATGTTTGTTTGAGACGGATTTAATTAGGATTGGCTTGGTTACTGTCGGTAATCTCGGGATAGTTATGATACTATGATATGGAGTTCTTTTATGTTTATTTCAAGTTGTCACGATTAATATTTACTTGTAGGTGACAACTCAAACTCCCTGCCTCATGATGCAAGTGTAACCAGTCCCAGGCACCAGGACCTGCAAGAGTGAGACAGTGGCGACATTCTGGAAATGAAGCCACCATCTTGGAGGAGAGTGATTTCAGCCAAAGTGCCTTGCAGCCAGTTCAGTTCCCTGTGTGGCGTGATTGGGGCGCATCTGGGGCAGCCGGACGTTGTGTATGGGTGGTTAGGTAATTGTTTTACATGGCTGTGCCACGTGTTGACTAGATGACATTGGACTGGAGACTGTTGTGTTGAACTGCGGAGGGAAGATGAAGATAAATAAGACTGTCTGATTAACAGGTACGGGGAACTAACTGTTCAGTGGATTTGGGAACAACGTGTATCAGTGGACAAGACTACAGGTAGGTATATAAATATACGAGTGTGGGATAAGCTTAACACTCGACCTGGCGGTCTATGATATGGATGGGTTGGCGAGAGGAGGGAGGACGTATGTGTGATTGCTTGATGGGTTAGGGCGATGGGAACTGCTGGTGAATGGAATGAAAATGTCTATAGTTGGACGGGAGAGAGGAAGCTCGGTGGAGATTGATATCGTGGGAGAGGATTGTTGAGCGTGTAAGAAAGTGAGGTAGGCAAGTAGGTTGGATGTAGTTAGGGAGGTACCTAGCAGTGAGGAGATGTAGGTACCTGGTGTGGCCGCTGTTGGGTTGTATGTATGAGATTCTGAGTCTATTCTAGCTCTGTTATTCCGTCATACACCTGGCTAAGGTAGAACATGTCGAAGATGTTCAACAAGCATTGTCGAGTTGATTCGGTCCTAGGAAATTGTACCCCTTGTGTTTTCTGCTGTTGTCTGCAAGGGCTACTGTCCCTGGTGGTGTGCGGCATGTACACCATTCTACGGTAAATGGTGCACCTTTGGTCCTTCCCGCTACTGGCTATCAAGGACCAAAAATACGCATAGAAGGGAAGCTTATAATTTGCCATAATTAGCGCCTTGATTGATAATTCAAGGGCGTTGAATAATCTTGACAAGGCCCGCTGTTTGTACTCGCGTTGTAGTATTTACCGTAGAAATGGTGTGTGTGGTATAATCGGGTGTCTTTAGTTTTATGGGTGTTGTTGGCGTATTAAACTCTGATGACCTGCCTGACTTGTGATAACTGGGGTGATTATTGATAAGGACTCCAGGGTTACTAGCAATTCATGAGGTTATTTGTGTCATCATTCGTATTGCTTCTATGGGACCGGAGTTACTAATTATATGACCCTAATGAAACGAATAAGGATTGGCCTTGAAAGGGTCATTGGAGACTAGGAAAGAAAAGCAAAAACTCCGCAGACCTAGGAAAGAAAAGCAATCACCTAGAGAAACTAAGAAAGAAAAGAAGCATGAACAGTCCCACAATATGCCCATTGTCCATAGCAACCCGCCAAACCTACTCGCCTCCCCATATCTCCTGCTCATTATACATCCCTCAATCGCCAATTCCAGTTCCCGATTGCGAATTCTGCTGTCCGGTCTTGCGAGGACGGCCAGCCTTCTTCATATGCCCAACACTGTAGTGATTCTCAAGTCCATCGAGCTTCTCAAACGACGTTCCACACTCGCAAATGAAGGCGCCCTCAAGGTAAGAGGGTGTGGTGCATATCTTCTGGTGATTCTTGAACTGATCCCAACGCTTGACAGTTGTCCCACACCGGCATTTGAAGACCGGAATAGAGCTGTGCTGTTGGTTGATGTGTGGGCATGACTTGACTCGATGGCGAAGGCGTCCCTTTTTGTCTGCGAACACTGCATCACAGCCTGGTTCCCTATCTGTGGCGCAGGGAAACCGGATGGTGCATGGAGGGGGGCCACCCTTGCGTTGGGGTTTGGTGTGGGCGCTGAATCATGGTGTCAGTCGCGTAGGTGGAGACTTAAACGAGGTGAACAAAATACTTACAGAAGGCGACCGGAGGACAGCAGAGAGCCGCAATGGGGACACCTGTGGAACTGGGGGTCTCCAATCTCCTTTGGTAACGGTTGAGCATGACCGCTGCTCACAGAAGGGGATGTTGTGGGTGTTTCTTGAGAAGGAGGTGAGAATAGAGGAGGAGTTAAGGAAATGGGTGGGAATAACTGGGCAGTGGAGGATATAGGGGGCGAAATAAACTCGTGAAAGTTTCCGTCATGACTTCCAACCTCTTCGCCGACTCGAACTAAAGCGAGAGTCAAACACTCTGTGTGAAAAGACTCATGTGGTAGAGACCACCAGTCACCAAATTCAAATGCTGGCGCAGCAAAATCAAAATTATACACGTTTGCTGACGAGGACTGAAAAAAAGAAATGCTTGTGTGGAGAGCGGGCTCTTCCTAGGAGGGAGCCCTACACGACTTGGTGCTTCATATCTAGTTGGTTAGTTGGTAACTAAACTTGCACTGGTTGGTTAACTTACAAGGATCACGGCCGGCCGTGATGGATGAGTTTTTGGTATGCCTGCGGAGAGGGTCGGTGCGGGGAGACTGGCCCTGAACTGAAGGGTTGGGCCAGCGACCCCCCCAGGAGTCTGATGATGGAAAGAGATCACCGAGAGTTAAAAGGCCCAGGGAGACTAGCCCTAGAGGGGCTGGGTCGCTAACTCCCGGAGGAGAGTGATGAAGAAAGAAAGTCGACTTGATTAGGCGGGGGATGCAAAATTGAAATACCTCGACAGTTGACGTGGGCCAATATTCGTAGCCTATGAGAGGTTGCTTGCCATGTCAGCTAGAGGGGTACATGAAGTCTTGCAGCTCAGCGTTACTTCCCAAGGTGCCACACTAACAGCTATTCGGAGCCTTATTTTCTCTTGGATGGGCCAATATTCCTGCCCAATGCAGCACCGGAAGCCCTGCACATGCTCCCCCATCTCACGGTCTGAGTGGGCCAATATTCCCTGCCAACAAACACACCGTCCCGCAGACATTCGGATGGGCCAATTTTCGCATTTCATGGATCCGTCGAGATGAAGACGCCCGGATGCGCTCAGGGGTGGGCCGATTATCACAACGAACTCTTTTGTCGCTCCAAACCAAGGGCCAATTACAAATCCCCAAAGCCTCAAAATTCAAGTCATGGTCGGCCCCGAATATCCGCCCGCAGAACTAGGATCCAATAATGCCGCAATAACGGGGAATCGCATTCAACGCTCTCAAGCTATGCAAGAACTGATTTCCGAGTACCTACCTCAATAGTCACACCCGACACTTCTTTCTGGCCAAATCCGGATCAGCCGCGCAACCTGAGCTGAGGGTGAGGCTCACTAGACTATCCTTGACGGCATCGAAGTCTTGTGTGGGTAGGTATACTGTAGTCTGGGCAATGGCAAGTGAAAGAAATTAAGGGTCTTTAAATAGGTAGCTTTGAAATGTTAGAGATATCCCTACTACTCACCTTTTGGTTTCTCGGCGTCTAAGGCAGAGGTCCGAAAAGCATTGTATAGGTATTTTTCGCATCTCTATGAATCTCCTAATATATCAGGCACTGGTCTTGTTCAATTTCTTAGAATCCCTCCTGACTGGTTTCTGGCGAATTATAACTCCAAATCCTGCATTGTACTAGGTGCTTCCTTGCCTTCCTGTCAAACCTTCGAGTATGCCTTTCCGGAAAGCCTCTCGTTTACCACGTGCTCAAGATCCGTCTCTGGGATCTTGTACAGTTTGGAGGACCCCGCAGTTGCTTCCATCTTGTCAAGCGTGACAATGCTGTCTTTGAGCACGACAGGCACGCCGTGGAGTGGCCTGAGGTTGGTCAAGTCAGCCGGACGCTGGGGATTGGGGGCACGGTATCGCGGGACCTGCCCTCTCCTGCCCGACTTCTTGATCTCTTAATCCAAGGACCGTGCTATCGCCTCGGCATCAGGATTGACCTCGATGATGGACCGAAAGTGATCATCCACCTCGTCGATGCGCTTGGTGTAGGCTTTGACGAGGTCGAGCACCGTAAACCTGCCATTGTCAAGACCCGAGGCGATGTCTTCGAGCGTGATGTCGAGGAGGGACGGGAGAGCCGTCGAGGAAGATGCTAAGATGGGTAGGTTAGGTAGGGCGCTAGCTGGGGAATGATAGCATTCAGGAATGAATTGAGCCAAGCGAAAGGGTTGGTGTCTATCCCACTTCAGGACACGCGACGAAACTTACGTCTCCCAAATACGAGCTTGGACAGTGAAGCCATCGCCAAAAACACACCGAGCCGTGGATATCGGGTTCAAAATCGCACATTCCGTCGACCAGAGGCGGGGTCAACACTTTGGCCTTACTGCCCCCAATGCCGGAAGCCGGGCGCTGCTACAAGCATGGATGAGAAGGAAGGTAGGTGTCAGGTAGAGACAATGGGTCCATGGCATATGGGATGGAAACCGGGTGTAGGTGTTGTCACCTTTTCACAGCGCTCTGACAAGTGCTCGGCGTTTCAAAATGGTATCCGTACCTTGTGCAAAAACTCCCATGCCTCAGATTCTACCCATGACCTATTGCCAATTGAGCTCATACACGTATGATTGATATGGACAGGCACAGAGCGGTCCAAGTCATCATCATAAAAATTTTCCACCTGATTTGGGATTGGTATAATTGCCTTGTAACACCTAGGTGGGGAGATAAAATGAGACTCTGTGTCAAGTATTTCACGTATAACTCTGGTCCAGAGAGGGGCATTTAAATCTAGGCCTTGGGCCGATATTTTATGCTCAAAGCAGGGAATAATTATGATGGAAAATACAAGCTTCCTCTGGGCCGCATCATCATGTCCCCGAACAGGTCCAATCGCCGTTCCCCTGTAAGCTAACTACTACCTGGTGGATTCAAAAAAAAGAAAACAAGGGCTGAGCTAATATAATAAAACATTCCTTGCCGTGATACTGGCCTGATATCCTGTTCACTTCTCAGTTGTTCCCTGTGTGGCATTATTGCTCGCAGTCTTGACAGGCTTGACGGTTGTACGAGTCGAAGTTGAGTGAGGTGCGGCAACACTGGCGATGTTCCACGGCTCTTCGAAGCGGTCCTCTTGAAGCCAGCGCTCGATGGACGGGGGATGACTCCTTTCTTTCCCTTGCCATGGCGCGATGGAGACTTGGTGCTGGTGTTTGGCGAAGTCATCTTTGATTGTCAAGGTATTTGAGGAGATCTTGAGGGTCTGAATCTGTAGGAAAAGAGGTCAGTCCACGCGGCTTCAACGATGGGAACTGAAACAGAGCTACACTGACATTGGAGGCTGATGAAAGTCCGAGGCCTCATTCAGAGTGAACATGAAAGTGGTGAAAATAATTTGAGGGTTCTCTCTGAGATTGAGGAAGATGGCAGAGCTATGGTTCGAGCCCATCATCCTTCCAGAGTCTTGACTTATATACCTAAACACATTTTGGCAGGCCGTTGACGGAGGGGCAGCGCGCCCATTGAATTAAACCATGGGCCAATTCTTACCATCGTTTCTTGTATTGGGCTCATGATATCTTGGGGGTATGAAATCGGCCCATTAGCGATTGTGGAATTGAGAGACACTGCCAAAATTGGCCCATATTCACGACACCTCCACACCGTGTTCTTATGCCGGAGACCTGAAATGAGGATATTGGCCCACTGGCAAGGGGCGAAATGTTTATGGTTGGAGACAATTGGCCAATTCACTGATATGGATGCCACTGCATTTCTGCTCTGGTTGAAAATATTGGCCCACCACCAAAGAAATCAGGCTCGCAGCTATTGTTAGTCTGCGACTTGACATTGCCTGTTTTTCTGTGGAATCCGAAAGTCAACCGTTATCAACCTTCAGAAACATCAAGAACGAGCACCTGATAGGTTAAGAATACTGGCCCATGCCGACACTAACTATTTCAACTCACTGCCGCCCCTCCTTTCCCAGCTCTTCCTCTCCTTTCGTCATCACACCTTTCGGATCTGGTGTCCCTCCCACAACGGCAACACCACTGGATTCTACGGGTGCGACCATCAGTCGCCAACGAGATTACTTTGAGCAATCACCATTTCCCACTACGTAGGGTATATCCAAGGAGACGAATATCCCTGGGAACCTGGTGAGCAACTTCTGCAGCAACCAGATTTCTACCTGCCGCCAAGATGCGACGACAAATGCGCCACAGCGTGTACAAAGTTCGACTGTCCTTCATTATCGGGAAATCCACAGTCAAGATGCGCCACAACGTCTACAGCATTCGACCTGCCATCGAAATGTGACACGACAAATATAACGCTCTCGCCGTCTGATATGCTTTGTTGGGGAGATTTTTCATTGTTCCTTCCTCCTGTTTCCTTACCAGTATCAAGCGCTATCTCATCAACAAATCCCCCAACAACCATTTCCCCTACAACCATTTCCCCTACAACCATTTCCCCTACAACCATTTCCCCTACAACCATTTCCCCTACAACCATTTCCCCTACAACTGGACCACCTGCACCACTCTGTGTGAACCACGATGACCGCTCAGAGCTTACTCCAATCAAATCTCAACTCCAAAAATGTCCACATTGCGGTGTTTTACTTTCTTCCTGGCGCTTGTTGTATGTATACTCCTCCGCAAACGTTTAGGCCGATTATACCGATGCTAACATCATGGGTAACCTAGGGAGCACCTCAAACCTTCAGACAAAGATGGCCCAGGCCGCTCAGCATGTGTCCGGGCCACCCGAGTTCCTTGCAGTCTAGGTAATGAGCCAGGGTGCAGTGCGGAGTTTGCGGACGAAAGGAGTCGTGAGCGTCATCGAGCTAGGAGTTGCCCGCTCACCAAGAACAAGAACACATTCACATGCCGCTGTACCACTACCGTCAAGCGCTGGTACCAGTTCAAGAATCACCAAGTGAAGTGCCCTCGGAGGTCAGATAGCCATGGTAATTTCATTTGCGAGTGCAGTGCAAAGTTCCCCAGCATGGATGTTCTTGGCAAACATTATGTGACAGAGCACAAGAAGAGAGCTGGAAGACCACGGAAGGTTGAGGGCAAGGTTGGCGGTTAGCTAGCTGTGTGAGGATACCTACCTATTTGAAAATCCAATCTTTTTGCACCCGTCACCCCTAACAGCACTGGGGATTCTAGTTATCGGCGAGACTTCATACCCATTGTGAACCCAGACCCAAGCCCCCTTCGAGAAACATGAAGAAAATGGAGAAAGAATGGAATCTCACAGAGCCCTTGATTCCGACAACGACAAGAAGAAAAAATGAAGCAAAAAGAAAAGAATTACTCGGATACGGGGAGTCGAACCCCGGGCTGGTGAGTTACTCAGATGAATGAGAGTCACCGATGTTACCGCTACACCATACCCGATTATTGAGAGCCGGGAATGGCTTCCGATTGTTCGATGAGTTTGTGGGCTGGGAATGGGGTATATCATGGGGTTTTGTATCCTTTGTGGAGTGGATGGCTGGGGGTGTGTTGTTGAATGACTCGAGGCTTGGTTGCCGTGCAACTGGGTCGAAAAGGGGTATGTAAATATTCGATATATCCATATTATTGATCCTTGGTAGGTATTGTTCAGAAATATCAAAGGCGTATGGAATGTATTATGGACGTGAGTGCGTGGATCATTTGCACACCTCACTTTTGACCCAGTTGCCGGGGACAAACCAAGCCAAGTTCAATTGGTGAACTGCGTGGGCAACATGGATTTCGAATGGTAATATAAGGAATCATTTTGGATCATGGGAAGGCTCATTAGATTTCAAAAAACAGAACCTGCCCAGTTCTCTGTCCTCATGAATCAATATATATGTTATGTCTTGATATGCAAGGGAAAGGGTCTTGACATGTGCATTAGTACCTATTCTGCATGAGAGCGGCATATTAACTCATGCCGACCTTCGTATACAGGCAAATACAAGATCAGTGTCTATTTCTAATCAATTGTCTACGCGTCCGACCTCCCATACACATCAAGCCCCGCAGCCGACACTCGGCTGGACATGCACTTGAATCATGGACCTACATTCAATTGACTTATCTATATGCTCCTGTGGTCGTAATTCATTTATCATCAACCCCGGGCTTGATATCTCACTCGACATGGCAGATCACATCAAAGGATGTCGATTCTATCTTGCTTCAAACAGCAAGTAAAACACAGACAGACATTCAAATATATCAAACCCCCTCTCATCACACCATAGCACAGGCAACAACTAACGTAAAACACCCCCAATCAGAGAGACAAAGCCCACGCCGTATCCCCCCACGGCATGATCCCAACCTTCCAATTCCTCAACCTATCAAGCAGTGACGTTTGGCCCAGTTGACTGGCCGATTTTCGATCATCCCTACGTCCTCTTCTTCCTTTTCAATCATCAGCCATTCTCACTCAGATGATTTCAATTACAACGCAAGCCCCACCAATCGAAAGAGCAAGGTCCTGTGATTTCTATCGAACCCACCTCTTCGCCGACTCGAGACAATCAATCACTGTTCATATTTCTAAAGACGCCGTTTCTCAGAGCTCAAATGTCGCAGGTCACCGGGGAGCATCAATGCAAGATACTGTACAAATTCAGATGCTTCACTATGTGCTCGACTATATACACCCATCACATCCCGCCAGACATCTGCAACCTCACTCCTCACAGAACAAAATCGAAATCAAAAGCGACAGAAGACTATGGTATGATAGTAAATAACGGTACCTAGGTGAGTAAAGATGGCAGGTACATGGCTATGCTGATGAAGCTGAACAAATATGTGCACGATTTTAGGTGTTCCAGTTTCCGACTCCTTTTCCCATCCGTTCGCATTCCAAACTCAACTCCAACTTCCCACTCCGAGTCCACGAAGCGAGACGAGAGCCTGAGCTGCTTAGAAAGCGGGCTTGGCGTTCTTGATGAGGTCCTCAAAGTAGGCCTGGTTCCATTGACCGGCCTCGGGCGAGGGGTCGTAGGCATCCGAGTGACCGCAGAAGCTGTCGTAGCGGACGGCCGAGGTGTCGCTGGTGCCGTCAGACTCGCCACCGGGCTTGACCCAGACGAAGGCATCGGCAAGCTCGGAGCCGGTGGTGGAAGTAGGGCGGACACCGAAGCCGGCTCCCTTGACGTTGCACCAGTGGCCCCATTCCTCACGGAGACCGGTGACGGCGTTACGGCCGGTATCGACAATGGCGTGGTTGGGCATGCCGGCGGTCTTGAGGGCAGCGCCGAAGGTCTCGACGTAGACCTTCTCGTTCTGGCACTTGTTGTACTTGGCATCCGAGGCCGAGGCGAACTCGCCGGGGCTCTTGTCCCACGAATTCCAGCCGGCAACGTTGGTGGCAATACCACGGAACTGCTTGGGCTTGCCGGCGGCAGTGTAGGCCTTGGCCAGCTCCTGCGCACCGGGCTTGAGGTTGGCGTCCCAGCCGAGCCAGCCGCCGTGTCCGGCATCAATGTACATGACGACATTGGGGAGGTTGAGGTTCTTGAGGGCGTACGCCACACCGTCGCGGTAACCGGCAGCGCTGTCCTTGCAGGTCTGGAGGTCGGCGTTGGTGACGAGGTTGGGGAGCGAGTCGGGCTCGATGACGAGGGCGAAGGCCGTGTTGGGGTGGGCCTTGAGGATCTTGACAATGGCTGGTTGTTGGGGTTACAAAGGTCAGCACGGCGCTCCATGATGACAGATTTTGGAGCAAACTTACGATCGATGTACTGGCTCTTGTACTTGCTGATCTCGCCAACCTTCAGTTCACCGTTGGAGGCCTTGGCGGCGCAATCACGGCCGGGAAGATCGTAGATGACGAGACCCAAGAGCTCGTCGCAGGCGACACCGTCGGCAAGGGCGGGCTCGAGCTTGTTGATGTTCTCAATGGTGTCGAGCCACAAGAAGCTACCAACATCGGCAACCTTCTTGGCCTGGGCAGCCAGGGACGAGTCGGACATGGTGGCGACAGCATCGTTGATCTCCTTCCTGTAGAAGCTGTTGGCGTGGAGCTTGTACTTCTTCCAGATGTTGGTGCTGGCGTCGAGGGAGACGGCAGATGAGCAGCCGCTGGCCGCCTGCCGGGGCTTCTCCTGATGTGTCGCGGTCGGGGAGGCGATGGCCGTGGCGGCAAACGCCAGGGCGGCGGATTGGGAAAACTTCATCTTGGCTTACACAACACTGACGGCCTGCAGGTGAAGAGCTGTTGTGAGGAATTTCTTCTGCCCAGTGTCGGAGGGAGGGTGGCTGGTCTTTATACCGGGATGGCGCCGCCCGCCTCTTCCCCTGGAGCGTAACCTGGGTTGAGTTGGACATGCCCATGCAACCATGGCTTGTCTGGCCATCGCGTTGCCGAGCACACCTGTCGCAATCAGGAAGACAGGCCCGTCACTCGCGA
>Ga0247781_1000188_pt1 | contig 18496 bp, 18 predicted proteins | sample UWRJL184509B5_FD_179922 | JGI IMG/M metagenome (GOLD analysis project Ga0247781, IMG submission 179922) | Plant litter microbial communities from Arlington Agricultural Research Station in Wisconsin, United States - UWRJ-L184-509B-5 | ecosystem: Environmental > Terrestrial > Plant litter >...
ACGCGGGCACGAGGAGGGGACCGAGCAGGCCGGCGAACCAGCCCGCACGGTGCTCGGCGTGCTTGGCGACGGCGTCGGCCACGCCGGTCGGGCTCGGCGGCAGCAGGCACGCGTCGTCCACCAGCCCGGTGTAGAGCGGAGGCACCAGCGTTGACACGAATCCGAACCTAATAGACGCTTCGAGAAGCGGACAACCACGTCCGATATGTCACACGATTTGCAATGTTGCAATAAGTGGGAGGCAACGATGCCTTACTACCGCAGCGTCGGCGAGGTGCCACCCAAACGGCACACTCAGTTCCGACGCCCGGACGGCGTGCTCTACTCCGAGGAGTTGATGGGTCAGGAGGGCTTCTCGTCCGACTCGTCGCTGCTCTATCACCGGCACGCGCCGACCGCGATCGTCTCCGCCGAGACGCACGAGGCGCCGCCCCTCACCCGCTCGCCCAACCTCCCGCTGAAGCCCCGCCACCTGCGCACCCACAAGGTCGACGCGGGCCCGGCCGACGCGGTTCTGGGCCGCCGGGCGCTGCTCGCCAACGACGACGTCCGCATCGGTTACGTGCTCGCCGACCGCCCGTCCCCCCTGTACCGCGACGCGGTCGGCGACGAGTGCCTGTACGTCGAGGACGGCCAGGTGATCATCGAGACGTCGTTCGGGTCGCTTTCCGCCGGCCCCGGCGACTACGTGATCATCCCGACGTCGGTCGTGCATCGGATCGTGCCGCAGGACGGTCCGGTCCGGATGCTCACGATCGAGGCCACCGGCCATATCGGCCCCCCGAAGCGCTACCTCTCGGTGCGGGGCCAGTTCCTCGAACACGCGCCGTACTGCGAACGTGATCTGCGTTCGCCCGCCGAACCGCTGCTGGTCGACGAGACCGACGTCGAGGTGCTGGTCAAGCATCGTGCGGGGTGGACCAAGCACGTGTACGCCCAGCACCCGTTCGACGTGGTCGGCTGGGACGGCTGCCTCTACCCGTGGGTGTTCTCGATCCACGACTTCGAACCGATCACCGGCCGGGTTCATCAGCCCCCGCCGGTGCACCAGACGTTCGCGGGCCCCAACTTCGTGGTCTGCTCGTTCGTCCCCCGCAAGGTCGATTACCACCCGCTGGCGATCCCCGTCCCCTACAACCACCACAACGTCGACTCGGACGAGATGATGTTCTACACGGGCGGCAACTACGAGGCCCGCCGCGGCTCCGGCATCGAACAGGGCTCGATCTCCCTGCACCCCGCCGGCTTCACCCACGGCCCCCAGCCCGGCGCCGCCGAACGTTCCCTGGGCGCCTCCGCCTTCGACGAGCTGGCCGTCATGGTCGACACGTTCCGCCCCCTGGACCTGTGCGACACAGCCCAAGCCGTAGAAGACACCGCCTACGCCTGGACCTGGAACCGCTGATCCCCCTTCCATTTCGGTCCACTCATCGCAAGTCGCGAGCCCCGTACGCCTAGCGTGCACACCCTGGACCCCACCCGTCCCAGCGCGAGAAGACCCCGGCCTCGACAACAGCGAGCAGGGCCGGAGCCGCCCAGCAGGCGACCCCGGCCCTCATCCCCGGACGGAAAGCTCAGCCGATATGGAAGTTATCGCCATAGACAGCGAAGTCCAACGGCGTATTCAGGTCGAAGTTGCTGTTGTTGAGGAAGCGGCGTTGCGCAGTGTCGACTCTGGTCGTGTCTGAGTGCGCCTCCTCCTTGTTCATCTCGACAACCCGCTCGTCCAAGAAAACGTTGAGCCACGCCCGCTCGTCCCCGCCCTGCGCCGGCGGCTTCGCCCGGGCCAGCGCCCGGCTGCGGACCTGACGCATTCCCTCATACCCATGCATGACCGCCGCGTCGTAGTACGCGAACTGCCCCAGCGCCCTGATTCCGTCGTTCTTCCCGTCCCGCACGGAGGGGTTGAAGTAGACCCGGTCCCGCTCCGCCTCCTGGGCCGCTTGGAAGCGTGTGTCGTTCGCCGCCGTACGCCAGTCGTTGGTGAAGTTCGGGTCGAGCCCGGCGTGTGAAGCCGTGCCGTTGACGCTGCGCAGCGCCGGAAGGTACTTGGCCAGCACGTTTCCGGGCACCGACTTGGTGTACGCCTCGACGAGTTCGAGCATGTCGCCGGTGCCTGAGCAGAAGCCGATGATGCCGGCCGTGTAGCCCCGGCCGTCGCCGATGTCTTCGATGTAACGGAACTGGGCCCGCCAGTCCAAGGACGAGTTCTCGGCTGCCGAGACGAGCTGCATCGCTACGTCCTTCTTCGCCGGGTTGTCCAAGTTCGCCCCCGTCGGGGTGGTCGGCGGGGTGGTTGGTGTCGAGCCGCCGGGCAGGGTCCACGCCTGGTTGGTGGACCCGGCACAGCTCCAGATCTGCAGGCGCGCGCCGTTGGCGGTGCTGTTGTCGGTCACGTCGAGGCACTTGCCGCTGCCGGTGTTGACCAAGGCGCTGCCGGACACGGTCCACTTCTGGGCGGCGGTGCTGTTGCAGTCGTACAGCTGGATCTTGGCGCCGTTGGTGGTCGACGCGGCCGTCACGTCGAGGCATTTGCCGAGCGCCCGGATGGTGTTGTCGGTGTTGCCGACGGTCCACTGCTGGGCGGCGCTGCTGTTGCAGTCGTAGAGCTGGACGGCGGCGCCGTTGGCCGAGCTGGCGCCGGCCACGTCGACACATTTGCCGCCGAGGCCCTTGATCGGGCCGACGGTGGCAGCGCTGGCCGGAAGCAGCCCATACGAGAGGGCGGCAACGGGGACGGCCAGCGCAAGAGTGGTGTAGAGGACTCTCCTTGCGCGGATCATGAGGCTCCTCGAAGAGGGTGGTTCATGGGGGTGGATCGCGCGATGAGGAGAAAGCTAGAACAGTTAAAAAGGTTTATCAATAGCCTTCGATCAATTGCCCTAGGCTGAGATTCGGCCCCTTGACACCCGTTGACGGCCCGTTTACCGTCCCGGCTAACTGTTAGCCAGTTTGCCAATCGTTCCCCCGGGAGCTGCCGTGACCCGTCTGGCCGGTTCGTCCAAACTGCTGCGCGCCATGAACGAGAGCGCGGCCCTGGCTCACCTACTGGACCCGGGCATGCTGACGCGTTCTGACCTGCGCAAACTCACGGCACTGTCGACTCCGACGATCTCCGAGGCGCTCCGCCGGCTCACCGACGCGGGGCTGATCAACGTGGTCGGGCACAACAGTGGCCGGCCGGGACCGAACGCCGAGATCTACAACGCGAACCCCGACGCGGCGTACGCGGCCGCCGTCTCGGTGCGCGACATCGGCGCGAGCAGCACGCCCTCAGTGGTCGCCGCGCTCTGCGACCTCACCGGTGCGGTGCGGGGACGCGTCGAGGCACACATCGACTTCCTCACCACCGACCCGCTGACCGCGCTGGTCGACGTGGTCGGGCGACTTCGCGACGAGTCCGGCGTCCCGGCTGAGCGCATCCGCCACGTGCAGTTCGGTGTGGCCGGCTCCTACGATCCGCACACCGAGCGGATCCGGCACGTCGACGTGCCGGGCTTCGGGCGTACGGGTCTGGTGCCCCAGCTGGCTGCGGCGCTCGGCACCGAGGTCGGCGTCGACAACGACGTGAACCTGGCCGCGATCGCCGAGCGGCAGCGCGGCGTGGGCCGCGACGCCGAGGGGTTTGCCCTGCTCTGGCTGGGCGAGGAGGGTCTGGGCCTCGCCATCGACATGGCCGGGACGCTGATGCGCGGCGCGCGCGGGGGCGCCGGCGAGATCGGCTACATGCCGCTCTACTCGCCCGACTCGCCGCACCGCAAGCTCGATCTGCAGGACCTGCTCGGCGGGGCCGCCATCCTCGAACTGGCCCAGGACAACGGCGTTCCCGGCAGCACCCCGGGCGAGGTGGTCCACGCCGCGGCGGCGGATCCGGCCAGCGGCGGCGACTTCCTGATCGCGCTGGCCGACCGCATCCTGATCGGCCTGGCCGCGGTGATCGCCGTGCTCGACCCCTGCCTGGTGGTCCTGGCCGGCCCGATCGCGCAGGCCGGCGGGTCGACGCTGCTCTCGGCGGTCACCTTCGCGGTGCGCCACGCGGCCCCGCTGGAGAGCTCGATCGCCGTGACCACCATCGAAGACGACGCGGTGCTGCTCGGCGCGCTGGATGCCGGGCTCGCCGCGGTGCAGGACGCCCTCATCGCCTCGATCCGCTCCTCTTAACCCCCTTAACGGAGAGGCCACTGTGAACAAACGGATATCGCATGCCCTTTTTGCCCTAGGAACAGCGGCTTTGCTGGCGGCGGCCTGCACCCCCGCGGTCAAGGAGAACAAGGTCGCCGACCCCGGTGCGGAAGTGTCCGGCACCGTCGAGCTGTGGCACTTCTTCACCGATCGGGAGGCCACCGCGATCGAGCAGGTGGTCAAGGACTTCGAGACCAACTACCCGAAGATCAAGGTAACGATCAAGTCAGGGCAGGACGACTCCAAGGTCACCCAGGCCATCGGCGCCGGCAACGGTCCCGACGTCGGGCTCTCCTACTCCACCGACATCGTCGGCAAGTTCTGCTCGTCCGGCGCGTGGGTCGACCTCAAGCAGTACATCGACCGCGACAAAGTCGACCTGAGCCAGCTCAACGCGACGACCCGGTCGTACACCGAGTTCGACGGCAAGCGCTGCGCGATGCCGTTCCTGGCCGACGCGTACGGCATGTTCTACAACAAGGACCTCTTCGCCAAGGCCGGCCTGACCGCGCCGCCCAAGACCCTCGACGAGCTGACCGAGTACGCCAAAAAGCTGACGGTCAAGAACGCTGACGGCACGCTGAAGACCGTCGGCTTCCTGCCGCTGTACGACTTCTACGAGAACGCGGCCGCGCACCTCGCCCCGGCCGTCGGTGCCACGTGGCTCACCGACGACGGCAAGTCCGCGGTCGGCACCGACCCGGCCTGGAAGACGCTGCTGACCTGGCAGAAAAACCTGGTCGACTGGTACGGCTACGACAACCTGCAGAAGTTCCGGGCCGGTCTGGGCGACGAATACAGCGCCGACAACGCATTCCAGAAGGGGCAGGTCGCGATCAACATCGACGCCGAGTACCGCCTCGCCTTCGTCAAGGACCAGAGCACGAACCTCAAGTACGGCGTCGCGCCCATCCCGACCAGCGACGCGGCCCATTACGGCGGCGGCTACGTCACCGGCAACGTCGTCGGCATCAGCAAGAACGCCAAGAACCCCGAGGCGGCGTGGGAGCTGATCCGGTATTTGACCACGAACGACCAGGCGGTCATCAAGCTCTCCGGGCTGCTGAAGAACATCCCGACCACGACCGCCTCGCTCGCCGACCCGGGTCTGCGGGCGGACGCCGACTTCAAGACCTTCATCGACATCTTCACGAACCCGAACTCGTCGACCACGCCGCCGTCCGCCTCCGGACCGGCGTACCAGGAGGCCTTCGGGCAGTTCCTGAACTCCTACCAGTCCGGCAAGGTCAAGAACCTGGACGCTGGTCTGGCCGAGGCCGACAAGCAGATCAACAGCGTCATGACCCTGGGCGGTTAGCGGATGACCGCCAAACCCCTGGGCGTACGGATCCGCAAAGGCGCGACCACGCTCTCGTTCCTGGCGCCGGTGCTGATCGGCATCGCGGTGTTCTTCCTCTACCCCCTGGGTTCGGCGGTCTACTTCTCGTTCACGAAGTTCGACCTGCTTTCGGTCCCCGAGTGGGTGGGCCTGGAGAACTACCGCAAGATGGCGGACGATCCGTTCCTGCTGCAGTCGATCCGCAACACGTTGTGGATGGTGGTGGTCTTCGTTCCCGTACGGATCATCGGGGCGATCGGCCTGTCGATGCTGCTCACCCAGTTCAAGCGGGGCGCCGGCTTCTTCCGGACGGTCTTCTACCTGCCCGCGCTGATCCCACCGGTGGCCGCCACCATCGCCTTCGTCTACCTGCTCAAGCCGGGCACCGGCCCGGTCAACCACGTCCTCGCCCTGATCGGCATCGACGGCCCACTCTGGTTCAACTCGCCGGCCTGGGCCAAGCCGTCGCTCGTCCTGCTCGGCCTCTGGGCGATCGGCGACCTGATGGTGATCTTCTTGGCCGCCGTGCTGGGTGTGCCGGCCAGCCTCTACGAGGCCGCGTCGTTGGACGGCGCCAACGCCTGGCAGCGCTTCCGGTTGATCACGCTGCCGACGATCCGCCCGGTGGTCCTGTTCGCCGCGGTCACCGGCGTGATCTACACGTTGCAGTACTTCGACCAGGCGGCGGTGGCCGGTTCGATCGCCAGCGGGCAGGCCACCGTCGGCGGCGGCATCTCGACGAACTTCGGCTTCCCCGAGGGCTCGACCTTCACCTATCCGCTCTGGCTCTACACCGTCGGCTTCCGCTACAACGCGCTCGGCTACGCGAACGCGCTGGCCATCGGGCTCTTCGTGGTCGCGCTCGCGGTCACCCTGTTCCTGCTGCGCCGGGCCAAAGCCTTCTCGGGGGAGGAATCATGACCGTCCTTATCGACGCGCCCCTGCTCGTGGCGGCGCCGGCGCCCGACCAACGTTACCGTCGCCAGCGCCGGCTCGCCTGGATCGCGCGACACAGCATCGCGATCGCGGTCGCCGTCATGTTCGTGACGCCGGTCGCCTATCTCGTGCTGCTCTCGCTGATGACCAGCGATCAGGCGCTGACCAGCGACTACTGGCCCAACTCGTGGCATCCGGAGAACTACGTCCGGATCTTTATGGTGACGCCGCTCCCGCACTACCTGCTCAACACGCTGATCTACGCGGTCTCGGTGACGGCCCTGGTGCTTCTTTCCAGCGTCCCCGCCGCGTACGCGCTGGCGAAGGTGAAGTTTCGCGGCGGCAACGCGCTGTTCCTGGTCGTGATCGGCATGATGATGCTGCCGCCGCAGGTCGTCACCGTGCCGCTCTACCTGATGTGGGCGAACGTGGGTCTGACCGGCTCGCTCTGGCCGCTGATCATTCCGGCGCTCTTCGGCGACGCGTTCACCATCTTCCTGCTGCGCCAGTTCCTGCTCACGATCCCGAGCGAATATCTGGACGCGGCCCGGGTCGACGGTTGCGGCGAGTGGCAGACGCTGCTGCGGGTCGTGCTGCCGATGGCCCGCCCCGGCATCGCGGCGGCCGGCCTGTTCCAGTTCTTCTTCTGCTGGAACGACTACTACGGACCGCTGGTCTACACCAGTGAGAACGAGAACTCCTGGACGCTCTCGCTCGGACTTGCCTCGTTCCACAGTGTCCACCACGTGGATTGGAACCTGGTCACGGCGGCAACGGTGCTGGCGATGGCCCCGCTCATCATCATCTTCTTCTTCGCCCAGCGGGCCTTCGTCCAGGGCATCACACTGACAGGATTCAAAGGGTGAAAATCGCAGTTGTCGGCGGCGGCTCCAGCTATACGCCCGAGCTGGTCGACGGTTTCGCCCGGCTCGGGCCGATGGTCACCGAGCTGGTGCTGATCGACCCCGCAGCCGAGCGCTTGGAGGTCGTGGGCGCGTTCTCCGCCCGCGTCCTCAAGCACTACGGGCATCGCGCCAAGATCTGGTGGACCACCGACCTCGACGCCGGCGTCACCGGCGCCGACGTGGCTGTCATCCAGTTGCGCGTCGGCGGTCAGCAGGCGCGCATCGCCGACGAGACGTTCCCGCTCGACTGCTGCTGCGTGGGCCAGGAGACGACCGGCGCCGGCGGACTGGCCAAGGCCCTGCGGACGGTCCCCGTCATCCTCGACGTGGCCGAGCGCATCCGCCGCCGCGCCCGCCCTGGCGCGTGGATCATCGACTTCACCAACCCGGTCGGGATCGTCACCCGCGCACTGCTCGACGCCGGCCACCGCGCCGTCGGCCTCTGCAACGTGGCGATCGGCTTCCAGCGCCGCTTCGCCGGTCACCTGGGCGTGGCCCCCTCGGCGGTCACCCTGGAACACGTCGGCCTCAACCACCTGACCTGGGAGCGGGCGGCCTATGTGGACGGCGTGAACCGCCTGCCCGAGCTGCTGGAGAAGCACCTCCCCGAGCTGGCGGCCGAGGTCGACCTGCCCGAGCAGGTGCTGCGCACCCTGGGCAACGTCCCGTCCTACTACCTGTCCTACTTCTATGCCCACGACCGGCACGTGCGGGAGGCTCTCGGCGCTCAGACCCGCGGCCAGCGGGTGGCCGAGATCGAGGCCACCCTGCTGGAGATGTACCGCGACGTCGCACTGGTGGAGAAGCCGGCCCTGCTCGCCGAGCGCGGCGGTGCCTTCTACTCCGAGGCCGCCGTGGGCCTGATCACGTCCCTGCACGGCCACGACGACAAAGCGGTACATTCGGTCAATGTTCGCAATGAGGGAACGCTGCCCTTCCTCCCCGACGACGCGGTCATTGAGGTGTCGGCCCGGGCCAGCACCGAAGGCCCCCGGGTGCTCTCCCCGAACCCGCTGCCACCGACCCTGTCCGGCTTGATCACGCACGTGTGGGGCTACGAGGAACTGGCGCTCGATGCCGCCCTGCGCGGTGGGCGCGACCGCGTCTACCAGGCCCTGCTGGCCCACCCCCTGATCGGGCAGCACGAGCGGGCCGAGCAGCTCACCGACCGGCTCATCGCCAGCGGCCGCACCCATCTCGCGTGGGCCCGATGAGAGCGCTCTATCTGGCCATCGACGGCGGCAACTCCAAGACCGACGTCGTCCTGGGAACCGCCGAGGGCGACGTCCTCGCCTCCGTCCGCGGCAGCACGTCCTCCCCGCACAACGTCGGACTGGACGGCACGATCACCGTCCTGGACGAGTTGATCCGCGCCGCCCGCGCGGCGGCCGGGCTGCTCCCCGGCACCCCGGTCGAGGCGGTGGCGGCGTACCTGGCCGGCGCCGACCTTCCGGCCGAGGTCAGCCAGTTGCAGACCGCGATTGCGGCCGAGGGTTGGGCCCGGCAGACCATCGTGGACAACGACTGCTTCGCCCTGATGCGTTCCGGCACCTCGATGCCCGACGCGGTCACCGTCGTCTGCGGCGCGGGCACCAACTGCGCGGGTCGCTCGGCCGACGGCGGTACGGCCCGCTTCGTGGCCCTGGGACCGATCTCCGGCGATTGGGGCGGCGGCCACGATCTGGCCGACTGCACGCTGCGGCTGGCCGCCCGTGGCGAGGACGGCCGCGGCCGGCCCACGGCCCTGAGCGCCGCGGTAGCCGCCCACTTCGACCGGCCCACGGTCGAGGCCGTGTCGATCGCCCTGCATCTGGGCGAGATCGACCGCGCCCGGATTCCGACGTTGGCCCAGGTTCTTTTCGCCGTGGCGGCCGGCGGCGACGAGGTGGCCGGTGCTCTGGTGACCCGGCAGGCCGACGAGGTCCTCACCCAGCACCGGGTGGCCGCCACCCGGCTGGGCCTGCTGGACCGTCCGCACGCGCTGGTGCTGGGGGGAAGCGTGCTGCAGGCCCAGCACCCTCAACTGCACGACCAGGTCACGGTCGGTGCGCGGCGGCAGTCGCCCCGAGTGGAGATCTCCGTGCCCGATGTCCCGCCGGTGATCGGCGCGGCCCTGCTGGCCCTGGACGCCCTAGGCCCGGCCCCCGCCGTCGAAGCCAAGCTGAGGGCGACGTTGGTCGCTCAGCGCCCGTTGCCGGCGAGAGCCGCCTGACGCTCGCGCTCACCCCGGCACCCGGGCGCTCACCCTCCCGGGTGGCGCTGTCTCGACGACGGCCGAGATCAGTTCACCGCCGGGTGAGGATCAGCAACTCGGCCACCCCGGCCAGGACCATCGCCGCCACCAGTGGAACGATCCCGCCGATCAGGGCATAGACGAAGAGCAGCAGCGGCGCGACGAATCCCAGGTACGAAGCTCCCGCCAGCGCCCGGTTGTGCAGCCGCAACCGCCGCAGGACCACGCCCAGCGGCTCAGGCACCATCCGGTTCAGCGCGAAGACCACACCAATGAAGATCAGCAACCCGATCAGCCCGGCCCAGACCCGCGAGATCCCCTCGCTGGCGAGCATCATGAAACCCGCCATGACGCCGGCGACCAGGGCCGCGTTGACCCCGTAGAGCACTCCCCGCCGCACCGCCTCGGCCGAGGGCCCGGAGTGATCCAGCACCGGTCCGACGGGCCGGCTGATCGCGGGCTCCTCGACCCAACTGCCCGATCCTTTCTGCGGAGGCACCTCAAGGTCCGGCCGGTCGGGTGCCGGGTAGGGACGCGGGAACGGCGACGGATATTCGCCCTCGGCACCGGCCGTCGGCAAGGTGGCCTCGTCCGCCAGCGCCTCGAGGGCCTTGGCCCACCGGCGCCGTTCGAACCGCACGATTCCCATGTCGCGCTGCGCTTCCCCCACCGCCGAATCAAGATCAAGAGCTTGCGCGTACGCCCGCTGGGCCAGGTCGAAAAGCCGAAGCCGCGCGGCCACGACGGCCAGCACGAGGTGCGCCTCGGCCTCGGCGGGCGCGACCCGGACGGCGTTCCAGGCGGCGTTCAAGGCTTCCTGCCCGTTGCGCGACTCACTCAGGAGGGCAGCCCCCGTACGCTGCGCATATGCGTCGGCCGGCCACTGGCGAAGGATGTCGGAGGCGACCCGAGCGGCTTCGGCGTAGCGCTGACTGTCGCTGAGCGCCATCGCCCGCACCACCATCCCGGTGAGCGCCTCGGGCGCGGCGGAGACAGCCAGCTCGGCGGCCCGAAGTGCTTCGCCCGGCTGCTCCGCCGCGAGGTGGACCCGAGCCAACGTGGCCAGCAGACTGGGTTCGTCGGGCGCCGCATCGAGCCCGGAGGCTATCTCCTGAGCCGCCTCGTCGTACCGACCGAGATCAGCAAGCAGGAGCGCACGCTGCCGGTACTCCTCCGGCGTGGTCTCAGGTTCCAGGGGCGCGGCCACGCTCCGAGCGTAGGCGCAACCCCACAATCTCGCGTTGCCGGGTAAGCGCCGGTTTCAGGAGCCGGCGACCAGCGCGACCGCCATCGCGGCCAGGCCCTCGCCCCGCCCGGTGAGCCCGAGCCCGTCGGTCGTGGTGCCCGAGACAGTCACCGGCGCACCGACCGCGCCGGAGAGCACCTCCTGGGCCTCGGCCCGCCGCTTGCCGATCTTGGGATGGTTGCCGATCACCTGGATCGAGACGTTGACGATCTCGAAATCCGCGGCCCGCACCAGCCTGGCCGCCGCGGTCAGGAGCGCCACCCCGGACGCTCCCACCCACTCCGGCCGCGAGGTGCCGAAGTTGCTGCCCAGATCGCCCAGCCCGGAAGCTCCGAACAGGGCATCGCAGGCCGCGTGGACCGCCACATCAGCGTCGGAGTGCCCGGCCAGCCCGGTCTCGTCCGGCCACAGCAAACCCGCCACCCAGCAGGGCCGTCCCGACTCGAAGGCGTGCACGTCCGTCCCGAGGCCGACCCGCTGGTTGATCACCGGGCCAGGTTACCGACTCTGGTGCAGCAGGGCCTCGGCCAGGATCAGGTCGAGCGGACGGGTGATCTTCAGGGCCAGCTCGGAGCCCGGGACGCACGTCACTGGGAGTCCGGCCTTCTCGACCAGGCCGGCGTCGTCGGTCAGCGGATCCGAGGCCGCCGCGTGCACGGCCGCGAGCACGCTGTGCCGGAAGCCCTGCGGGGTCTGCACGCTGCGCAACACCGATCGGTCGACCGTGCCCAGCACGGTGTCGTCGGAGCCGACCTCTTTGATCGTGTCGACCACCGGCAGAACCGGGATCACCGCGGGGTGCCCGGCACGCACGGCCGCCGCCACCGCCTCGATCACGTCGACCGGGGTGAGCGCGCGGGCCGCGTCGTGAACCAGCACGATGTCGACCTCGGATGGCACGACGGCCAGGGCCCGGGCGACGGACTCCTGGCGCTCAGCCCCGCCAGCCACCACGGTCACGGGCGCAACCGGAGCGAGAAGTGCACGCACCGCCTCGACCTCGGCCGCGGGAGCGGCGACCACGATGAGGCGGACGGAGGGCGAGGCGGCCACGCGGCGCACCGCGTGAACGAGGAGCGGCTCGCCGGCGAGCAGGCGCAGAGCCTTGGGCCCACCCGGGCCGAGCCGAACGCCGGCGCCGGCCGCCGGAACCAAGACCGCGACGTCACCGCGGGCATGGAGCTTCGCGGTCACGTCGCGGTCCTGTGCGAACATGTGTTTCTTCGCCTGGTGAGGTGGGGAGGATCAGGCCTCGGTGAGGACCTTGTCCAGCAGGACCTCGGCCTCGTCCTTGGTGCTCTTCTCCGCCAGGGCGACCTCGCCGACAAGAATGTCGCGGGCCTTCGCCAGCATGCGCTTCTCTCCGGCGGAGAGACCACGCTCGCGCTCACGTCGCCAGAGGTCACGAACGACCTCGGCAACCTTCAGGGGATTGCCGGAAGCAAGCTTCTCGAGATTGGCCTTGTAACGCCGCGACCAGTTCGTCGGCTCCTCGGTGTGCGGAGCACGGAGGACGTCGAAGACCTTGCCCAGGCCCTCTTCGCCAACCACCTCGCGCACGCCGACGATTTCGGCGTTCTCAGCGGGCACACGCACAGTCAGGTCGCCCTGGGCGACGCGCAGAACGAGATACAGCTTTTCCTCGCCCTTGATGACCCTAGTCTCGATCGCCTCGATGAGTGCGGCCCCGTGGTGGGGGTAAACAACGGTCTCGCCGACACAGAAAACCATAGGTTCGAAGCCCCTTTCGCTGTGTCTAGGGTAACACGCTCAGGCTGCTATGTCCCGTCCAGCCGGTCACTGTTAGTGCAGCTCAGAGGCCCTGTGATGGGCGTTTCTGCGGCTTGACAGGAGCCCTTGAAGCTGCCTCAGTAACTGTCAGTCACCAGTTCGTGACGGCTTTACTGTGCGAGTCGGATATTTCGCACCTACGGCGTTTGTGAGGTCAAGCTCATCGCTAAGGTCCGGAAGCGCGCACTACTGGCGGTCGGGCTCCGCGTAGGGAAGGCTGGCATACAAGGTCCCCGACCGAAGAACGACTGGGTCGGCTTGGGGGGAGGGTGAGTCATGGCTGGTGCGAGCGACAACGGCGGATGGTCGTCGGATGGCGGTTCGCCAGACGACCTGCCCGACCTGCCCGAGGAGTGGGGGGTCATCGTCATCCCCGACGATCTCTCCGAGCTCTCCGACGAGGTCGACGCCGTCCGGGCCGAGCTTCGGCTGGGCGATCCGCCCAACCGCTGGCAACGACTGCTACGCCACCCCGCGATGCGTCGGGTGCGCGAGGTCGCGTCCACCACGCTCCGGGCCCCGGTTCTGATCATCTCGCTCGCCGTCCTGGTTACCGTGGCCAGTCTCTTCGCGTCGGCATGGCCCGGTCCGCCCCGTCAGCCGACCACCCAGCGCACAGCCACCACGACCTCCGAGCGGGCCACCACCCTGCCGGCGCTCGAGTTGCTCGCGGCCGACGGTCAGACCGTTCCTTTGCGTAGCCGGCTACCGGCTGTCATCCTGCTGGTCGACGGCTGCACCTGCGCCGAACTGGTCGCCGCCACGATCGACGCGGTCGGCCCCGAGATCGCCGTGATCACCGTTTCGACCACCGCCACGGCCGCGTCGGCCGCCACCCACGGCACCCCGCCGACCGGCGCCACCCCGCCGGCGAATGGCAAGACTGTGCGCACGCTGCACGATCCGACCGGCAGCCTGCGCAGCCACCTGCGTCTCAGCGCCCCCGACACCACCGCCGCCGCCGTGCTCGTCGACCGCGGCTCCGAGATCGTCCGCCTGGTTCCGCGCACGGCCTCGGTGGAAGACTTCCGCGCCGACCTGGCCCGCCTCTGACCGGCTAGCCGGTGGCGCGCTGCAGGGTGTATCGGAAGGCGACCGGGCCGCGGTCGCCAACCATCACGTACAGCCGCAACTGGTCGGCGAGGGCGACCTTGAAGCTGTCGGGGCGGCGCTCCTCGGAGCAGCGCACACCCAGGCCCGAGTCGCTGCCGGTCTGGCTCAGACTGACGCGGACGTAACTGTCCGGCCCGCCCCGGCAGACCACCGACACGAGATATTCGCCCGTGTCGACCGACGTGACGTAAGGGCGCTCCTCGTTGGCCGCCATCGTCGTCGTGGCCGCCTCCACCTGCAGGTCGGTGTCGGGCAGCAGCTCCTCGGTCGCCGTGCGCCAGAGCGCGACCTGATCGGTCCCCTGGTCGGGCGGCGCGGCCAGGAACCACCACGTCGCCCCCGCGGCGACCAGAACAGCAGCCGTCGCATAGAGGACCGCGCCACGTCCCCGCTCACCCGTCACGTTGTGACTGTAGAGGCCTCTAGCAGCGTTCCATAGAGCGTGAGACCCGGCCCGAAGGCGAGCAGCACCACTCGCCGCGGCGGCCGGACCTGGCGGCGCAGCGCGTCAAGCACCAGCAACACGGTCGGCGACGAGCAGTTCCCGTACGTCGAGAGCACTTCCCGCGAGGGGGCCAGCGCCTCGTCATCGAGACCGAGTTGTTGCTGGACCACGTCGAGGATCTTCGGGCCGCCCGGGTGGATCGCCCAGCCGTCCACCTCCCCGACGCTCAACCCGTGCCGACCCAGCAGGTCGTCGACGAGCTTGCGGACGTGCAGTTCGAGCACCGCCGGCACCTGCGGCGACAATCCCATCCGGAAACCCAGGTCGGTGACCTCCCACGTCATGTGGTCGGCCGTAGTGGTGTCGGTGACGGCGGCGACGGCGCGGATCTCGTACCCGGGCCCGTCCGGGGTGACCACGACCGCGGCCGTCGCGTCCGAGAAGAGCGCGTGCGACACGATCTGCTGGAGATCCGCGCGGGCGCGGGCCGGTTGCAGGTGCAGGCTGGTCAGCTCGGCGCAGAGCAGCAGCGCCGGCTGTCCCCGGGCCACCACGAAGTCGGCGACCGTGCCCAGCCCGGGCAGCGCCGCGTAACAGCCCATGTGCCCGACGAAGAGCCGCTGCAGGTTCGGCGACATGCCCAGATCACGGGCGAGCAGGATGTCGAGCCCGGGAGTGGAGTAGCCGGTGCAGGAGCAGACCGCGAAGAGCCCGAGTTGGTCCGCCTCGACGCCGGCATCGATCAGCGCTCGTTCCACCGCCTCCTTGCCGAGCGGCAGCGCCTCCACCTGGTAGCGGCGCATCCGCTGCTCGGTCGACCAGTCCGACACGTCCTCGAGCAGCGGGCTGACCGCCGCCTGCCGGGTACGTACCCCGGAGTTCGCGAAGATCCGCTTCGCGAGCGCCCGCCGGTCGGCGGAGTAGTGCTGGGCGAAATATCCGTCCCATAGATCGTCCTGGACGGCAGATGGCGGCAGGGCTGTTCCTATCCCTGCGATGGTCGCGTTGCGATTCACCAGTGCCTCCTCGGCCCTCGCGAAGAAGGACACCTACCAGCGTGGTGCTGAACCTTCCGAGTCCCCGTCGCCACCCAGGGCGTCCACCCCGAGCCAGTCGGCGCACACATCACTCGTCGCCGGCTGCAGCGAACCGGCGCGCGCGTCCCGGTAGAGCCGCTCCAGCGGATGCCCGCGGCGCATCGCCGAGGTGCCGGCGGCCTCCAGCATCGAGGCGGCCACCTCGGCCGCGGTCGTGCCGGCCAGCAGCTTGGCCCGCCAGACCCAGCGGGTCGTCTCGGCCTCGCCGGGACGCTCGTCGACCCGGCGGGCCGCCTCCATGACCGCCAGGTGGGCGGCCGCCACCGCGGCATCGGCCCGGCCGATCCGCGCCCGGATCGCCGGCAGGTGGCCGAGCTTGCGTTCGTTGACGTGCTCGATCGCCGCGTCGACCGCCGCACGGGCCACCCCGACGTAGACGGCGGCGTAGCTGGCCACCATCCAGTGCGGGGCGATCTGGGCGACGACCAGGGCCAGGCCCTCGACCCCGCCGAGCAGCGAGCCGGGCGGCACGGTGACGTCGACGTGCAGGTCGTGCGAGCCGGTCGCGCGCATGCCGAGCGCGTCCCACGTCGGCTCGACCCGCAAGCCGGCGCCGGCGGGCACCAGGAACTGGGAGACCTGCGACGGGTCGGCGGCGCTGCGGGCGGCGACCAGATAGGCGTCCGCGTGCCCCGCCCCCGAACAGAACGTCTTCGATCCGCGGATGCGGAAACGGCCCTCCACCACCTCGTACGCCGTGCTGATCTGCGACAACCGGGAGCCGGCGCCGCGCTCGCTCATCGCCACCGCGTACCACCGGCCCTCGGCCGCCGCCCGCAAATGGTCGTCCCGGGCCTGGAGCGCCTCGGCCGACAGGCCCAGGGCGTCGGCCAGTTCGTCGGTGACGCCGGCCAGCGCGCCGGTCACCGAGGCGTGCATGTTGAAGATCAGCGCGGTGGCACCGTTGCCCCGGGCCAGCTCGTAGGCGGTCGCGGCGTAGTCGGCGAACTTCGCGCCCGAACCGCCGAGCCGGATCGGGACCATCAGGCCGAACAGGCCCGCCGCGCGCAGGTCGGCGAAGTCGTCGGCGGGAAAGCTGCCGTCCCGGTCGTGCGCCGCGGCGCGGGCGGCGAACCGCGGTGCGAGCCGTCGGGCCTCTGCGATCATGCGAACTCCTCTGCCTTACGGCCGCGGCCCTGGTAGAGCACGGCGGTCGAGCGGGTGGGGACGATGCGGCCCAGGGGGCCACCGCCGTTCGGCCGCGAGCGCGGCGTGAGCCAGCGAAGAAGTCCGGGCACGCTGGGCCGGGCGCCGCGCACCTGGAGGCGTACACCATGCGAAGCGCACTCGGCGGTGAGCCGGCGCGGGTCGACGAAAAGCTCCGGATCGTGCAGCCCCGCCGGGGCGAGGCCGAGGAGTTCGCCCAGCGTGACCAACACGAATCGACTGAGCGGGTTGTCGTTGACCGTGTCGAGCACGAGCAGCCCGCCCGGCCTGAGCACGCGGCAGAGCTCGGCGACGGTGCCCGGCAGGTCGGTGACGTGCTCGAGGATCTCGCCGGCGACGACGACGTCGGCCGAGCCGGTGGCCAGCGGCAGGGCCGTCACGTCGCCGCGCACCGCCCCGATCCCCCGCGCCGCAGCCAGGGACAGCCCCGTGACCCGCAGGTCGATCCCCACGTGCCGGTATCCCTTCCCGCCCAGGTGCGGGGCGAGCAGGCCGCCACCGCAGCCGGCGTCGACCAGGACGGCGCCCGGAAAGCTCGCCGGCGGGATCAGGGTCGCCCGAGCCGCGGCCAGCCAGTGCAGTAATTCGAAGGTGCCACCTGGGTGCCACCATTGGTCGGCGAGGTCATCGTACTGTCGCGGATCGTTACGTTCCATCGACGGCATGTGATCAAGCGTGGCATGCATTCGGCACACCCGCCACACTGCTCGCATGTCCCGAGCACTCGGCGTGATCAAGTCCTCCCATCCGGAGCCCGGTGGCGCGGTCACTGTGGCGATGACTTTGCTGGCGATCGGAGTCGGTCACCGCGGCTGGTCGATCCTCGGTGTCTTCGCGGCAGTGGGCGCCACCCAGCTCGCTGTGGGGTGGGTCAACGACTGGCTCGACGCCGATCGCGACCGGGTCACCGGCCGGCGGGACAAACCGGTCGCGGCGGGCGCGGTCTCCCGCCGTACGGTCGGGGTCGCCGGTCTGGTCGCCTCGCTGGCCATCCCGCTTCTCGGCCTGCCGTTCGGGTTGTGGCCGACCATCCTGATCACGCTGGTCGGGGTGTTCGCGCTGCTCTACGACTGGCCGCTCAAGTCCACCGCGCTCTCGGTGGTGCCCTATCTGGTGGCGTTCGGGCTGCTGCCGGCGTTCGTGGTGGTGTCGCTGCCGGGGCACCCCGCGCCGCCGGTCTGGCTGGTCGCGGCGGGGGCGCTCCTCGGCGCGGGCGCGCACTTCGCCAACGTGCTGCCCGACCTGGCCGATGACGCGGCCACCGGCGTACGCGGGTTGCCGCACCGGCTCGGCGCGACCGGCTCGGCGATCGCGGCCGCGCTGCTCCTGCTCAGTGCGACGCTCACGCTGGTCTTCGGGCCGCCGGGGCCGCCGTCGTGGGCGGGCTGGACGGCCGCCGCGGCCGCCGTCGTGGTCCTTCCCCTCGGCTGGTACGCCACCAGGCGCGCGAAGGGGCGTGGAGTGGCCATGTTCCGGGCGGTGATCATCGTCGCCCTCATCGACGTACTCCTGCTCATCTCCAGCGGCCGCGTGGTGTGATTGGACGGGTCGGCGCACGCGCTCGATCACCGCCCTCTACGCTGAGCCGTACGCCTTTGGTGTTCGGCTTGATCAGCTTGGAGGATCGTGATGCGCTCGCTGGGAACCCGTCGCGTCGCACTGGCCGCGGGTGTCGCCACGGTCGCCGTGATCGCGCTGGCCGGCTGCTCGGCCGGTCAGGTCGCCGAGACCGCCCTGCTGAAGAGCCCGATCGCGGGCCTGAACACGCAGAGCCCCGACGGTCGTCTCGAGATCCGCAACCTCCAGGTCGTCTACGACGACCCCGAGGGCTTCCCGGCGAACGGCAATGCCCAGCTCGAGCTCGCCCTGTTCAACCAGACGACCGCGCCGATCAGCGTCCTGATCAGCAGCAAGCCCCAGCAGACCGAGACCGCCGGCATCGTCTCCGCGCGCCAGATCGGCCTCACCGGCTCGGCCGCCGCCGCGTCGGGCGTGCCCAGCTCCACTCCTTCGGCGCCCGCCTCAGGTGCGCCCGCCTCAGG
>Ga0247781_1000189_pt1 | contig 18404 bp, 14 predicted proteins | sample UWRJL184509B5_FD_179922 | JGI IMG/M metagenome (GOLD analysis project Ga0247781, IMG submission 179922) | Plant litter microbial communities from Arlington Agricultural Research Station in Wisconsin, United States - UWRJ-L184-509B-5 | ecosystem: Environmental > Terrestrial > Plant litter >...
GAACGACGTATTTCTCGGTGCGCGTGCGGTAGACCCGGTACGTTTCGTCGCGCTCGTTGCCGGTCTGCTGCATCTCGGCGAGCAGCAGACCGGAGAACCGCTGTTTGCGGCCGAGCCCGGGCCCGACGCGCACGACGACTTCGCCGTACCCCTGTTGCCGCCCCTCCTCGACCTCGACGTAACGGCGCAGCGCGGAGGCGATGGCCGCCGACAGGGTGCCGCCGGCGAGTTCCTGGGCGCGCTGAAACAGGGGGAGGTCGTCGTCGGACACGTAGATGGTCTTGTTGGGCATGACCCAACTATACGTACACCTATACGTACAAGCAACGCCGAGCTAAGGCTTGACGGACTCCTGATAGATCTCGGCGTAGGTGCGCGAGCCCTTGATCAGTTCGTCGCAGAAGGCGGCGACATCGGTGCCGGTAACCTCCAGAACTCTCTTGCCGGACGCGACCCCCTCCGTGCTCGCCGCCGACCCGAAGGTGCTCGAGCAGGCACACGCCTCGCTGCGCCGCGGCGGCCGGCTGATCCTCGTGTCGCTGCCGAAAGACAACGCGATGTCGCTGCCGATCTTCCAGACCGTACTCAAGGGCATCAGCGTGATCGGCTCGATCGTGGGCACCCGCGCCGACCTGGCCGAGGTGTTCCGGCTGCACACCGCCGGCCGCACCCAGGTCTTCTACGAAACCCGGCCCCTCGCGGAGATCAACAACACCATCGAGGAAGTCCTGGCCGGCCAGGTTCCGGCTCGCCTCGTGCTGGTCCCCTGATCAATCTCCCGAGGGCCGACGAAAACGCGCCCCAGCGGCCGACGAAATCGCGCCCCAGCGGCCGACGAGATCGCGCCCGCACCCGGAGGTCCCGGACGGTCCCTGAGTCCGGGACCTCCGGCCCTAACCGGCCGGAGCGTGCTCGGCAAGCTCGATGCGAAGCTTTCCTCCGAGGACGTCGGCTGCGGTTTCGGTGTCGAGGTTGGCGGTGGGTTCGTCGAGCAGCACGATCGGTGCATCGCGGAGGAACGCGCGGGCAAGGGCGATCCCGGGACGTCTCCGACGTCGTCCAGGAAGGGCCCAAGGGCCACTGAGTTGGGGCCGGACGCCCCTGATGCGCGCACTGTCGCAGCGAGACGGTGAAGGGAGACGGTTCGTCGGGTCCGATGCCCCGTGACAGGAGGTCACCATGAAAGCGCTGGTCGTCTACGAGTCGATGTTGGCGGTCCCCCGCACGCATGCGGGCTCAGTCGCCCGGCTACTCGTGAGGATGCCGCTCGGCAGGGTCAGGTCCGGGAGGAAGCCGTCGCTGCGGGCTTGCGTGAGTATCTCGACGTGTCACCGACTGCCGATCGGCACCAACCTGCATCCGAGTCCAACGACTCTGCTCGGTAACCCGGAGTCGTCCTACCGTGAAGGCAGAGGAAGCGATGTACGGATCCGCTCTCACCACACCGGAACTCGTCGAGTGCGTTCGAACGGCGACCTTGGCGCCGTCGCTGCACAACAGCCAACCGTGGCAGTTCCGGCTGGTAGGTGAGACGGTCGAGGTGTACGTGGACCGCGACCGGCAGCTCGAGGTGCTCGACCCGGACGGGCGGGAACTCCTGATCAGCGTAGGTGCCGCGATAGTCACGCTCCGGCTGGCGCTGCGCAGTGTCGGTCGGGTCCCGGACCTGGCGATCCTTCCGGACATCGATCGCCCTGACCTGGTGGCCGTCGTCCGGCCGGGTCCTTTCGCCAAGCCGTCCGCGGCATTGTTGGGCCTCGCCGATGCCATCGCCCACCGGCATACCAACCGGCAGCCGTTCCAGGCGAAAGTTGTTCCGGCCGACGTGATCGAGGAGTTGCGAGCGGCGGCCGACCACGAAGGCGCCGAGCTCACCATCGCCGGCCCCGCGAGCCGCACCATCATCGCGGGCCTGGGCCGGGAGGCCGAGCGGCGGTTGCACAGCTCCGACGGCTACCGCGCGGAAATGGGCCGGTGGACCCGCCCCCTGGCGCGACGCCAGGACGGTGTGCCGGCCGCCGCGTTCGGCCCGTGGGACGCCATGGAACGGCTGCCGATGCGAGACTTCGGCATCGTCCACCCGCAGCTCCAGCGACGGGGTGAACGGTTCGAGGCGCATCCCACCATCGCGGTGCTGACCACCAGTGGCGACGAGCCGGCCAGTTGGGTCTGTGCCGGGCAGGCGCTGCAGCGGGTACTGCTCAGCGCGACCAGGCGGCACCTGTCCACCACCCCGATCAGTCAGCCGGTGGAGATCCCTTCGATCCGTGAGGTGCTGGCCGACCGACGCTCCGGCCGATTCGCGCAGATGGTTATTCGCTTGGGGTATGGACCGTCGGCGCCGACCACGCCCCGACGCCCGGTCACCGAGGTTCTCCAGCAGATCGCGGACTGACACGCGGTCGTTTCATCTGGTCGATGAAATGCTTGAGCGGCGCCGCGACCAGGCCGTACCGGCCGGGAGTGCCCCAGAGGACCACGTCGGCCCAGTCGAGGTCGTCGATCGCCGCCTCGGGCACCTGCCGGGAGACCGCGGTGTGTTCCTCCCAGGCCTTCGTCCACGCCTCGAATGTGGGCGCCAGCGACGTGGTGGTGATCTCGGCGGCCCGCCGCAGGAGTACCTCCGCGCCCTCCTTCTCGGCCGCCTCCGCCGCCGCGGGGGCGAGCCGGTGCACATTGCCCGGGCCCGAGTAGTAGACGACGGCGACGTTGATCATGAGAACTCCTTGCACGACTCGGGATGACAGCTCAACCTTGAAACGAGCGTGTCAGCCACGTCAACGCGGCGGCAGCACTATGTCACCTGTGCTCCGCGCGGCAGGGGCAGCGAGGCCCAGGTCCGTACCCGGGGGGTTGTCGATCGCGTAGCGCCAGAATCCGTCGGCGCCGCGGCGGACGACGTCGGTCGCCGTCCCCTCGATCCGGACGGCCTCGCCGTCCGGCTTGGTGCCCTCGATGAGGTGGTCGCAGATCAGCAGCGCGATGTCCCCATAGACGTACGCGTGTCGCACGCTCAGCCGGATCGGGATGCCCAGGCTCAGAAAACGCCGGGTCGCGGCACGCCGGCCGTCGCCCGTGACCACCTCTCCGGGTCGCAGGACACGGACCGCTTCCGCTCGAAGAGCTCGTCGGCGGCTTCGAGGTCGCCCGTGTTGAAGGCCTGCGCGAAGAGCACGGGCAGGTCGGCACAGTCCGTGGCGCGGTTGTGGACGTCGGTGGGAAGGCTCATTCATCATCACTCCTGGGTCACTCGACCCGCACCCCACCGGACAGCGGGGTGGGCGGTTCGGTGGGCAGCACTTGCGGCGCGAAGCCGAAATGCCGCTGATATCGGGTACGGACCTCGGCGTCACTCGCCAGCACCTCGGTGGTGCTATGGGTGCCGGCTCGGGTGGTGAGCCGCCGGCCGGGACCACCTGGAACCGGCCGTGCGGATCGGCCTGCCCGGCCTCGGTGTCCAGGCGCAGAGGCACCCTGCTGTTGCGCCGGAACCCGACGTCGACCAGGTACGGTCGCTCCAGCTCCACCCGCAGCACCAGATGCCCGAGCAGCACGCCCAGCCCGCCCGCGCGGTGAACGGCGGCGGCCCGCAGCTGTACGTCGAAGCCGAGCGCGGTCAGCAACATGCCGAACGCGGGGTTCAGCTCGTAGCAGCCGGCGGCGAGGCCCTGGACCGCCCGCAGGACGATGCCGACCGGGAGGCTGCCCGCGAGCGATATCGTCACGGTGGCGCAGGCCACCGCCGCGGTTCCGGCGACCAGGGTCGCTCGCAGGCCGTAGCGCCCGATGAGCCGACCCGCGACCAGCGCTCCGCACGCGTAGGCGACGGCGAATACAGAGATCATCGATGTCGCCGCCGCCGGCTCCACATGCCATCCGGCGGCGAAGGCGGGAAGCAACGGGATCGCGGCGTAGAGCTGTCCGACGACGGCGATACCGGTCAGGGCGAGGACGGCAACCACGACGGCGTGGCCAGTCCCCGGCCGTGGGGCGGGGACTGGAACTCTGGGGCAGGCTAGGCTCCCGAGTTCCGGTCACACGCGTTCGGCGAGGCCGAGGCGGGTTTGGGTTCACTGGGCTCGTTCGGCGGCGGCGCTGGCTCCGTAGCGGCGTGCCATCTCGTCAGAGGACCAGCCGAGCAGCAGCATCAAGTCGCCAGTGTCGCCGCCTGCCATTTTCCATTCATGGGCGAAGCTGTGCCGCCACCGGTGCGCATACACGTCGGTGAGTCCCGAAGGTACGCGGGGAGGAGCACGACAGGATCAGCAAGCTCGCCAAGTTCACCTGACCCTCGACCAGGCCGAGATCTAGGGGGTCAGTTCGAGCTCGGCCCGCTCCGAGGCGCGGCCGTTGACCTGCAAGGCGATCGCGTGCGGACCCGGGTGGTAGCGACGCGTGGTGATCAGCCGGAACGAGTGCTCCCGGCGTACCTCAAGGGTTTCGCCCGGCTTCAGCGTCGCGGTGGTGAGTTTGAAAGTCTTGGCGGTCCGGGTGCCGTTCGCCTTGCGGTGGTAAACGAGGTAGTCGATCGCCAGGCGGGCGGCGGCCGGACCGCGATTGCGCACGGTCGCCCGGAACGTCACCGACCCGCCGATCGGCACCACGGCGCGGTCCAGGATCGGCCCGTCGACCTCCAGCGTCGACGGGTCGGCGGCGAAACCCATCAGGGCCAGGGCGTTCGGGTCACCCTTCTTGATGAGGGTACGGAGGGAATGCCGGACCAGCCGCTCGGTGGTGGGGGCCGGATCGCCCAGCCAGCGGCCGGCCGTGCCGGCGACCAGTTCCGGGTGGTCGCGGCTCAGGTCGTTGAGGTGGTTGGCGACCGAGCGGCGCACATACTCACTGTCGTCCCGGTAGAGCGCGTCGAGGATCGGCACGGTCACGCCCGGGCGGGCAACGATCTCCGGCACCCGGATCGACCACGGCAGATAGGGCCGGGTGCCCTCGGAGGCGAGCCGCCGCACGTCAGGCTCGTCCGAGCCGGTCCAGTCGCGCACGATCGCCAGCGCCCGGTCGAGGTCGTGCCGCAGCAGCGTACGGATCGCGAACTCGGCGGTGAGCAGCCCGGTGAGCTCGGCCATCATCGCCATCGCGTCGTCGAACGCGGCCGTGCTGCCGTCGTCGACCGCCTTGGCGGCGAGGGCCGAGGTGACCGGCCAGATCATCCAGCCGCCGAACCCGGGCGCCTCGGCGCGGGCCGCGCGAACCACCTCGGCGAGGCCGGCGTAGTCACCGGGCAGGTCGCTGAGCAGCGCGTCGCGAAGCAGGTCGGCCCGCTCCCGCAGCGACAACGGCCCGAGCCGGCTGGCCGCGGCGGTGAGACCCGGCAGCGGAACCCCGGGAGCGGCCGCGCGGATCGCCCGCGTGAGACTCTCGGCGGTATGACTGCTGATGAGCTGATCGGCGAAGGGCACCGCAGCAGCCTCGCACACCGTGCTGGGTGAGCGCGATCGCCTAGCGAGGGACGGGTCCGGTCCGCACGGTGCGGCTGACGTCGCCCGAGCTGACGACCAAGGACCAGCACATGGTGGTGGAGACCAGATCGGCGCGGGTGATCTTCGGGCCGCGGGGCTCCGGGCAGGGCTGGCCGACGGCCGGGGCCACCGACGTGCCGGAGATCCCGGCCGTCGGGCCGGTGATCCGGAAGCCCGTCACCCGGGCGCGCGCCAGCTGTTGCCGGTCGGTGTGCCGGGGCGGCACTCACGGACCACGACGTCGGTCAGGTCGAACCGGCCGAACTCGCGCTGCTGGGCGATCGGGAAGGCGCCCTTGCCGCAGCGGACCGAGTAGGTGTCCTTGGTCCAGAACTCGTGGGCGAAGACCAGGCCGGCGGCGCGCGCGGTGAGCTGGTGTCCGGGGCCGCCGGGCAGGTCGAAGAAGTAGCCGCCGCCGACCGGCAGGACGTAACGGTCCAGCGCCTCACCGGCCAGCCGGCGCTGAACGGTCGCGAAGCCGGCCTCCACGTCGCACTGGAAGCAGACGAACAACATCCCCTCGTCGCGGTCGGCGCCGCCGCGGTACGAGTAGCCGCGGCGCAGGATCCGGCTGCGGTCGGTCGCCGGTGTACGCGGATTGGCCCGGCGGATGTGCGCATCCATCGCGATCACCTGCCCGGTCGGGTCGGCGCCGTAGTCGAACGCGGCGTCCTCACCGGTCTGCCCCAGCGCCGCGCCGTCGCTCCGGCGCCGGCCGAACACCGCCTCCTGCCGGGCGATCGGCTCGGCGTCCCACACGGTCGTGGCGAACCTGATGATCCGCACCACCTGGTACTACCCGCCGGCCGCCCACGACGGCTCCGAACCGTCGGCGCCCACCCACACCAGACGGTCCATCTCCGCTTCGTCCCGGACGTCGGGGTTGCCGGCGCCGTCACGGAAACCGAACAGGTTCCGGTCGACGGCCCGCCCGCCGGCCGTCACCGCCGGCTGATCGCGGAACCCGGCCATCCTCCACCGCGGACGCAGCTCCGGATCCGCCAGATCGGACAGGACCGAGGCCACCCCCGGCGCGTCACCCCCGCACACCTGCAGCAGCAGGTCACCGTGGCACCGGGCCGGATCGAGCACATCGTTGGGGAACGACGGCATCTCGACCAGCCGCCGCGAGCGGTGCGCGCCGAGCCCGAACCGCCCGTCGAACAACGACGCGCCCACCGCCACGGTCACCTCGACCGGCCGCCCCCGACCTGCGTGCTTGCCGGTCGACTCGGTCACCGCTGCGCTCAGCCGCTGCAGCAACGCCTCGAGAGCCGGCCGGCCGGCGGCGCGGACGTCGAACGCCGCCAGCACGGCCGCGGCCGGTGGTGGGGTGGTGATGCCCGGCTGGCGCAGCGGCCGGTCGGCCTGCTCAGCCCGATCGGCGTCGCAGGCCACCAGCCCGGCCCCGGCCGCGACCAGACCCGTCAGCGCGGTCCGCCGCTTCACCGGCTTCCCCCTTGGACCTCCAGCCGCCTCAACAGCTCCAGCCAATGATCTTCGGTGGTGTCCCCCACCAGGTCCGCGTAGTTCCGGGCCGAGAACACGGTCCCGGTCAGGAAGTCATCAAGGTTGCCGGCCAGCCGCACGAGCCGGCCGTCGATCCACCATGTCCGGTCGACGCCCGGGAAGCCCCAGATCTCCCGGGAGCTGAGGTTCAGCAGCAAAAGATTGTCGTTGACCAGCCCCGCACAGAACCACGTCCGGCGGTCGAGCTCCTGCTCGCTGCCGGCGGTGGACTGCTCGATCCAGTCCTGCATGTCGGCGGCGGTCCGCTCGTCGAAGATGACGACCCGGCCGAACAGCGGCCCGTTCGAGATCTCGATCACCCGGCGGTACTCCTCAGGGAACCCGGCCCCCGCCCCGGAACCCTTGCCGGCGGTTCCGGGAGGCAGCGAGAGGAACATCTCCAGTTCGGGATCAGACTCCACCAGCGGCCGGGCGCTGCCGACAAGGGTCTCCAGGTCAGCCGTCGGCACAGTCATCGCGGCCCGACGATCGTGATCGTGATCGGCGTGTAGTCAGGCAGGTTTCGGATCTGCTGGCGAATCTGGTTCCCGACACCGCCGTTCACCTTCGCGTCGAGGATGTGCAGGTTCGCCACGTCGTCCGGCCCTCCCAGCTGCAACTCCCAGACATGATCCGGGTTCATGCGCTGGACGATACGGTCGCGGAGCTGCCTTGCGAACGCCGGGTTCTTCTCGCCGTACTGGGCGAAGACTCGTCGGATCAGCTGGTTCTTGCACTGGCCCTCGATGCCGAGACGCGGTGGCAAGCGGTTCGGGGCCTTGAAGAGCGCGCCGTTGGCGGACAGGCTCTCACCTCAACGATGCCGTCGCCTTCGCGCGCGGTGGCCGACAGGCTGGACGTGCGCTCGGCCAGCACCCGCGCCTGAGCGGCACGCGCCTCGAAGCCTTGTTACCACTCATCGATCCGTTCCAGCGCCGGACCGTCGATCGCGTCATCGACCATCAACTCACAGTAGAGGTGGCCGTCAATTTCCCATCTTCTTCTTGTGCTCGGCGTGAATGGCTTGCGGCCTGCTCGATGCGCAAGAATTTATTGTTCCGTGGCCGGGTGGACTCCGAGATCGGCAAGGAGGTCGGTTAGAACAAACTCCTCATGGACTGCCAGACCGTGCTCCGACATAGCCGCTGCTAACCCTGGATCCCATTCCGTCGACTCGGGCCGGCGTAAGCATTCAGGGCCACTCCATGACGTAGCCGTTGGTTGCTGTGTGTGATGGGTGGTGGCGGTCGTCGCTCGCGGTGGGTTAGCCGGGTGCCCAGGTGGGTGGTATCCAGGGGCGGCCGAGGATGGCGTCGCGGATCGCGGTCATGACGTCCGCGCCGTGTTTGGTCACGGTGGAGACGTAGCCGCGGATGGCATATCGGTGTTCGGTGACCTTGTCGCTGGTGAGCCGTCCGGAGATCTTCTGCTGGGTCTTCGCCGGCCGTAGGTCGCGTTCGGCCTGGTTCGACGTGGGTGGGATCCACAGGTCGGTGGTGAACCGCAGGATGTCGGCCTCACGGTCGCGCAGGTCTTCCAGCAGCGCCCGATGTTTCGGTTGTTTACGCCCGGATACCCGAGCGAGGTCCTTGAGCCCGATCCGCACCCCGTGCCGGTAGGCGCCGATCAGCGGACCGGCGATGGGTGCGGCAATCGCGGGTAGCTTCTGTGCGCGGGCGAGGTTCGCGGCGTGCACGAGTCCTTGCAGCGCTTGGCGGATCTGGACCGGCCAGTGCGCTTCGGGATAGGTCTCGGCGGCGTCCTGGCAGTCCCGGATCAAGTGCGCCACGCACAGTTGGTGCACCAGGTGCGCGAAGATCTTCGCGTCGTAGTTCTGGTAGCGGTCATGCACGATGACACCGGTCAGGTCCGGCAGGACGAACATCTCGAACGTGTCGAGGCTGCGGTCACCGAGCAGGTACCAGGTATAGAGGTGGGCGCAGGCGACCAGGAGATACCTTTTGACCTTGCGCGGGCCGACCCGGATCGGGGTCTCGTCACAGGAGACCGCGTGCGCCAACGTGATCAACGTGCGGATGATCCGGTTCGACTCGGCCACCCCGGCCGCGGCCCGGGCGATCAACGCGTGGACGAACCCGTCCGACGGACGCGACCCGGTCAACGCGGCGACCAGGTCAGCGCACGGCGGCATCCCGAGTTCCCACTGTTACGCGAAACCAGGCGCTCCAGCCGGGCGACCCGATCGGTCAACTCGCGGTTCGCCCGGGTCAGCTGTTCCACCTGGACGATCAGTCGTTGCGTGAGCCCGATCAGCTCCTCACGCGACAACTCTTCCAGGCCAGACACCCGTCGATCACACCCAGCCACGCATCGACACACCATCAAGTTCAGTCCAGCCCGCCGATCACGCACAGCCACCCACGATCACCACGCGGAGTGGCCCTGAATGCTTACGCAGATGCCGCATGCAATAAAATCAGCAAATAGTCATGATGTCATCTTGCCAAAAGGGTTCCGAAGAGGGACATCGTGGCTGGCCTTCCAGGGACACCCTCGGATCTCCCCGAACAGGGACATGCCCATTGGCAAACCGACGGGTAGCGTCGGCACGGCCTGCCTCCAGATATCACTTTCATTGCCGCGCAGGAAGGAATTACTGGTATGGACGATCGTATCGAGCAACTCTTCGACGAGTACCAGCGCCAGCGCGGCACCCTCGCCGAGACGCAGCGGCGGATGAGCGAGATCTCTGCAACGGCGAGTTCACCACGGCGGGAGGTGACCATCACCGTCGGCCAGAACGGGTCCTCACCGACGTCCAGTTCGCCAACGGCGCCCACCGCCGGATGTCGCCCGCCGATCTCAGCGCCACGATCCTGGCCACCTACGCCGACGCCAAGGAGGACGCTATGAGGCAAGCGGCCGGCATCCTGGCCCCACTGCTGCCCCAGGGCGTGGACGCCTCGGCACTGGTACGCGGAAGAGCCGGCGCCGACGCCTTCCTCCCGGCCGAGCCCCGCATCGCCACCAGCGTTCGGGAGATCCTGACGCAAGGCCCGCGCTCGTGACTCCACCCAACGGCCGGCTGTGGGTCAACCCGGAGGGAGTCAGCGCGGTCGGCGACTCGTACCTGGACCACGCCGCCCTCTACGAGCAGCACATGCGCCGCATCGAGAGCCTGCGTGCCCGGTACGCCGACGCGTGGGGGGACGACGAGATGGGCAAGGAGTTCTCCAAGAAGTTCGTCGCCGGTCTCAACGACCTGGAAGACCTCCTCGGCGGTGTCCGAGGGACGCTCGACTACACGGCGACGGCGCTGCGCACCGCGGGAACGTCCTATCGGGAGGCCGACGACACCGCCCTCGAGCTGGCTCATGGCCTGGCGGCGTCGACCGCGGACACGCCCGCGACCCCGGCCGGGCGGGTCTCGACCGACCCGTCGGCCTGACCGGCCCGAAGCCCGTACATGCCCGACTTTCACATTCCCAACGACCCCGAGTGGCAATGGGTCTACGACCTCATCCTCTACGGCGTCGGCGAAGAGTTCCCCAAGGCTGATCCCACGGCCCTTCGGGCGATGGGCGACGAGCTGTACGCCTTCACGACGACCCTGATCAGCGGGCTCGCATCGACCTCCAACGCCGGCAGCGCCCTGCGCGGCAGCCTGGAGGGCGAGACGGCCGACGCCTTCGCCATCTTCCAGCGCGGCATCACCCAGAACGTCCCCGCCGGAGGTGGCATCTCGAACCTCCTCGGAGGTTCGGCCTACCAGTTCGCCCTCGAGTCCGAGGCCAGCCAATACGCGGTTGTCATCGCCGCGTTCACCATGGTCGTCGAGATCGCCATCGCCCTCATGTCGGGCTTCGGCGCGGGCGCCGTCCCGGCACTCATCAAGTTCGGTCAGGAACTAGTCAAGACGCTGATCGACCAGCTTCGAGCCCGGCTGCGCCAAGGCCTCATGCACCTGGCCTGGGAGGGTTTCGAGGAAGGGCTCGAGGAGCTCTGGCAGAGCGCGGCCGTCCAGGTCACCCAGATGCTCGAGGGCAACCGCAAGACCCTCGACCTGAAGGACCTCGGTCTGTCCTTCGCGGGCGGCATGTTCATCGGCGGCGGGGTCAGCGGCGTCCACGCGATCGGCGGGAAACTGTTCCCGAAATTCGGCAAGAACATCTATTTCAAGGAAGGCCTGGGCGCCTGGAGCGAGACGGGCTTCGAGGGCCTGTTCACGTTCATGCTCGGCGGCGGCTTCAACCCGTGGGCAACCCTATCGTCCTCGGTGATCGGCGGCATGTCGCACCATTGGGCGGTCGAGATCGGCGGTTCGTACGGCCCGCAGAAGATCCCGAACGGCCTCCCGCATGCGCCGTCGACGAAGCCGCCGTCCGCAGGACCCGCAAGCGGCTCCCCCACGTCGGACTTGAGCGCGCCGGAGTCGGCGCCCACGCCGACGGGCTCGAACACCCCGGCATCAGCCCGGCCAGCGGACGGCGGGAACGCCGGATCGGGAGGCCCTGGACCGGATGGGTTCGGCATTCCGGTCGTCGATGCTCCAGCGAGCACGCCCCCGCAGACTTTCCCACCGGTCACGACAGGTTCCGCTCCCCCGACCTCCACACCGACGACGGGCGGACCGGCACCACAAGCCATCACACCGGCAGCCGGCGGATCGGTTCCCGGAAGCACCACGCCCACAACCGGCGAATCCGCACCGCCGGCAGGCAGCCCAGCAACAGGCGGACCGGCACCTGAGACCATCGCCTCGACGACGGGCGGGGCGACACCCCCGGCCACCACGCCCACTACCAGCGGATCGGTTCCCGGAAGCACCGCGCCCACAACCGGCGAATCCGCACCGCCGACAAGCAGCCCAACGACCAGCGGATCGGCGCTCCCGGCCACCACACCCACGACAGACCAAGCCGTTCCCGGAAGCACCGCACCTGCGACCAGCGGACCAGTCAGCGCACCGACAACCGGAGTCAGCGAAGCGAGCCCTGGCAGCAGTGTGCCGGCACCTCCCGCGCCGAACAGCGTCCCCGACGCCGGACCTGACGTGCCTACCGAAGTGGGAAACCGTCCGCTCGCCGAGTCCGGCACGGCCGCCGCCTTTGTATCCTCCACGGCTACCAACTCCACGGCGGAACCAGTCAGCACAAGCGGTCCAACCTCAACGGTCGGCGAGGGCTTGCCCGGGTTCGAGACCCCAACCTCATCCCCGGCGACCACCACTTCCCTGGTCCCTGTTGTGGCCACTCCCGAGGTCGCAACGCCGACATCATCGAGCTCCAGCAACTCGGGTGGCACCACCGCCACGGCGAGCATCCCGGCGGCTCCCAGCACCACGACTGGTTTCCTGGCCACCGACACGTCGGCCGCCGGCTCCGATACCGGTGGGAACGCACCCAGCCACGCAGGCACCGACGATCGGCCCGCGCCGGCCACTGCACCGCCGCCGAGTACCGTCACGGCCGCGTCGACCGTCCAACCGGCCGGCTTGGCCGGTCTGAACGGCACCGGGAGTAACTCCCTCGGGTCCGCCCCGCTGCCGCAAACCGGCACACCGGCCGGCCCCGTCGGACTTACCTCGACCACGGGCGTCGCCGCCAACGCACCGGCCCCCAGCCCGGCTCCAACCAGCACGATGTCAACCAGCACAGGATCGACCAGCACGGCGGGCGGGAGTAACGGCGAGACCAGCAAGACGGGCCGGGCGGACCGCAAACCCGCGAGCCGAGCGCGACCGCCCGAGCATCTCGCTCTCGCGACAGACCTACCCACGTCATCGGCAGCGTCGCCGTCAGTCCCCACGCTGCCGACAGAGGGCGGCTTGCCGGGTCTGGTGTCCGCGGTGGTGCCGGTGGCCATACCCTCCCCAGACCGGATCACCGCCGACGGTCGGGTGGGCGCCACCCACGGAACCCTCCGCGAACCCCGCCTCACCGAAGACACCGATCGCGAGGCCTCGACATCGGTTCACGCATTCCCGCCCACCTCGGAGATCGACGACGCCGCCGCCGGCGAGGTGGTCTTCGACGCGGGCGGCATAGTCCTCGACCTCCCGGATCCCATCCCGGAGCCTGGCGTGACCCGCCCGGTGCAGCCGGCGACACCATCTTCGCCGGGCCCACCCAAGACCGACGACGGTGTGGCGAGGTCACTGTCCGCCGTCGTGCCCGCATCGGTGTCGGCGTCGACCGCCGAGACCACCACCGTGGGTGATCCGGTCGACGTCGCCACCGGCCGCGTGATCTGCACCGAGACCGATGCCCGGCTCCCCGGACTCACCCTGGAACGGACACATCGCTCCGACTACCGCTGGGGCCGCTGCTTCGGGCCGGGCTGGGCATCCACCCTGGATCAGAGGGTGGTCAGCGATGCGCGGCACGCCCGGTTCCTGGCCGCGGACGGGTCCGTTCTGGTGTACCCGATGCCCGCCGAAGGGGTGACGGTCCTGCCCGTACTCGGCCGCCCGGCCGGGCTGCGCCGCCTCGTCGGCGGTGGCTGGTTGCTGACCGAAGGCGACCGCGAGTTGTTGTTCGGACCCGCCGACGGCGATGGGACGGCTCTGCTGAGCGACATCGTGGCCGGCCACGTGCACTGGCGGATCGAGCGAACCGCCGACCGGACCCCCGCCACCCTGGTCTCCTCCCTCGGAAGCAGGGTGATCCTGAACTCCGCCGACGGCCTGGTGACCGGTGTCCGCTTCGCGCCGGCCGCGCCCGGCGACACCGGGACCGAGCTGGCCGGATTCGGCTACGACGAACACCGGAACCTGGTCGAGGTGCGCAACTCCGCCGGGGAGTCGCTGCGCCTGCGCTATGACCAGGCGGGGCGCATCGTGCGGTGGGACGACCGCAACCGGGAGTGGTACACGTACGCCTACGACGAGGCGGGACGCTGCGTCGCCGCCGATGGGCGGGACGGCTATCTGCGCTGCTCGTTCCAGTACCTCGACGGCGTCACGATCGTGATCGACTCGCTGGGCGGCCTCCACCGCTACGAGCTCAACGACCGGCTCCAGGTCGTCGCGGTCACCGACCCCCTCGGCGGCGTCACACGGATGGAGCAGGACGTCGCGAACCGGCCGATCTCGGTGACCGACCCGCTCGGAAGGACCACCCGGTTCACGTACACCGAGACGGGACGCCCGGACGGGATGATCCGCCCGGACGGCAGCCGGGCCGCGGCACCCCGGGACGGTGTGGCCGGAAGCCGGCCGAACGGCGTACCGGAGACAGATTTTGATCTTGACGGTCTGGGGCGTCTCAGGTCGGTGCGGTTCCCCGACGGGACCGCTACGGAGTTCGGCTGGGCCACGCGGGGCGACGTCGCCTGGCGCGTCTCCCCCGACGGCTCCCGGCAGGAATGGCATTTCGACGGCGAGGGGAACATGGTGGAGAGAATCGACGCCGCAGGCCGGGCGGTGCGGATCGAGTACGGGCCATTCAACCTGCCGGTGGCGCAGGTCGACGAGGCGGGCAACCGCACCGAGTTCGGCTACGACACGGAGCTGCGGCTGACGACGGTGACGAACCCGGCCGGACAGGTGTGGAGCTATCGGTACGACCCGGCCGGCCATCCGGTGGAGGAGACCGACTTCGACGGTCGTACCCACCGCTACACCCGGGACGCGGCCGGGCAGTTGATCGCACACACTGACCCGGCCGGCGAGACCACGCACTATGCCTACGACACGCGTGGCCGGGTGAGCGAGCGCCGCCTCGGCACCACGGTGACCCGGCTGGAGTACGACGCGAACGACAACATCGCCGCGGTACTCAGTCCGGACGCGGAGGTCCGGTTCGAGCGCGACGAACAGGGCCGGATCGTCGCCGAGACGATCAACGGACGCACGGTACGCACCTCGTACCACCCCGTGCTGGGGGTGGTCGAGGCACGTACGACGCCGTCGGGCCGGGGCAGCCGGTGGAGATTCGACGCGCGGGGCCGGCCGGAGAGCCTACTGGCCGGGACCCACCTGGTACGTTTCCGGCATGACGCGGCCGGGCGGGAAATCAGCCGGACGATCGACGACGTGGACGCTCTCCGGCAGGCCTTCGACGCCGCGGGGCGCCTGACGACGCAGCGCATCGCCGCCACCGCCGAGATCGGCTACTCGTACGACGCGACGGATCGGGTGACGGCGATTGCCGACTCACTCGACGGTCAGCGCTCGTTCGCGGCCGACGCGACCGGCCGAATCCACGCGGTGATCGCGGACGGCGAGCAGCGCGAGCGGTACGACTACGACGAGGCCGGCAACCTGGTCGGCGCGGGTGGCGGACGCTGGGAGTTCGACGGCACGATGCTGGTGCGGTCGGACGACGCCGAGTTCCGCTACGACGAGAAGGGCCGCCTGGTCACCCGGATCGACGCCACCGGCGCGTGGCGCTTCACCTGGGACGCCGAGGACCGGATGGTGCTGGCGGTCACGCCGGGCAACGATCGCTGGCGGTACCACTACGACGGTTTCGGCCGCCGGATCGCCAAGCAGCGTCTCGCCGACGACGACACGGTGCTGGAGGAGGTGACCTTCGCCTGGTCCGGTGATCTGCTGGTGGAGCAGAGCCACCGCGGCGGCTACGGCAGTTCGACGACGACCTGGGACTACCGTCCGGACGGGACGGCGCCGGTGACGCAGGCCGACGACGACGAGCTGCGTGCGCTCGTGACCGACCTGATCGGCACGCCCACCCACCTCGTCGGGGCCGACGGGTCGCTGCGCTGGTGGCGCACCGATCTGTGGGGCCGCGGCGCGGTGCCGGCCGGCACTCCGCTGCGCTTTCCGGGGCAGTACTTCGACGCCGAGACCGGCCTGCACTACAACCGGTTCCGGTTCTACGATCCGGCAACGGCACGATACCTCAGCCCGGACCCGCTCGGCCTGGCCGGCGGGCCGAACCCCACCGCCTACGTGCCCGATCCGCTGACGGCGGCGGACCCGCTCGGTCTGGCCTTCTGCAAGCGGCCGCAACCGTCGCTGACGCCACCCGCCACCGGGGTGAGCAACCCGGCGGTACCCACCTACGCCGCGACCGGCGATCCCACGCTTCTGCAGGCGGCGCCGCCGTCGCCGGGGCCGCTCTACGCGATGCCCGATGCGGACGGAGTTCTGCAGGACGCGGTTCGCGGGACACCATTGCCCGTGCCAGGCCACACCGCCGCCGACCGGGTGACCGAACTGGCGGGCTTGTGGAACAACGTCGTCGGGCCGGCCACGACGGATCATCTGAGGGAAACGGACTCCGAGCAGGGGCTGACCCATCAGCACATCCGCGAGCGGATGCTCGAGCTCACCGGGCATTCGCCGCACCGGGGCGCCGTCCCGTCGGATGGTGCCACGGAGACGACCGAAAACCGGCCGGCCCCGACGGTGGCCGGCCCCGCGGCGCGCTATCCATGGCTGACGTCGGTGAACCCCTACCGTGATGCCGGCGGCGAGTTCGAGACGAACTGCGTGATGGCCGCGATCGCCACGGACATGTCCTTGCGCGACGGTGAGGGCTACCAGGCGCCGCCGTCCGGTTTGTCTCCACGGCAGCACCTGGCCAACTTCGCGGACCGCCCGCTGGCGCCGGTCCCGAACGTGGCCAGGGTCACTGAGCTGATGGAGGCCGCCGGGGCGGGCGCCCGGGCGATGCTCGTCATCGGACAGCCCGTCGGACATGTGATCAACGTCGTCCACGACGATCACGGCGTGGTCTACCTGGACGGCCAGAACGGCCTCGTCGTCGACCCGGCCACGATCGACGACCAGCACCTGGCGCTGTTGCCGACCACCGAAGGAATCATCGACGACCACACGGTCGCCGGCGTGGACCACGTGCACGATGGTCTACTCGGAGCGCCGCTTCCCCGTCGCCGCGACCGGGACTCCCGCACCCACCGGCAGATCGATCGGCAACAAACATTCGCTTACCGGCGCTTCGGCGATCCACTCACGCCGTTCCAGGAACGCCTGGCGGCCATCGGCGACGACATAATCGACGGCACCAAGGCGACGCTGCCGAAGGGCGCCGCCAACCAGATCAGAGACATCCAGAGCAGCGACGTCAACAACTTCGGCCGGTTGCAAACACTGCGCGCAAGCATCACCCGGACCAACGACATGCGGCTGAACCTAGGCGCCACCGCCGCGGCCGCGGCCGCCATGCAGGTCGGCAACTGTGGTGAGAACGCAGCGGTCGCCTTTCATCTCGCCAACACCATGTACGCCAGCCGACTTCCGGCCAACGTGCAGATCGGGCACGTCACCCTCGATGTCGACCACGCGTTCATCGTGCTGGGCATACCCGGTCGGTGGGAGACCATCGTCGCGGTCGACCCATGGCAACAGAACGTACGCACGGTCCCGGTGACGGAGTTCAACTTCGGCCTCGGCGCCAACGATGGCAGAGTGCAATGGTTCGTGCCCGACGGCCACGACTACGCGGCAGATGCGGTCGCCCGTAACCTGGTCAACACGCACTGGATCGATGAATTCAAGCGAAACGAGGCACACGAGCGCAGAGAGGCTCCCACCGCCGCGCAGTTCGCCCACGCCCCGGGTATGTCCGACTACTCGTTCCCGCGCTTCACGCCGCGCTACTCGACCGCCCCGCCTCCGCCGTTCGTCGCACCCATCGCACCACCGGCGGGTCCGTACTACAGCCCGCCGGTGGTGCCGATGGAGTTGGACTCGGCTTCGGCACCCATGCCGGCCTTCGGATACGGACCACCGGCGTTTCCCCCCGCCGGATACCCGCCTGCCCCCTCGTACGGACCTGCGTCCACGTATCCGTCCATGACCGGACCGGGACCGTCGACCGGCTTCCCTACCCCGTACGGATACGGATACCACCATGCGGCCGCCCCCGGACCTGCGCCGTCCGACTACCACGGCGCGCCGGACGACCGCATGGATGTCGACTACTACGGGGGAGGTCGCTACTCCGGAGCCGACGCCACCCTGGTCGCCGCGGAGATCCGCTCCGACCTGAACGGCGACGAGGCCCCCGACGCCTTCCCCTGGCTGCCTCACGTCAACCCGCACCATGACGACGGTGGCGAGTTCGCCACCAACTGCGTCATCGCCGCCATCGCTACCGACATGACCCTGCAGACCGGCGACCCTCACCAGGCGTCGTCCGCGATTCCGCTGCCGGAGGAGGACCTCGCCAACTACCAGACCCAGCAACTTGGCCTTTCCGATGGCCAAGCCCCCGCCTACCGGGTGCCCGGCCTCGACACCATCCGCACCGCCATGTCCGCCGCCCCGGACAACTCACGAGGCATCGTCATCATCCGCGGCGCGGACTCCGAGATCTCACACGCCTTCAACGTCGTCAAGGACCAGCGTGGGGTCAACTTCCTCGACGGACAACGAGGCACCCTCGCCCGCCGCCCGGAGGTCATCACCGACCTCGTCTTCCTCCCCCTCACCGAAAACATCAGCGTCCCCGCCGACGCGAACCCGGCCTC
>Ga0247781_1000190_pt1 | contig 18377 bp, 20 predicted proteins | sample UWRJL184509B5_FD_179922 | JGI IMG/M metagenome (GOLD analysis project Ga0247781, IMG submission 179922) | Plant litter microbial communities from Arlington Agricultural Research Station in Wisconsin, United States - UWRJ-L184-509B-5 | ecosystem: Environmental > Terrestrial > Plant litter >...
GAGCATTTAAATCCATGCAGCACTCCTGCATTTGCGCTACTACACTACCAGGCAAGTGGGCTGGTGGGATGTTAATCAAAAAAAGTCGTTCTCTTCCAATCTGGCCCCCCACTTGCTAGGTCAACAAGTCCACCGCAACGGTTGAGTGGCGATGGGTTGATTCGTCTTGCAGCTCTTGATATCTTCATGTCGACGCCCCGGCCTCCCTGCTGGGCCGCCTCGACCACCAAGACTTGAAATTATACGGTAGTGTCCTGTGCTACCCCGTACCTACGCTACTGTAAACTTCTTGTATCGCGGGTGTGTGGGGGAAATCCTTCCAGTGAGGTTCGCTGTTCGAGGCCTTATTAGGCCTTGGAGGTTTTGGACATCCGGATCTCTAGAAAGCTAAACAAGACCTGACCATTGCCCATCATGCGAGACTCCTTTTTGGCGGGGACGGACGATATTTCGGGCAGCATCAATTGCCTTCGAAATCCAATTGTCCACAATAATGACCCACACATGTGCGTCATTCATTTGAAAGCTCACGGACAAGATCCACCAAGAATCTGCATGGGAGAGGGAGGGATCCAAAAGCCACTGCCGCTCCGCTCCAAAAGTCACCATGAAGCCTTGCAAGCCTGCCCAGTAACAAGGGGTTGAACACCGAGGTGGCTGACGAAATGGAACCCTTCCCACTTCGGGTTACAGGTCACACCACGGTTCCGCCAATACAGAACGACAAGAGGCTAAATTGACGGGTACCTGGTGGGAGTAGAAGATTCCAGGCGTCTTGGGTTCATAGCGCAGATAACATCAACTCCCCGTCCAAATTGAAGGGTCAAGAGTGACAAGGTTCTTCCCGTTGAGAAATAAACTTGTTTACACCACGATAATAGCGTGAATTGATGGTGAGAACCCCCGTTCCGAGCGAGTGGGACTTTGATAATTGTCGGTAAAAATGGAGTGTGCGAGTGTGGTTTGTTGATATTGACTGTGCACTCGCCATTTTTTCAAGTTCGGTTGTCTTGCTGGAGCAACCTCGGAGGGACCACTGTGAGGGCAGTGCATTCCAGAAAGCTCATTTCCCATTCCAAGTTTTTGACCTTGTCGAGTTCTTCCGGACGCGGCTTTCCAGGGAGGTCACTGGATTTCGTCAAAGGTCTCTATCTGGAATAATGTGCTGTCTTGTGATTTGTCTTTGAAGATTCGGAAATTTCCTGCATTCTCCCCGCCACACGGCGGCCACCTGCGAACCTCCTGCTCAATAAGTACTGGGAAAGAAACCCAAAGAACGACCAAAATATTTAACCGTCTCGACCGTTGGATCACAGTTCGGTACACTACGACGCTGTTCCAAGGAAATCTCGGGCCAAAACCGCCCTGAAGATCTTGATCCTGGTTGGCAAAGCTAGCCCGCCCAGACTCTTGTCAGGTTTGATCGAGATCCCAAATGGTGGCCACAGTGGGGATTGGGGACCGACAAGCAAATCCAGACTAGCATCCTGCACCCTCCAGCCCGACCAGGATAATTCCCTGGAAGATAAACTAGGATGCTCTATTTCAAGATACGGATCCTGAAGGTCTGACAGGGTAGCAATGGGCGAGAAAAACGACATCAACTGAAGATACAGATTACAGACGCGCATGCGTCGGGTTGTACAGCCATAGTAGAACATTTACCCCTGACAATGCTGCAGTGAGCAGAGAGCAAAGTTACCACAAAGCAGTGCAATTATTTCTAGTACAGTACGGATATGTAGTGGACGTACGAGACGTCGCTGAGGCTCTCTCTTCAACAGCTGTCAACGAGGTTGAAAAAGGCCCCAACTCGACTTTTCCTGGCCCCACCTAAATCGGTCTTGCGCCTATCGGCAGCATAAGCGCCACACCTCTGACCGTTGACATCCAGTCCCGAGAGATGCAGACCTCGACCAGGTGACAAGACTCTGATATCTTATTTCAACTGTCACTCCGAGGACGAAGTAGCCCGCTGTTGACCAACAATTTATCCTTCTCTCCAGAGGCCAGAGCTACGTACCTACCTACCGTTGTGGGCTTTGAGCTTTTCTTTGACAGGCCAATCCCCTGGTGTCATCCCATCTTCTAGCTCAGAAGTGTCAGGGCCACGTCATTGCTAGTTCTTAGCGCATGTTTCCACACAGAGGCACGGTCCGTATCCGTACACAGCACAAGCTTTGTTTTCACCTCATCATGTCACCCCACATGCCCCGAGGGTCTGAATGACCGACACAGACCCTTCAGAAGAGTGTTCCATAGACGCAGCCCGTTAGTGTTGTGATGTTTTCCCACTAGAATACCCGACCAAGCCAGAATCGAAGAACCGTCAACAGATCGTGTCGCCAAGGAGCCCGTCTCATTGTCTCTGGGACTGGTGCAATTGAGCATCCCCTCTTTCGTTGGTTCGTACAAAGGACCGGTAAAGGAGAAGTCTGAGATGCCTATCTGGGGTATGCAAGAATAAGAATACGGTAGGCCGCCGTCCAATGACAATCAAGTCTCAAATATCGTCCCATTTGCTTCTGCACCGCTTGGCTGGGGAAGTTGAGTGTTTTTTCACCGAGAGGATTTATTATCAATCAAAAGGAATAAAAAGTAGCTTCGGGTACCTGCCCGCAGATGGTTATTTCCCTACTTCCCCCAAGTTCCGTCGCTTCCGGCCGGTCTAAGGAAGCAAAGTCAATTGCAGGTCAGACCTACCTTGTTACGGGTGATACGACCTGCCTCCTCTTATTACTCTCAGAGCCAAGGCCGAGTGCCCCTGGATGACCTGGAAAAAGCCTATCTCACAAATGTACGGAATAGTGCAGTGTAGACACTCCTCCCTGCATCCACATGGTTGTTTCTGCGGCACGCGGGGCCATTCAACCACCCGAGCCACCTGCAACTCCGGGCATTCCCTCTGGCCCACCAAAAGTCCAAGTCTCCAAGACGGAAAGTCCCCAGAAGTGTTTGGAACTCCAAAGTCTTGCCAGTGACCAACAATACCTCACCAGGGTCCGTGATTGTCCATGTCATGTCATCCCGTCCCTTCAATTCATCAATCTGCCTCCTGCTTGTAATGTTGCCACAAAGCAACCCATGCACGGCATCCAGCAGCGACCACCAGTGCTCTTGGTTACCACTTACCTCAGAACCCTGCCATTATCTCAACCGGTGGTTCGACAGGTTCGATAGCACCCGACGGCAGGGCAAGACGAGAAAGGTAAAAGAGGATTCATATAGGTACCTAGGGAAGAAAAAAACGGCGGAGATTTCCATTGCTTGTGCAGGCTTCCATTGCATGTAGACACGAACGAAACACGCAGTAAATAGCACCGCACTGCACAGTACCAGTACTATACAGTGCAGTACCAACAAAGTACAGCCGGGAAGCATCTGACACCTCTCCACCTGTGCCTGTTGTGTGTCGGTCGGGTGTCCACTGGCTTTCCCTTGCTGTCATCCATCCTCCATGCGACGCTCTTTTCCATAGCGAACCTAATTCGAATTCTTATTTCTTCTTCTGCTTCTTTTTTTTGGTATCGGTTGTTTTGTCCCACGAACACGATCCATCGACAACGCTCGCTTCTCGATTGTTTGATACTCCCGGAGTAGGAAAAAAAGGGCGGTGTCTCTTGGCGAATAGGTGCATCCTCTGCATTTAGGTCCCGGTGCCTACCTAGCTTCCGTCAATTGCCCACCTCTCGAACTCAACTCGTTCGTCCGTTCGTTACGTTTCCTATCTGCATCCCACATCCCGCAAATACACTACGCAACAACACGCAACACAGGCAATAACGCGCAGCTCGGCCATCGCCAATCTACAGCAAGCATCAAAGACCAAGTGAGACCGAGACCAAGACGGTAAACCACCACAACCGGGATAGGGGCGGCGACAACAGCCATCTTATTTCAATCCGTGGCCTATCACTGCAGGCTCTGTCACCACAGGCCAAAGCCGCCTTGGCCGCCGTCTGGGGACGCCAACGCCAGAAAAAGCCGACTATTGATTCCAGCTGCTTGCTGTCAAGGCGTCACGCTCGTTTAGTGTACTGACCGACACTGCACCCACTGCACCACTGCATCACTGAACACACCTGCTAGCTGGCTGCATTTGGGCACTGAGCTCCCTCGTTCTGATTAGATCTTCAGCGCCACGACAGACGACCCACGCTGCACACGCCGGCCGTCGAATTGCCTCGATTGCTGCATCTAGAGAAGCTCACCCGTCCGCTGAGCGAGCGTTACCCCGAATGGGTTTGTGATCTGTCAATCCCTCTTTCAACTCTTCCGATCTGCAAGCTTCGTTGGACGAAAGGACGCTTGCTTCTAAATAGTTGGCGCCAACGACGACCGTCGCCGTGAACTGTGGGGGAGAGAGATAACGAGAAATTTTCATCGAGCAACGGAAGGAGAAAAAAAAGAAAAGAGACCCAAAAAATCAGAGACAGGGACATCCACAATCACAGAGCCACAAAGGGGAGCCGGTCGTGTGGTGGGACACAACAGGCGTGTCGACGGTCTGGTTGAACGCTGCCGAGCACAGAAAGCGGCTGTCGCAGCTCGAAACTTGGTCAGCCCCGGTCCACTATTCCCCATCGAGACTCTACAATGGCACCCATGACGCCCCGACTCAAGATCCTGTCAGGTAAGTTATCTCTGTTCAGCGCGGGTTGGACTTGTGCCATTCTCTCCGCTCTTCTGTATACCCTTCTTCCAGTTTAGTGTCACATCATATTTCCGGGTCAAGCCCCAAAAGAGTCGACATTTCACGAGTGGCCGTCCTCGTCCAACTCTCTTCCCCAGTCCCAAATCTTCCCCGTTTCCCCATCACCACACTCGTTTACTTTTATTTCTTGGGGGACTGCTGCACATGCTGCGTCCTGGTCAAAACCGCCAAAGATGGAGGACAATGAGCTGATGAACGTTGTTACAGTGGGCGGAAACCCGGTCTCTGCCTTCTTATCTTGGAGGCTCCAAGCGACGAATGCCTGCGACGTCACTCTGGTGTGGAAAACTGGATATGAACATGTATCACAATACGGAATATCCTTCAAGTACGGTTTGCTCGTCGTCTCCATCCTTGCCCAGCCCGCTGACTTTTCGTTATCTAGGTCTCCAGTATTTGGCAACGAGCGGTTTAAACCTCGCCATGGTATGCGCCCCCTTTTTTCTCTGCCCATTTCTCCACGGCGGTCGAACATATTTGCTGAAAAGTGACGTGATGCAGTCGTACGGGCACCAGAAGAAGCGGCCTCTCGCAAAGAGGGCGCATTCGACTACGTCATCCTCTGTATAAAAGCGCTTCCCGATGTCTACGACTTGGCTTCAGTTATCGATTCCGTCGTGACCCCCCAGCATACCTGCATTCTCGTTAATACCACCCACTCGCTCGGCCTCGAATCCGCCATCGAAGCACGCTTCCCTACCAATGTAGTTCTTTCCCTCGTTTGTGGCGCAGACTTGACACAGTTGGGCGGGAGCGAATTCGAGCACAAGGGGTCGACTGAGGTCTGGGTTGGACCTGCGAATAAGAACTCGAACATCCCGACCACGATACAGGAAGACATGGCACAAGCTCTGGCTATGACCCTCAGCACTGGCCAAGTCGACTGCAAAGTGTCGAGTAATATCCGACAGCAGCAATACGAACGGGTGATTGGGTAAGAAACACCACCTACCCGATGAACCTGACCGGTAGACCGAGATTCTTGTTCTTGTTGTTCTAACTCTGCTTAGCTCGATTGCCTTCCATCCTCTGACGGTACTCTTTGAAACTCCCAGTTACGCTGCACTCTTGGACAAAGTCAGCGTGCCGAAACTGGTGTCGGATGTAATCGACGAATTATTAGCGTTGGCCGAGGCACAAGGCTGCAAATTTCCCCCCGAGTTCAAGCAGGAAACCATCAATGAGTTCTCGAGATCTACGACGGAAAATATCATGTGGCAGGATTATACGGCGAGACGCCCTATGGAGGTCGAGACTTATCTCGGGTCTCCTATCAGATTATCACAGGAGACGGGAGTTCCTGTCCCGCGCATCGAGACTCTCTACGCTGTTCTACACAACTTGAATATAGTTAACCGAAACAGACCGAAAATGGACGCTCTCGCCCCACCGATGCAGCCAGGGTCACCCTCGGGGACACCTTCGCCACTACCACGGATGTCGTCCCAGGGACCTCCCCGATCAGTGTCCAACGGGATACCCAACGGTAACGGCATGCCACTACCGCGCCCACGGCCAAGAGGCTCATCCCAAATGGGCCCAGGACCTGGCCCCGGACCTGGAATGCGCCGGCCACCGCCAATGAATGGAGGACCGCCGAACGGATACGGACGCCCTCATGGTATGGGAAACGGGCGAGTGCCATCCAGGCGCGGATCGATGGAGGCGGCCGACCTGGAGGAATTTAGCCATTTGGTGGTTTACGACGACATTCCCGAAGGCGGAGAAGTTGGCTACCCCCCCCTTCCCCAGGACCTTGCGTTGAGAGAACGGGAGCTTCAGATACGACAGCGAGAGCTCGCATTAAGGGAGCAAGAACTGAGATTGAGACGATCTGCCGCAGGCCCGCCTGGTGGGATGAGAAGAGGACCTCCGCCTCCGCCATCAATTCGTCACGGGGGATACGACGATGATGACGAGGACGACGATTATTTTGATCCCAGTGCAGGCCCGCAACAGCCCATGATAGATCCCGAAAATTTCGACATGATGAGTGTTACCTCGAGAAAGAACCGGAAGGCGCCAAATAACGCATCACAAATCCGCAAAAATCCCGAGCACGACTCGCTCCCCCATCGCGGCAGCAGGTTTCGGCCGAGCTTCAGCAGGAATCGGTCAAGCCAGGTCATGTCGGGAGTTTCCGAGTTGCGTCAAAACATAATGGATGATCCTTTACTGGGCTTCACGTCAAACCGGTATGGGGCAGTCGATCGTGGCCAGATGCATGCCGATTCGAGGGCGAATTCTCTAACGTCGGCCCGCCTGGATGAGCTACAGTACGGCCAAGGTCCTCCGATTAGTATGAATGGGAACGGGCCCCGACGGTCAAGTCAGTCGCCTGGGAATCCCTATAGCCCGTCGATCCGAGGGGGCGGGAACATGAACGGGAACGGGAACGGGCGTCCATCACCGCCGAATGGATATGTCGGACCGCACATGAACGGGCGCCCATCACCCCCAGATGGCATGCGTCAACCTGTGCCCAGGTATCCCCCAGGTCATGGAAACGCTGTTGCGCCACAACAGGTGGAGCAGCACGCCGGGGTGAGCGCCCTCCAACCACCAAAGACAAAAAACGTGCGAAGTCTGACTGGTAGTGCGAGCGCCAGCGCGGGCAGTGGTGATTCAACTCATCTTGATTCCGAACCATCTGCACACAGCAGCCAAAGCAGCCTAGGGCCTCGCCCTCCGATCGGTGTGCGCTAAACATCGCCTCATCACATCGCCCATTCTGCCCATGCCGCCCATGCCGCCCATGCTTTTGGGTTGTTCGAAATCGGTCGCAGTCAATCAGCTATCGCTTCGGCGTATTCTGCGACAAGAGTTTGGGACAATGGTGGACTGGTCTGTAGAGAAATATCTCTCATGCCCCACGCAACGCCAGGTCTACTGGCCTTGATCGCCGACTGTGTCACGGATTACACAATGTGCTGATTGCTAGGGAGAGGAAATATGGGAGTCTGGCCTAGAAAAGGAGCTTATTTTTTACATCCTCTCAAGAGTAGATGGATTTTTTTATTTCCCCGAGAGCAAAAGAAAAGGTTTTGTAGGGTCGGGCACGCAATGAACTGCTTTTTATTACCCTCTCTAACATATGCCTTGTTAGTTTGTCTTTTCTTTTTCTTAGATGGGAGGATGGAAAGGAAAGGAGGAACTCGGGCTCAGAAGACATTTTACATTTTCTTTTGGGTTATCACACCCTCGTTGTTTAACCGAACAGAGCAGGAAGAGAGAGGGCGGACTAGGCGCATTTGGGCTTTGACTCTTTTAAGTTATAATCATCACATAATGTCTTTTTTTTTTTTTCAGTTGGTTGGCTCAGACTTCTTTTGCGCGTCGTCGACATCATCATCATGGCATTGCCTAGTACATACGTGCAGTTATTTTCTTTCTCTCTGTACTGCGGCCGTTTTTCCTTCGTCCATCTTTTTCTCACTCTTATTCATCTTGTGTTTTAGTTTCAGCTGTTTTTGTCTTATTGGGTTTCTCAGACGGAATGAAATGAAGCACGGACGGAGGAGGGATCGTATCCTAAACAAACAATACGATTTGAGTAATTTACTTTTACTCTGATGAGGATTCTCCCTTTCGTTCTTTTACTATGTGAATTAAGCAGCTGTTGTTGTTACCTTGTAGTGATGTGAAGTAAGTGCCTGGGTGGGCTGGGGAGGAAAAGATGGATCTCGGCTGCAGTTGCTTGTATGTTGAGGGTTGGTTGGGAATAGTTGGGATTACTGGTAAACAATCGATGGACCTTTCGGTTCCTGATCAAGATTGGGTTGTTTACCTAGGTAGGTACCTAGGTAGAGACTGTGCACTGCCCGACGGGTGACTGCACTCGTATTTCCTCGAGGGGTGTTTAATAAGTTGAGGGTTGCACTGCGTCTGGACTGCGCGGCATGGTTGAGATTGAAGGTGCTTGGATATGGGGGGTGGATGATATGTGTATTGGGTAGGTATCCTGGGGAGGGTTGAGACCTCGCTGTATCTGGCTGAGAGCTGGGACACTCTGTCTTGCACCGTGGGTGGGGGGATTCGCTATTTTGGATGGATAGATACTCTATTCGAGAAGGAGATCGTGATTGTTTATTTACATGGTAGGTAGGTTGCTAGATAGGTAAGGTTGCTTCTAGATAGTATCGCGGTGCACAGCATGGCATGAGAATGGGCTCGGCATAAAGGTGGAAAGAGCATGTACTACCACACGTAAAATAAAACGAGTACGTACTGCTATTTGGAGCAAGGCAATATATGTCCTCGTGATAGAGGGCGGTCGGCTTTTCAGGGAATGACCCTCGATATGTGGTGGTGGTGGTGGAGAGCTGGGAAAAGGGGGTGGTTTGAGGCTGATGTTGGGACCCCTGCTTGTAAGGTATTCTCGCGTTACAGTTTACCGTATTGAACAACAACGAATGCCCCGCCAAACATCGAACCAGCGTGGGGCAAAGAGACTCCTCCACTTTTCTTCCCAATTCCCATGCCTTACAACAAACGACTGGACGAATACAGGACTTGTATACGAATAACTGTAACCGAACTGGATACGAGTGGCTGCTGCACCCATACCATATTCAAAGGAACCGTGTGAAGAGGGTGCCGATTCCCGCGGTCGTTTTCAGATAAATTATTCTGCACGCGACATACCGCGACATGGCAACCCGCAATATAAGCACCGGGACGTATGGACAGAGCAGTGGAGGGGCGACGACGCGCCAGTCGATGGCTTCGTCGGGGAGTGCGGTGAAGGCTAGGCAGCTGGTGTGTTCATTTCCCTACCTTTGCCCCCCTTTTTGAATGTGCTTGGTTTTTGATTGCAGTTAGCAACGCGAGGGTGGTTGATATTAATGCGCTTTTCAGGCCCAACTGCACTCGCAGTTGTCACAGTTGTCTGCCAGCTTGGCCGATACCGAGAATCTCATGCGCATGACTAGTGTCCAGGCTGAGGCCATGCGAGGGTTGGGCAGTTGGCATGGAGGACTGTGAGTTTGATTGTTTTCTTTTTATCTGGTCTATCTATTCTATTCTATCTTGCGTAACAGATGGGTTTGTTTCCTTGCCCTTGAACAGATAATCTAACTGGTTGGTTCCCAGGTTTATGGCGGCGAGTAAGGTACTTGGGGAAGAGTCTGTCCAGCAACAGGGTGGGCAGAAGTGAAGCCATTCAGATAGGCATCTGTAGGGAGAGCATTTGCAGGTAATTTTATGGGCTCCTGTCCTGCTGGGGAACACCTCGATGGATGACTGGCCGTTGGGGTCTTGGAGGTATGGCTGTTATATCTTATGAGGTGCTCAAAATGGCCGCGTCGACGTAGATGTCTCCTCTCCAATGGTTTTGGCCTCATCCTCCTTCCAAAATAATTCATCAGTGCCATGCTTGGTGGCCACGATAGAGAAGCCATGGTTGGTTCGTAGGACAGTCGGGCGGTATAATGCGTATGATAGTGAGTGGGAAAGCAATGCTCCAGCGCTGGGATTTCTTGACGGGTTCAAGGGATTCCACTTGAGAGGATATGCCCTATGAATATAATCTTTGCGGCCATGTCAGGCCTAATATTTTTTGTCCATCGGGACATATCATGTTTCATGATGCTCCCTACTGACCGCCCTAAGTGCCTTGACGCTGTGCTCGGTTGGCGCCGCTGGAAATTCCAACAACAACTCGGAACACGCCCATAGGCATGGTGGTGATGTTCGCTCTTGGGCGGTTGAAGCCTGTGAGGGGTTCAAGAAACGGGGTTGCTCCATGTCTTTTGGAGAGAACGTAGCTGAACAACACAGTAAAGTCTGTGCTGGGAGGTGGATTCGGTATGGTCTTTTTCATCCTGCATGCTTCAAGGGATGGAGGAACCATTCTTGACGGTTTCCTCTTTATCGACAGCCTCCCCTCTCTCCGTCTTTCTCTTCGGCCTTGGTGCACTGACAGGGTGCCTCTTCTCCTTTTTGCAGGCATGGCATCTGCGTACCAGCATGTCCGCCCATGGCTTCCTGCCGCCCTTACTTCTGTTCTCGATGGTGGACGTGCACGTCTTCCCCTCGATCAAGACGGAATCGCAGAACTTACAGATAGTCTGCTTCACCGCCGGACTGAGGCGAATCCGGGTCTTGAGAGATACCGATCGCAGGTCGGTCACCAAGCGTCTGCCCAGACCTTGCAACGACAGAGACTTGGGGTTGTGACCAGACACGCCTGTTCCAGTGCCAGCAGCATCGAGATGCCCTTCCGATTGTGACTGGGTTGGTGTCGCCGAGAGAAGAACGGCGGCTTGCTGGAGGAAGGAAACTCGTGAATAAATGGCCTTATTCTGGACCCCTCCACTGCTCTTCGACTTTGCCATGTTCTTTTCCGTTATTTTCTTCTCCTTTTTTGATTTATAGCGATAGATCGAGTCCCCTTTTTTGTCGAAACGTCAGGTTTGGAGCAAAATGAATTCTAATTGGGTGACGACCAGCTGCCAACCTTGCACAGTCAGCTGTGGCTGCGCTTAAGTGGGTCCCTACTGTTTGCAGCTTGGGAGCAAGCTGTGGGGCTGTGCACGGGCCTTGGCTCCACGGAAAATTTTTGAGCGAGCGTTGCCCTAGGCTGCAAATGGCTTAGTGCATGCCAGAAACCCAACCAGCCAGGCTTTGAGGCTGTGCGCTTTCGACTTCAAGCTTCCGCTTCCTTTCCTACAACATCAACCAGCTTGCGACCCCGTTTCGCCTTCACACCTCACGAGTCGGCATCCTTGCATCTTGACGCATTCTCGCGATCTTCTATTTTCCTCAATTTCAATTCATATCCTTTTTCTTCTTTTCGCGCGACATTGAAATTTATCGACTCTCGACTTTTTCGGAAGGAACCCCACGCTCCACTCCCGACAATCGCAGGACGCGACCGTACAGCAACCCGCGCTATCTCACCACCAAATCGACAACATGTCTGCTGAGGAAGATCTCATCGACTACTCGGATGACGAGCTGAATAACGAGACCGCCGCTCCGGCTGCCAACGGCAAGAAGGGCGAGACTGCCGCTGCTGGTCAAAACGTCGACAAGAAGGGATCATACGTCGGCATCCACTCCACGGGCTTCCGTGACTTCCTCTTGAAGCCTTCGCTTCTTCGCGCCATCACAGACTGCGGTTTCGAACATCCGTCGGAGGGTTAGTCTGATAATTTCATCCCCAGCTCACGTTACCCCTCATTCCTCCTCTACGGGTCCGTCCATCTCGCAAGCAAAGGCATGGATACGCAAAGCAATCAAGTCGAAGAGAACGAACGATATGCATTCAGAGGCTATCGGGGAGATATAATTATATACTGTCAACGAGGCGTGATTTGGCAGTCGCGTCTCGGTCACCTTCCGAGGGCATTCTTGCATGGTGCTGCAAGCATTTCGAACGACCATGATCGTTCGCGCTCGATGAGGAACACATTACGAAGCGTTACTATTGCTTCATGGGTTTCCTTTGCGTCGAGTGTGTCTTGGGCCCGGTCAGGACCCAGGTTTCGGCGCAATTTGTTCCCGGATTTCGGCGGTGACATGGACAGTTTGTCATCGTCGCAGGATTTATAATATCATCGCCCATGGGTGGCGATGCGCTTCGTTCTCGTCGCTCAGCAGATGCGTGGTGCATCATCACAATGCATGAGAAATGAGGAGGGGATTGACTCGCGTATCGATACCTTTGCTGCGATTTGGACGGGCCTTCATCACACCAACACAGCCCCGTCTTCACATACCGTTCGAAACTTGCGAGACCAATTCTAACCCTATCGTCCCATACAGTTCAACAGACATGCATCCCCCAGGCCATGCTGGGTGGTGATATCATCTGCCAGGCCAAGTCGGGTCTCGGCAAGACTGCTGTCTTCGTCCTGACTTCGCTGCAGCAGGTTGAGCCCGTTGCTGGAGAGTGCTCCGTCCTGGTTATGTGCCACACACGCGAGCTTGCTTTCCAGATCCGCAATGAGTACAACCGTTTCAGCAAGTACATGCCCGATGTCAAGACTGGCGTCTTCTACGGCGGCACTCCCATCGCCAAGGACGCCGAGCTCCTCAAGAACAAGGAGACCCACCCCCACATCATCGTCGGCACCCCCGGCCGTCTCAACGCCCTTGTTCGCGACAAGCACCTTCGCCTTGGCAGTGTTCGCATGTTCATCCTCGATGAGTGCGACAAGATGCTGGATCAGATCGGTAAGTCTCTTTCTAGCCGTTATGTTATCACAGAACTGACCTTTATAGATATGCGTCGTGACGTCCAGGAGATCTTCCGCGCCACTCCTCAACAGAAGCAGGTCATGATGTTCTCTGCCACTCTGTCTGACGATATCAAGCCCATCTGCCGGAAGTTCATGCAGAACCCTACCGAGCACTTCGTCGACGAGGACACCAAGTTGACGCTCCACGGTCTTCAGCAATATTTCATTCCTCTTGAAGAGAGAGAGAAGAATCGCAAGCTGAACGAACTCCTTGACGAGCTCCAGTTCAACCAAGTCATCATCTTTGTCAAGAGCACCCTGCGCGCCACCGAGCTCGACAAGCTCCTCCGCGAGTGCAACTTCCCTTCCATTGCTGTCCACTCAGGTGTCAGCCAGGAGGAACGGTATGAAAACATCCCATCTCCCTCACCCGTTTGATTTGACACGTATCTAACATGGACTTATGTAGCATTCGCCGATACAAGGAGTTCAAGGAGTTCAACAAGCGCATCTGCGTTGCCACTGACGTTTTCGGTCGTGGCATTGACATCGAGCGTATCAACTTGGCAATCAACTACGATCTGCCTGGGGATGCTGATTCCTACCTCCATCGCGTTGGTCGTGCTGGCCGTTTCGGCACCAAGGGTCTTGCTATCTCTTTCGTCACTACCGACCAGGACAAGGAAGTCTTGACCTCCATCGAGAAGCGTTTCGAGGTCGCCCTTCCGTATGTACCCCTTTCTCCTCCCATCATTAATGGAAGTCATGTTGCTAACGCTTTTACTAGTGAGTTCCCCAAGGAGGGTATCGACGCCTCCACCTACATGGCCTCGTAGGCGACGAACTCATGGATGCTCCGACATGAGGAGGTTGGATCCCGGTTTGCCTATTATCGGTTTTGTTTTCTCCGACACTTCGGAGGAAAGAGTGTGACGGTATCCCGTTTGCAAACGTGGAAAGGGTTTTCTTTTTCTCGATTTCTTTCGGCCACCTGAAATTGAGGGCCATGTATCAATAATTGACCTTGTCAATGAAGATAAGTTGCCAAAATCAACCACGCTGGCACGTTTGTCTTCAATGTCCCAGTCCCCTGATCAAGCTCTCGGTGATTAACATTTCTTTACAATTGTCTTCAAACAGGATTTGTTTCAATTTTCTCCTACCTCTCCGTGTCAGCCTCGGTGGCGTAGTCGCCATGACGTTGCTCACGTTCTCGCATCAAGGGTAGCCCTCGGGGCATCTGATTTCTTGCTTCTCTATTTGCATCGAGGTATGTGAGCAGATTGACTGGTGAAAGAATACTTGCTTGTTTTCTTTTTGTCTTTTTTGGATATAGTTGGATCCGTAAATTCTTGGCTCTCGAGAGAAACGTCTTTGTGTTCCAGTTGCTTACGACTTTATCAGCGCCCATGAGAAATCTCATGGTTCTCCTCCAGGTGTTTGATCGTTCTCCTTGGATTGGTATGGCTAGCAGGCCTTGACAAACAACAGCCAGCAAAACGAAATCAAATCAAACGTCGCACGGTACCCTAGGTGTGGCTTGAAGGAAACTCTGGTGGTCTCTATTCTGCTATATGTAACAAGGAAACATATTTTATAATTAAGGATATTGGGTGGAGAGATATCTCAGCGGGAGAATGGCGTTTCCTACTTAGCACAGAGAGTTCAGACAAACAATTCATGATATTTCGCGCGATGATCGTCTACTCTTTTCACGGACATCACGTCTGCCAGGTGAGATGGGTGTAGGTGGTTCAGATATCTTCTGAACCATCTATAAGAAGCGGCAATTTGGAAGTTGATCATGGGGAACTTTGCCATCCTCTCTTTCGAGATCTAACCGGACAAACTTCCGTCGCCGTTCCAGGAGGTGTTTTCACAGCCAGTATACTTTACCTATCGATTAAGACTATGCATGGACGATGGTAAACCCATGAGTGAGGATAGGAATACCATACACGGGACCGTGATCTGAGTGAAAAAGGGTGGCGGTCAGCGTCGGCCTACGTATTTGCTACGCCCCCTCAACATGGTGTTGCCATCTTCACCTTCTATCCTGGTAAGCATACCCGTTGCCAGACTCCGCCGAGTCCGGTGCCTCATCGACTCACTCGCCTTGATGTCCTGGCACTCGTGGATCGAACAGCACATGGTCACCAGTAGCCAGCGAAGAGAGACATTGGACCCAGGGGTGACACGTTGCGAGCAACTCCTTTTAGAACCACGAACATGGCCTCCTCCCTGACTATAGCATGACCCGATTTATTTGAGAGTACAGGGTTTTGTGACACTCCACGGCTTGATCTCTGGGATCGATACAGACGGCTGGTAGCTAACCAACACTTCAGTCAACGGCTGGCTACCTTTGTTTTCCGAGTCATAGGGCAGGTAAACAACAATCCGGACACGGTCACTCCGTTCCTTTCCGAAACACCTACTCGGTCCCTGCTTGAGAGGCACAGTGGGCAGACCATGGAGAAGTGAGTGAGTGAGGAGTGGCATGGCCGAGTGACTCGACGTGAATCACAGATCTGACCATAGATACCCCTGCCGGTTTGACAGTGTAATTATCCCGAGTGTTATTGTGTTCGGTATCCTTGGCATAACGATGCTGATGATAAAGTCTCTGCCTTGGCCGAGGAAGCCGGTGTAAGGTGCAATGTAGAGTGCGATACATTCTGGACACGAGATTATGATGAGTAAACGATGATGGTACTACTCAATGATAGCCTTGTGTGTTTTTCTATCAAGAGGCGAGTTCGAGCAAGATCATTTGCTTGTAGTGCCATGATCTAACTCATTTGGATTGAGTCTAAACACGTCAGCATAGGTAGGAAGCGAAGTGAGGAAGATTTCCAGTGAGTCCCGGGTGAGTGAGACGGAGTACGAGGATGAAATAAGCGTGAATCATGGTGGCTCAAAAATAGCTAGCGAAATATTAAGGTATTTGAGGCAAAAGCACGTCATCACCGTATTGAGCTATCCTCAACGACCGATTGTTCGTGAATTATTTCACAACAAAGTTTTCATCTCCAACAATGAAGTGAGTTGATGCACCCACAAGGCAAAGCAAGATACGCGCAATCAATACCAGAATATAAACGCGGAAAAAGCATAGGTCTACCAAGATATCTGCCTATCTAATCCCGGTCAAAGGAACGAGTGAATGAATGAGATGAATGGAATCGTATGTAGAGTGAGTGAAGTGCGTGAGCATGATGATGGACGGTTGACTGCTGCCTACGTACCAAGGTGGAGGGGGGCGGCCTTGATCCGAACCACCAACCCCAGACGGCAATCGAGAAGGAACAACTACCCCTCCATGATCGCTTATGGATGGATGCAAACGACATTCATGGGAAGGAAGTTCTGGCCTGCGATCCTTCCCTCGTCACGGATGACCGGATCGATTGGAGTCTTTTTGAGTTTCATCATACGCGCCAAGCGGCGAGTTCTTGCTATTTCTTAGTGAAGATGACAGACAATAGTGGAGAGAAAGGCGAATCACTCTCAGGTACGATGATGATGAATGTGGCCGTGTGCAGTTGTGAATACCTCCATACAATTTCAGCTGGTGCCGTTCACGCCAGCGACACCGGTCCCCAGCTCAAGATCACATGAGCCGTGAAGCCAACCACCTGACAATTGTCCCGTCGAAGCCCAAGGTGGAGCGCTTTTAACCTTGGCGAGAGGATCTTGCTCACCGTCGTCGCAGGTTTTACCAGAGCTTAGGTGAGTCAACACAATGCGCAGTGGGCCATCACGGTCATTTGGGCGACCGAGTAACGGCGATTCACAGCCCAGCCACAGTCAGCTCGCGTTGTTGATTCTCTTCTCTCCGGGGTCGGGGCCTTGGCCAGTGACCTTTTGCAAAGGCCTCCGAGCAAGAACCTTTTTTTTTTTGTTTACAACAACACTTGCGATGATCGGGCAATTGTGCAAGCGCATATCCGGTCTATGTGTCATCCGTTCGGGTTGGCCTTGCCCGAAGGCCCAGCCCAGCCCAGCCCCCGTGTTCGGGTCGCCACACGATCGTCATTACAAGCCACAACACACGCGTTTTCTTTGACAAGTTTGGAATGACTGGAGGAGAGGGGAGGGTTCCAAGTTCGGTATAAAGAAGTGTAAATCAAGCGATGATCTGGGGTTGAGAGTTCTCGGCATGGTGCGAGTTGAACGCCGCCCCTGGCCGCCGTACGTAACAGAGGGCTCAGTTCAGCAAGACAAGACATGAACCAACAAATTTCAATATTCTGTTGGCCTTGGCCTGTGTTTGACCCCGTAGTATTCCGTAATAGTTGCGTAACAATGGACGACCACAGCTTGGAAATACGGAAGAGAAGGTCCAGGTTTGTGGATGGGCCAACGTTTACGGGAATACGGAATAATATCATCAATATCCAGTCAAGACTCTATCCGCCGTTCCTGCATCCAACGGAGCCGTTGTCGAAGGCATCTTCACTCCTAGGCGACTCTTGACTAACAAGCGCCATGAGATATCTCTTTGCCGCAGCCTTATCTGGGTTCGCTCGCTGTTATTTAGCTGGGCCGCAGCGGGTGGACCGCCCGCTAATACCTAGGTATGCACGCCGTATAAATCACCAACTGCGCTATTTGGCGAGGGCATCCAACTGGACAAGACTCTCTTTGTGGCGCAACATGTAGTGTCCGGATTCCTCAACTTCTCGAGCATGACACCATCCACAAGTGGAGAGTTGCAGTCACTTGCAACAGGGTATGAGTCCTTTGATGCACTGGTTTTCGTTGTTATTTGCCTACGGCCTATCTTGCCTATTTTGACCTGGCCTGACTGTCATGTCAACCCTTGACAAGTCATATCAGGTGACAGAGATGATGACACTGCCCATTCCCCCTAAAAAGCACAAGTTACTATTCCGATATCGCGGGCATCTGTATGACAGGGTCGTCGAGGTGTCTCGCGATTCGGGACACACGATAGATAAAAATTTCCACTGTCAGGTCAGTGGTGTCCAGGAGACCTCCTTTTAGTGTTGAGTCATCGTCGTGGACTCGGAACAGGTGGAACAGGTTATGTTATCCCGCCAACCAGCACAGGTTGGGTTGGAATAGGCTACCCTACTGTAGCAACATGATTGGGCACACCACCACGAAAGCATCAAGGCTAAATCCCAAGTGGCCGGCTTTTTTCGTTGAACTGTGCGAAAGCTACCCTTGCAACCTTGCCCTTGGGTGGTGGTTATCTGGGGTCTGAATGGTCGGCTCGAGCCGGGAAATAAATGGTGTGGTGATGATATAGAGGTCACGCTATTCGTCAAACTTGTCAGGCCGGCTAACGTGCGATTGGCCTTCAGCTGTAACGGCGATGGTCCAGCTGCTCCGGGCGGGCAGTCTGCTCCGTTTTGCTGTCTGTCGACTTCCGGCTCTCAGATTGATAGAGGGGCCGATTGTCATGAGAGACGCCAGGAAAAGAACTTTTCTTGCTTGTCGAATATTTCGGA
>Ga0247781_1000191_pt1 | contig 18334 bp, 6 predicted proteins | sample UWRJL184509B5_FD_179922 | JGI IMG/M metagenome (GOLD analysis project Ga0247781, IMG submission 179922) | Plant litter microbial communities from Arlington Agricultural Research Station in Wisconsin, United States - UWRJ-L184-509B-5 | ecosystem: Environmental > Terrestrial > Plant litter >...
AAAAAGGATTACTAATAGGGGGGATCTTTAGAGGATCCCTTAAGTAATGTCTTATAACGTTAATAGCTTGCTATTAAACAGTAATTAGGCTATTCTCTTATATATATAGCTAATTAATTAAAGGATAAGCTTTCTTTCAAACCCTAAATCTCTTAATGTAACAAACAGCTAGTTTTAATCCACTTTATTAAACACTTTAATAATATCTAGTTATAATAATAAGGTGTAAGCTTTACGTGACTATACCGTGTGAACGTTATTAACGATAACTTAAATAACTATATCTATCGTTCTTTTCTTTTTAAATTTAAATTAAAGGTTAGGGAGTACACAGGCCGTTTCCACTATAGTGGAGATCCTCTTTATCAGGATAGCTTTAATAATCTTCCCTGTTATATCTAATAAGGCTATAAGGCAGTATACTCTAGTGTATTTCTTATTATTAATCAATTTCCTTAGTTTTAACAGTATTATAACGTGTGTAATATACTAACGCTCTAGGTAATAACTAAGGTTAAAGCTTACTTATATAATCTTTATTAAAATAACTAACAGTCTTCTATCCTTATTACAGGTCTTTAAAAGGCTATTAAAGATCCCGTTTAATCCTAACGCTTTTAAGGCGCTTACTCTCTAAATAACCTTTTTCACATTTAAGTCCTTCACCTTCCAGTCTATTAGTATAGTCTCTAAAAAGGAGCTTACTCTCTAGTTAAGGTCTTTAAGTTTTAAAAGGTCTACTTTTAGTACGGGGAAAAAGCGTTTACTAAGTTCTCTTATCTTTTTAGTGTAAGTGATAGCTATTTAAGGTCTGTTAGGTGTAGTGTCTTTCATAGCTTACAGTGCTGGAATAACTAATAGTTTAAAGGGTTAGTAACTGTATAATCTAGCTTAACGTTTAATATTCTACATTTCTTTTAAGTCTTTATTAATTACTATCTTATTAAGGAAGCCTTACTAGTACCTTATTTACACCTTACTAATCACCTTATCTCTATACCTCTTAACCTTCCTTAACTCCTTTTTTACAGTGTAAGAGCGCTACGTTCTCTATATCCTTTCCGCTCTCCTTACGTCTTTTATAACTCTTTTTATTTCGTCGTCTTACTATAACGTTATAATCCCTATATTCGGTTTCCTTCTAGGTACTGTAACGTCTGCGATATGTAAGAGCTCCTCTAACAGTGCTTTAAAAGCTTCTTCCAGTTTATAGATGTTATTTATGCTGGCTAGTATTATAAGGTGTTTTACTATTACTACAGCCATTATAATGTTTATCATTTTATAACTGTAACCTTCCTCTCCTTCTTTTTATTTTATTAATATGTCGTTAATCTTAACTACTTATAATATATAGTCTGACCCGACTATACTCTCTACACTTAAGTAATTAACACTTAGTGTATAAGACACCTATATATAGTTTATTATACTGTCTTTTTCTCCGTTTTTACGTCTAAGTTGTATTAATTCCTTAAAAAGGGTCCTTAACGTTAGGTCCTAGTCTTCCGCTAACTTTACTAATAGCTTAGCCTTAAAGCTCTTATATCTCTCCTTATCCTATATTAAGTTATATACGTTAAAGTCACTTACTATAATTACTCTCCCTTAAGGCACTTTCGCTTTAATTTCAGTTAAGGGGATAACCTAGTTATCTAATTTCTTACTTAGTATATAAATTAAGTAAACTATAATAATTTCCTCTTTATAGTTAAACGTTACTAACGCCTAGTTTAGGCTAGAGTTTATAATCTACGTTACGTTAGTAAGCCGTTTACTAACGTATAACGCTGCCTTCCTATTATAGTAAATTATATTAAATTTCCCTCCTCTTTTACATCTTAAAGTGCCAGTAAACTGGCTCTAAAGTAGTTCTTATATCGCTATTAGATTATAATCACTTTATATTTCCAGCACCTTATTAAGTCTTACGTCCTTATTATCGATATTCTAATATAGTACTTTTAACTTTATTAACTGTTTTATAAAAGGCTGTTTATAAGTAGTAATATAGCTAGTTATAAGGGTTATTAAACTTTATTAATAGTCACTATTAGTCTTATTAAGGCTCTTATAAGCTGTTATTTAAGTAGGGTCAGTATGGTCTCCAGAGCGCCGCTAGGGCTTAGTAACTTCGTGTATTACGTAATACTATTACTGTTAAGTATTCTTACTTTCTTTAAGAGATTAAGTCTCCTTACCTTAACCTGTAAGATTTATCTTCTCTTATTAGCTACCTAATTTCCATATCCCTACGTAACTGTAAACTAGTTAGTTATAATATACTTACATTTAGTAATAAGGGTAAAGTTTAAGTTCTGCTTATTCCTTTCCCTATATAGTTTTTCGTACGTTATAGCTTTATTAAAGAAAATCGCTCTAACACACTTATAATGCTTTTTCACTATGTAATAGTCCTTATAGAAAGCTAAGTAGTTACCGTTACAGTTAACGTATATTAACTTATATTATTTTAACTTTAGTTTTATTAGGTAAGTTACTTCTTATTCGCTAATCTTTATACTATTCGCATACAGTGCTCCTATATATAGTAAGTAGTATAATATATCCTTACAGAACTTTACTTTATATCTTTATTTACCACAGTTAAAGCACTAAGTCACTTTCGCTTTACCTTTGTAACGCTTATAGGGGAAGTGCTTATACTTTATAATTATACCTTTCTTAATTAAACTAATAGCGTCTTCCAGGTTATATACTTTAATAATAAGCTGTATAGTAAGGTTTGGTTTGCTGTTAGGTTGTTTACAGCTTTGCCTGTAGTTAATCTTGCTAATCTGCATATTATTATAAGCGTTAAGGTCTTCTATTATCTAGCTTTCATCTATTATAAAGTTATAACTGTTAATAAGTTCAGTACGTAATCCTTTCACTAACACTGCGTAAGTATATTACTTAAAGACCGCTCCCTCTCCCAGAACTTAATATACTTAGCTTTTATTATTAAAGTTATTATATTATTTCCATTTATCTTCTTTAAATATAATCACTACGTTATTAGACTATTAAAGGAGCTTTACCACCACTACGCCTATCTTCTTAATATTTTAATTAACCCTTTATACAATCTTTACAGGGGTGTTGTTCTCTAAGTTTGTGTTCGTAATTGTAAGCTCCCTAAAGGCCTTTTTAGATACGTAGTACGTGCAGGTCGCGTTTGGAGTTAAGGTAGTTATATTTCCTAATTAAAATACCTTTATATAAGTGTAAGTTTTATTAGATCTGGTCTTCTAATTAACCACTTTTTTAATTTTTATTACTTTTTTAAGGATCTTCTAGATATTTATATTAGTGGTATTACTGGTAGTGGTGGTTAGATTAACAGGCGTTTTCGGAGCACTTACGATATGTTCGCATATCTACTCCGTCCTGAAGACAGCTTTAAAGTAAGCCCTTATGGTTTTAAGGATCGCTTTAAACGTACACTTTTCAGCTCCCCTGCCTGTCACAGCATCTTGGAAGTTTTTGTAAAGATTTTCCTCTTAGTTATTCTTCTGCTTCCCCTTCACGATCAGTCTGTAAACGTACTGTAAGCGCTACAGCTCGCTTAACCCACTTTTCTGCTGAAAATTTCCTTGTCGGTTCGGATAGACGTTTTCGCCCTCAAAAGAGGGTTCAGCGCCATCGCCAGCCGCGCCTTCGGTGCGCGATCGGTGTGCCATCACTGCGCGAGGCAGTTTAGGTCGTTGATTCCAAATCCGTTGTCTAAACAGTTTTTAGGGTTTCATAGCGTAAGAATTCAGCCTTTTAAGTTTTTTTAAACTCTTAATTTTATATATGATAATAAATATAATGAATTAGAATAAAGTACATAAAGTAATAAATGTAAAAGAAAACAAGAAAATAAAGCGTAATAAAATAAAATAAAATAAAATAAACTCACTTAGTTTATTATATTAAAGACTCTGGTTCCTTTAATAAATCGATTCGTAGTAGGGTCTTTGCAAATGAAACCAGCTGAAAAGTTATAAGCTGCAGAAGTTTAGAATTAAGTTAGTGATCTTTCGACTTAGAAAACGCCATGGATTATGAAGTAGTAGAGGCCTGGCTGGAAGGATAGTCAATATTATTACTGTCATGTAGTGGAATATCATTCTCTAAAATAATTATAAGGTGTTTTAAAGAGTATAAGATAGTAAATATAATAAAAAGTTAAAGAATAGATTTTCTTCATGTATAATTATTTGACTAGCTAATAATAATTGAACAAAATAAAGTAAATGGACAAATCTGTGAATTTTATCTTAAAAGAAAGAGAGGAAGTGTTTAGAACGTTGGAGCAGTGGTTCTTTATACATGAGGGCGCCGTTTATAACATTTTAATATTTTTGATTCTAAAACAGTAGAATAAAAGGCTTTAAATAAGTAATTAAAGTCTTAATTCTATTATTAAAGCATAAAGACTTTAAAATAACGATTGAAGGTTTAATTCGATTATTAAAGCGTAAAGGCTATAAAAGAGCAATTAAAGCCTTAAGAAACCTTACTTAGTCGGTTTGAAACTCTAACTTCCATCTACTTAGCCGCATATAGAAAATCTAGCTAGACAGGCCATTTTCTACTGGAATTATCATAAGAATAAATGTTATTTGGCAGGGCTGAAGTGGATTGAAAATAATCTAGAAAACTAAGCCGTCGAAATTTGGCAAATATTGCAGCGAGGAAGAAACAGGAGTAAATAACGAGGCAGCTCTTTGCTTCAGGGGCAGAAGGGAGGAATACAGTGGTTTGGTTGCAAGTTTCCTTTATATTGATCATTTTTTCAATCTTTATAGCTTTATAATCAGCCATAATAACTAATTATAAACCTTAAGGCTTAGAAAGATTCGTGTGAAAGTGTTGTGGTTAAAAGGAAAAAATGTGAAGAAGTGGTAGGCTTTTTATAATCTTATAAATATTCGGATTGTAACCCTTTAAAGAGTTAAAATACGGAATTAAAGACATCTGGTAAGTTTAATTTTTAATATTGCAAATCTGTTATCTTAACCTTGTTTTAAACCACTTGGGCGTTTTATACTGTAAATATATGGTTTTAAAACTGTTCAAATATTTTCATCTCCCTAGTTTGTTATCCTGTAAATTCAGCATTTAAACTACTATTTAAACTTTTTTTGATAAATATTGTCCATTTTTATACCAGTTAAATATATAGAAATATAGATTAATTAAATAATTTACTTAATAATAATAATCATATTATTCTTTATAGGAGTTAGCTTTACTTTGTAGTTAGGCTGCTTTTTAAATATTATTATTAAATTGATATTTTATGTCTATATTATTATTTATAAAATCCAATTATTATAATATTTCTTTTAGTATTATTTCCATTATTATTGAATTACTGATAGTAATAATAACTGTAGTATTAGTAGTAGTAGTAGTAGCTGTAGTAGTAATTCTATTTATTACTACTATTATTATAATTTATTTTAATATTACTTAAAAAAAAGATTTTCTTATCATAATTATAAGTTTACTATGTATAATGATATGACTAGTTATTAAATATATTAAAAATAGTTTAAAGCAATATTATTTCTGATATAATTAAATCATATAAGCTAGAGTTTATATTTAATTTTTTAAAACAAGCTAGTCATTAAGTCACTTGCAAGTCAGTCAAGTCAAGTTACTAGTCATAGCTAGTCAAGTCACGGCAGTGACTTAAGTCACATAAGTCAAGTCAGACTTGACTGGTGACTATTGACTAGTTACTTACTTTCAAACCCTGGGTATTATCCTTTTAGGAGTAGGTGGAAGCTATAGACCCAGTCTGCGCTCCTTTACTTTATTTAAGACTAGGACTCCTTCTGTATTTACTTGAATCCTAGGGGCCCTGCTCCTCCTATAACATGTATATAACTTAGTTTATAACTTCTCTCTTTTAATAAATAAAACGGGCTGGTGGTGTAACTAAAGTGTGCTTATGTCTTATTATTATTAACTGTGACGGCCGCTTAAAGTAGTTTTAATTACTAATATAAGTAAAAAGTTATAAGTTTAACTTCTACTTAGTCCTTTAATGTTTCATTGTGGTCTCCGCTTAAGTTCTTGATTATAATCGGAGCCCCACTAAATGTTATTGTTTTTTTTTACAAGTACTGACTGGTTTGTATTATATACTAATATCCATTCATAACAGACGCTTATTATATAAATACGCTTTTCTATCACATAACATTATATAACTGGTTTAGGAGACCTTAAGGTATACTAACTTGTTTTTTACCTTTTACCTTCTTCACTAAACATTTATGACCACAGGCCTATTAAAAGGGATAAGTTATCCCATAGATTATTAATTTATAATTCTGGTCTCTGTACTGCTACGTGTGCGATTTTTATGGAGCTTACCAGCTTTAAAGGCCCAGCCTCTTTGAGCCTAAGGTCTTTATAACTCTACTTACATTTCTGACAAATATCCTTCCATTAAAGTTTCTTACCGCTTCTCAAGCTTTATATCCCACAGTAATCTTACTCTTGAATTTAGTAATTTAAATATTCGATCTTGTCATATTTCTAGTTTTTGTTATTAATTTTAATCAGTCTGGATTCTTTTAATAGAAATCAGTAATTAAATATAAGTATAAGAGGTTTTTAACTGGTTTATATAAATTACTTTTAAGGTTCTAATCTAGCCACTTAATAAAACACTTAAATATACTTTCTTATTTACGTAAATCTAAAACTTCCTTGATGTCGTACTTATACTTATTAATATCGATTTTAAGCTTCTTGTTAATAGAACTCTTTTTAATACGGGCTCTAAAAGTGAGACATAAAAGACCTTAATTTACACTTTTATGGTAATAGGTAAGTTAAGTTTATAATTAAATGTAGTTACCTTTTTCTTAATTTAAAACGGTCTATATCTTTTAATGTTAAGTTTTTCACTAGGTTATCTTTTGTGTAGGTTTTTTAAAAAAAAAACGTGGTCCCCCTTTTAAAGAGTTAATCCCTTAACGTTTTCACCATTATAATTAAGTCCTTCCTTAAGTGTTAGTTACTTCATGTAATATTTATCGTCAAATTTCTTTATTTATTATTATTATTATTATTTGTCTTATACCGTAGGAGCTGAAAGCTCCGCCCGTAAGGGCAAGCGGTCCCTCTACTGCTAACTATCTACTGTCGGGGCGTGGTTAGGGCGTTTCTACCCCGCCTACTCTTCTGTTTATCCTACTGAAATATATATAGTTTAGTCTCGACTACTAAACGTGGTGACAGGTCATAGAGTTAATGTCTTATACATGTGTCACAAGTGAGATAGGAGTGTAAGCAGGTTATTCTCAGTTCTACTACGCTTACACCCCTTAGCTGTAATGGCTTAAAGGTTTTACGTCACCTCCTTTTTCGTCCGGGGTAGAAAGGGAGACCCTTTTAGCCTAGGGTACCTCCTTGGGGTTTGACTAGGACTAAGGCATTAATGGCTTAGGGGTAACTTTATAATATCTCCCCCTTTTAATTTAGTTTTCTTCACACCGCTCCAGTTATCACCAGTTTGTGGTTCTTTATTTGTCACAACTTTCAGTTTTACTCTTTACTAACTCGTTTCCTTTAGGCTGTTATCACATTATTCCTTCCGTTCGGGATTGCCAGTGTGGCTGGCTAACTTCCATGTGCCTCCTTTAATGGCTTTATGGCTTTTATCTAACCTTTTTATTAAGGCTAACTAGCCTTTACGGTTCTTACAGCTCCACTCTTTAATCTTTATAAATTCTTCCTTCCTCTTTAGCCTTCCTTTAAAACTTTTCTTCCTTTAACCACTAACTTCCTCTTCCTAAGCTTTAAGCCTTACACACCCTGTAATCGCCTTTTTATACTCTTACTTACTTACTTTTACTGTTATTATGTCCATCCTAAGCCCTTACGAATGTAACTTTGGTAGCTTTAATTATAACCCTCTTACCATTATTCCTTATAACTACCTTATTAACACCTTATTAGTTATCCACATTATCCCCTCTTTATTATATCGTTAACGTATCGTTAGTAATAACATTAATAAGTTACCCTGTTTAGCTTATATTAACTTGTTAAATAACTGTACTTATCTTGACTCTCCCTTAAACTATTATAAGTGTTATCTTATTTAAAGTAAGTTACTACTCTTACTGTTTACGGGGCGTTTACTAACTGATTACAGACTTAGCTTATTACTAGAAGTGTAGTGACAGTTATAATAATTATCTTTATATAGTAAGTTCTTATATTGCTTACACTTTGTTTACTGTCTGTTAAACTATTTAGGGTCTGGGCTTTACTTACACCTTAAAGTGTTATATTACCGTTATAATAATCTGTACGTCTTATGAGTTAGCTGCCGCTTTGGCTTACCAAGATGTAAGTAAATTCTTCTGTTAAGTCGTATACGGGTTATTAACAGTGTGATAGTTAATTAATTAATTTAATACAGTCTAGTATGTCTGGCTGTCTTTCCACTCCAGTGTTAAGATGGCTAAATAATAGGCTATTAAGTGTTTAGGCCGTAGTTAAAGCGTCCCTCCCACTCCCTCTGGCTTAAGTTTATCCGTTATAATTCACAGTAATCCCAGTAATAGTCCCGTAACGCCGGCTTAGGCTGCCCAGGTGCCTTTACCTGCCACTCCTGCAGGTGGCTTACAAGTTAATAATACTTTACCTTCTTAAACCTAGCGTTTTAAAACGCGTTTAGACTTTATTTAGCGTTATCTGATTATATATAGCGGTCTCGCTGATCTAAAAGGCTAGGTTACTTAATAATAGGGCTGTTAAGACGTAAGTATATATTAATTATAGTCTGTTTACAGTTTATTTACTATTAACTGTCGTTATAAGTTACTATTAATAACGCCTGGGACTAGAACCATCCTCCTCCTAATAGTCTTTAAGTTCGTAATAGTAGCTGTATTTAGTTAGTGTATAATAATATAGGGGTTATTTATAGTGTATTTAAAGTGCATTTACAGTGTATTTACAGTTTAAGTTTTTAATTATATAATTATCCCTTAATATTATTTACTGTCTTATCTTCAGGGTAGGCAAAAAATGACTTACAAGTCATTTATAAGTCATACTTTAAATTAATATAATAAATGGATTACTTAAGTTAAAAATATAAACTATACAGATATTTACAGGAAATAAATCAAAGAAAAATATAACGTAACTTATACCTCGTAAAAAAATTTACTACATAAGAAAACCTTATTAAGTTATTTAAAATCGTAAATGACTTAAGTCATTTGAAAAATCAGTGACTTATCATAATTTCCTTCCCTAATAAATTTTTCTAGGATATATAAGTTATGTTATATTTTTGTTTGATTTATATACTATAAATAACTGTACAGTTTATATTTTTAACTTAAGTGATCCATTTATTATATTACTTTAAAGTGTGACTTATAAATGACTTGCAAGTCATTTTTTGCCTACCCTGCTTATCTTCCAGGTCAGGTCTTTACTGTTTTACCTTAAAATCTAAACTAACGTCTTAATATCTTCTTCTTTTTATACCCTATGTGTTATCAGGGTTAATACAGTCTAGTAATGGTCTGCCTAAACCTCTCCCGTTATTATTAAATATCTTAACTAGGTTATATTTTTCCAGCCTTTTAATTTCAATAATCTAGTTAGTGATAATTACTACACTTACTAAGTATAAAAGCCTTACTTTTAAATCTTACCAGTTATAAAGTTAAATACTATATAAGCTGCTCTTATTATACTTTAGGCACTTTAAGATTATATATACTGTTATTTTTAAGGTAATACTGTACTGGTATTAGGGCGACACCACCTTAAGGACCTTTCTTTAATAAAGGAAAACGTTTAAGCTAATCTTCTCCGTTCTAACTTACATAAGGATAAAGCTCCAAGCTTTTATAAGTTTTTAATAAAGTTAAAGTAATATCTTACTCTTATTAAGGTCGTATATGTCTGTTATGGTAACGATGTAACTGTGGCGTGTAAGCGCCTTATACCTCTTTTTTCGTCATCTTTCCTTCTAATTACGAAAGGTGGAGATATCAGGGTTACAGTCTGTCTACTTCTCTTAATCTAAGTTTTCCACTTTTCTTAATATAAGCCCTAACTAGTCTTTTACCTATATAGTTTTCATCAGACTGCTATTTGTTAAAAGGGCGTATACTGTTACACCTTATCTTTATTTCACCTATTTAGTTATCTTCTTGTTAATGTTATGTAAAAGCTCCATAATCCCTATATATTTAAACCGCTCCTTAACTTTTACTATTTATTAATTTAAGTAGATATTAAATAGTAAGACTTAAGCTTTTAACTTTAAGTTCCTTATCAAGGTTACCTTATACGCTTTAAGTATAATCTGTAAGCACTATATCTAAATGGTTTCTAGCTTTTTAACTATCCCTTTTATTAATCCTCCTAGCTTTATTAACGTATACTATATATTTACTTTATAAGTAAGGACACTTTTAATAACTTTAATATAAATTTCTTAAGCGTGGACGGCCTATACTCCCCACGTTTTCATTGTAAGTTAGGTTAATTGATATAAGGGTTTAGGTTTCTATTTTTCCAATAATCCTCTTTTAATAAGCTTTCCAGTTAAGCGTTCTATTAAACCAGACTCTTAAAAACCTAACTAACTCCATTAACGTTAATCCTAAGTGGTCTTTTCCCAGAATCTTTACTTTTTTAGTTTATAAGCGCCTTATTTATAAGAAGTAAATAAGCTCGCTTTTCTTTAAGTTAAACGTTATCCCCTTTTCCTTTACCTATTTCTTATATATCTTATATATAGCTTTAAGGATCTTACAGCACGTTAATGTATCGTGTGCAAAGGCCTAAAGGTTTATATTATCTGTAAAGCCTAATATAATTAAGCCTTTAATATGTTTCAGCTTTTCATATAGTATTAATAAAGAGAATGAAGAGGATTACTAATAGGGGGGATCTCTAAGGGATCCCTTAAGTAATGTCTTACAGTGTTAATAACCTACTATTAAACAGTAATCGGGTTAATCTCTTATATACATAGTTAATTAGTTAAAGGATAAGCTTTCTTTCAAACCCTAGGTCTCTTAATGTAGTAAATAGCCAGTTTTAATCCACTTTATTAAACGTTTTAATAATATCTAGCTGTAATAATAAGGTGTAGGCTTTACACGATTATAATGTGTGAATGCTATTAATAATAACTTAGATAGTTATATCTGTCGCTCTTTTCTTTCTAAATCCAAACTAAAGATTAGGGAGTACATAAGCCGTTTCTACTATAGTGGAGATCCTCTTTATTAAGATAGCTTTAACGATCTTCCTTATTACGTCTAATAAGGTTACAGGGCAGTATACTTCAGCATATTTCTTATTATTAATTAATTTCCCTAGTTTTAATAATATTATAACGTGTACGGTATATTAACGCTCTAGGTAATAACTGAGGTTAAAGCTTACTTATATAATCTTTGCTAAGATGGCTGACAGTTTTCCATCCTTATTACAGGCCTTTAAAAGGCTGTTAAAGATTCTATTTAATCTTAACGCTTTTAAGGCGCTTACTCTCTAAATAACCTCTTTCACGTCTAAGTCCTTCACCTTCCAGTCCATTAATATAGTCTTTAAAAAGGAGCCTGCTCTTTAGTTAAGGTCTTTAAGTTTTAAAAGGTCTGCTTCTAATGTGGGGAAGAAGCGTTTACTAAGTTCTTTTATCTTCTTAGTGTAGGTAATAACTATTTAGGGTCCGTTAGGTGTAGTGTCTTTTATAACTTATAGTGTTAAAATAGCTAATAATTTACGGGGTTAATAATTACGTAATCTAGCTTAACGTTCAATATTCCACATTACTTTTAAGTCCTTATTAATTACTGTCATATTAAGGAAGTCTTACTAACACCTTATTTACACCTTACTAATTACCTTATCTTTATACCTCTTAGCTTTCCTTGGCTCCTTCTTTATGGTGTGAGAGCACTGTGTTCTCTATATCCTTTCCGCTCTCCTTATATCTTTTATGGCTCTTTTTATTTCGTCGTCCCATTATATATAACGCTGTAGTCCCTGTGTTCGGTTTCCTTCTAAGTACTATAACGTCTGTAATACGTAGGAGCTCCTCTAATAGTGCTTTAGAAGCTTCTTCTAATTTATAAATATTATTTATATTAGCTAGTATTATAAGGTGTTTTACCATTACTGTAACCATTACAGTGTTTATTATTTTATAGCTGTAGCCTTCCTCTCCTTCTTTTTATTTTACTAGTATATTATTAATCTTAACTACTTATAATACATAGTCCGACCCGATTATACTCTCCACACCCAGGTAGTTAACGCCTAGTGTACAGGACACCTATACGTAGTTTATTATACTGTCTCTTTCTCTATTTTTACATTTAAGTTATATTAATTCCCTAAAAAGGGTCTTTAACGTTAAGTCTTAATCTTCCAGTAGCCTTATTAGCAGCTTAGCCTTAGGGCTCCTATATCCCTCCTTATCCTATACTAGGTTATATACGTTAAAGTCACTTATTATAACTACTTTCCCTTAAGGCACTTTCACCCTAATTTTAATTAAGGGGATAACCCAGTTATCTAATTTCTTATTTAATATATAGATTAAGTAAACTATAATGGTTTCCTCTCCGTGGCTAAACGTTACTAACGCCTAGTCTAAGCCAGAGTTTATAATTTACGTTATATTAGCAAGCCGTTTATTAATATATAATGCTACACCTTTACTATAATAGATTATATTAAATTTCCCTCCTCTTTTACATCTTAAAGTGCTAGTAAATTAGCTTTAAGGTGGTTCTTATATTATTATTAAGTTGTAATCGCTTTATATTTCTAACGCCTTATTAAGTCTTACGTCCTTATTATTAATATTCCAGTATAATACTTTTAACTTTATTAACTGTTTTATAAAAGGCTACCTGTAAGTAGTAATATAACTAGTTATAAGGGTTATTAACCTTTATTAATAGTTACTCTTAATCTTACTAAGGCTTTTATAGGCCGTTATCTAAGTAGGGTTAGTGTAGTCTTTAAGGCGTTACTAGGGCTTAATAACTTTATATATTATGTAATACTGTTACTGTTAAGTATTCTTACTTTCTTTAAGAGATTAAGTCTCCTTACTTTAACTTATAGAATTTATCTTCTCTTATTAACTACTTAGTTTCCATATCCCTATATAACTGTGAATTAGTCAGCTGCAGTACGCTTACACTTAGTGATAAGTGTAAAGTTTGGGTTTACTTATTCCTTTCCTTATACGGTTTTTTGTACGTTATAGCTCTATTAAGGAAAATCACTCTAGCGTGCTTACAGTGCTCCTTCGTTACGTGGTAATCCTTATAAAAAGCTAAATAGTTACCGTTATAATTAATATATACTAACTTATATTATTCTAGGTTTAGTTTTATCAGGCAGGTTACTTCTCGTTCATTAACCTTTATACTATTTGCGTACAGTACTCCTACATATAGTAAGTAATGTAATATCTCCTTATAAAACTTCACTTTATATCCCTATTTACCACAGTTAAAACATTAAGTTACTTTCACTTTGTTTTTATAGCGTTTGTAGGGGAAGTGCTTGTATTTTATAATTATACCTTTCTTGATTAGGCTGATAGCGTTTTCCAGGCTATATATTTCGATAATAAGCTGTATGGTAAGGTTTAATTCGCCGTTAGGTCGTTTATAGCTTCACCTGTGGTTAATTTTACTAATCTACACGTTATTATAAGTGTTAAGGTTTTCTATTATTTAGCCTTCGTCTATTGTAAAGTTATAATTATTAATAAGTTTAATATACAGTCCCTTTACTAATACCACGTAAGTGTGTCACTTAAAGACGGCTCCCTCTCTTAAAGCTTAATATACCTAACTTTTATTATTAAAGTTATTATACTATTTCTATTTATCTTCTTTAAATATAATCACTATATTACCAGACTGTTAAAAGAGCTTTACCATTACTATACCTATCTTCTTAGTATTTTAGTTAACCTTTTATATAATCTTTATAAAGGTGTTATTTTCTAAGTTCGTGTTTGTAATTATAAGCTCCTTAAAGGCCTTTTTAAGTACGTGGTATATGTAGGTTACATTTAGGGTTAGGGTAGTTATATTTCCTAATCAGAGCGCCCTTATATAAATACGGGTTTTATTAAGTCTGGTCTTTTAATTAACTACTTCTTTAATTTTCGTTACTTTTTCGAGGATCTTCTAAATACTTATGTTAGTAATGCTGCTAATAGCAGTAGTTGGATTAACAGGCGTTTTGAGGGCGCTTATAACATGTTTACGTATTTACTCTATCTTAAAGACGGCTTTAAAGTAAGCCTTTACGGCTTTAAGGATCACTTTAAACGTACGCTCTTTAGCTCTCTTACTTGTTATAACATCTTAAAAGTTTTTATAAAGATTTTTCTTCTAGTTATTCTTCTACTTCCCCTTTACAATCGGTCTGTAAGCGTGCTATAAGCGCTACAGCTTGCTTAACCCACTTTTCTGCTGAAAATTTCTTTATCGGTTCGGATGGACGTTTTCGCCCTTAAAAGAGGGTTCAGTGCCATCGCTAGCTGCACCTTCGGTGCGCGATTGGTGCGCCATCACTGTGTAAGGCAGTTTAGGTCGCTGATTCCAAATCCGTTATCTAAACGGTTTTTAGGATTTTATAACGTAAGAATTCAGCTTTTTTATTTATTTATATATATACTTCAGTTTAGTTTTTAAGTAGTTATATAATTTTTACATCTAGTTTACGTAAACTATAGCCTAGGGGGTGCTGCTTAGCAGGCCCTAGTGGAGCTTAAGCTCCTTACAGTACTTTATAAAAAATGATAACATATTTATAAACTTAACTAATATTATATTATAAGCTATTATAACTATTAAGAACAGCTTAAGCTAGCTAGCTATCTTACTTCAAGTTAACATAAGTTTAAAGATACGTTATAAGTATTTAGTTAACTTATTCTATCTGGTTATCTGTTTAGAGGTGGAAAGCTGTTAAAAGCCTACTTTTTACACCTATTTATTATATTAACTCTTATTCGAACTTTAATATAATTAGCTTATCTTAATCTGTAATAATATTATCTAATTAGAGATATTATAAGATTATCTCTTTCTTAAAGATATAAGTAAGTCATCTAATTATTATATTCTTTAAGATTAGTAGGAAGTGTACTAAGTTATTTCATTAATCTGTTAACTATTATTAAGATCTGGTTATGAGTGACTCTTATTATAAGGTCGTTAAACTAAGGTATCCTAGTAATAAAGTTAAGTAAGATAAAACTCTATAATGCTTATAATACAAGAGGAAGTAGCTTAAAATGCCTATAGAGCTTGTAATGTCAGTTCTGTTTTTAATAACAGATGTTACAGTTATTAATCACTTCCTTATATAGGTTTTTTATTTTAAAAGAGGCGTATACTTACTAGGCCTGTATTAAGGTTTTAACTTTACCTATATATCTACTAAGTCAAAATTTATAAACTTATTAAATGTAATCTTTTCATTTATTTACTTATAAATATACAGTTTCTTTTAATATTAAAACTTTACTTTTTATTTAGGCGCTCTGTTTATATCTTTAATAGTTATCTGTTTAGGTAACCTGTTTCTTTATATTAGGGGTATATCTATCACTTCTTTCCGCATTTTTAAGTATAGGTTGTAAAATCTGTAAGGGATGTTCTAAAATGCTGTTCTTAACTTTTATATATGTTATAATAAGGGTTAAACTCTCTTAACATCCTTATAATCTTATCTTTAACTTAAGATGTCTGTAAACATATTATTCTTTTTCTTTAACGTAATAGATCTAGAAGTGGAATAGTATTATTAGTTCTGCTTATTTATTACAACCTGTACCTGACACAGGCCTCGAGAGGACTAGCGCGGGTTAAGACAGAACGTATAGCAGGACGCTAACAGGTAGGGGGCGTTCCGAAGACAGCTTATTAAGCTAGCACTCCTAGACGGGGGTTTAATGTCACTGTATGTCGTTATCATTATAATGCACAGAGGTAAGTCTAAATAGTAAGATATATATAAATCATTAAATACTAACGTAAGGAACTAAAGTCCCTTACGGTAATTGTAGGCACAACTATAACTATCTATACTAATTAACTAAAAGGTACCTTATACCTTACTTAATCCACTGTGCTTAGTGTTATCAGTCCCTATAGGTACTAAGCTCTTTCTTACTAATCGTAAGGGCTTCGGGTCTTTACACCCCTAGCCCAGTACGTAAGACAGTGTGCACTGTCTTCCTACACTGTTCCTCCTACGGGGGATTTGTCAAGCCGCCCCGGCCTAAGTGACAGCTTATAAAGTCGTTACATAACTTCCCCTCTTTAACATTCTTTTCCTATAAAGAATTATTAAGTCGGTTCCCTCCTTTCTTATCCTCCATCATGTCTACTAACCGTGTTGAGAAGTGTAAGAAACAGAGAAAATAGGAAAAGGCTCCTTATAACCGTCGTATTCACCTTACGGAATCTCTCAACACCTTTAACTCGCAGATACCTCCCTACACCTACTACTAAACTAAGTCCCTATTATACTAAATCGCAGTGTAATCTAACAGTTACAGTAAGTGTTAGTCCGCAGGTATACCTTCCTCATACGACGCGTTCAGTTACTCTAACAAGTTTATTAAAGGGTTGGTAAATAAGAAAAAAAAGCTGGACACCTTATATAACTAAGCGGTCGCTAAGTACCGTAACTCCCTTACAAAGTTACAGCGTGTCAAAACCTAGCAGCACGCTATTAAAACGAAGGCAATAAAGGTATTTTCCTTTCAGGCTTAAGTTTTATCCTTTTAAAAGTAAGTAGAGGTATCGGACTTAATTTATACTAAGCCAGCCTCTTAGGACTAAGACTCCTTCCTTACTAGTCTTTCCTCCAGTAAATCACCACAGCTTACAATATCTTCTTAACTTAATTCGTAACTTCTTTCTTTTAATAAACGAAACGGCTCTTTAACGTAATAACAGCACACTCGCTTTCCTTAATAAGAGGTCGTAAGTTCGACTCCTATAAGGGTCTTCCGCTACAGGTCCAGAACCTAGCCTAACTGCTCTAATCGGTCCAGTCCTAAACTTTTAACGGCTTTTTTTTTTACTTTTTTTTTTTACTAACTTCCTTTCTTAACAGTGCTCGTTCTTATAGACACGCTTTTCTACTACATACCGCTATATAACTAGTTCAAAAGACCTTAAGACGTACCGGATCGCTTTTTACCCTCTAACTCCTTCCTTAAACCTACAGTGAAACGTAAGTCCTTTAACTACAGGGGATAAATTGTCCCGTAAACTACCAGTCTGCAACGTTTTAATTCTCCGTACTACCACACGTGCAATTCGTATAAAGCTTACTAACTCTAGAAGCCTAGCCTCTTTATTAAGTTTAAGGTCCTTATAACCTTAGCTAAGGGTTCTAATAAATGTCCTTCCATACCTACTAAAGAGTTTCTTACAACTTTTTAAGCTTTAAATCCCACAGTAATCTTACTCTTTAATATAACAGTTTAAATATCAGATCTTATCTTACTTTTCCTTCTTATCGTTAATTTTAATTAATCTAAATTCTTTCAGTAAAACTCCATAGTTAAGGTTAAGCACTTAAAGTTTTTAATAAGCTCCTATAAATTACTTTCAGTGCTGTAATCTAACCACTTAATAAGATATTTAAACGTGTTTTTTCCCTTCTGTAAATCCACAATTTCCTTAACATCGTACTTCTCCTTATTAGTATTAATCTTAATCTTCTTTTCCAAAGGAACTCCCTTCAGGGCAAGTTCCAGAAGTAAAATGTGAAAAACCTTAATCCACACCTTTATGTTAATAAGCAGGTTTAATTTGTAATTAGAGGTAGCGACCTTTTTCTTAATTCAGAACAGTCTGTACCGTTTAAAATTAAGCTTCTTATTAAATCATTTTAAATATAAGTTTCGTGAAAAAAGGTAAACGTAATCCCCTTCTTAAAAGTTAGTCCTTTAACTTATTCGCTATCGTGATAAAGTCTTTCCTCAAATACTAATTACTTAGTTTAGTATTTATTAGTAAACTTCTTTATTTATTTACGTGTAAACTTAAGTTCAGCTCGCAGGTAATTATACAGTTTACACAGATTGCAGCTTAAGAGGTGCCAGTTAGCAGGCCTTAACAAAGCTTAAACTCCTTTCTGTAATTTACAAAAACAGTAACACACCTATCAACTCGACTAACGTTATATTATAAGCTATCTGTACTGTTAGTAACAGTTTAAGCTAATTATCTTATTTAAAGTTAACGTAAGCTTAAAGATACGTTATAAGTATCTAATT